>Ga0137412_10003309_pt1 | contig 12861 bp, 9 predicted proteins | sample CZODoug2_1_16fun_FD_122160 | JGI IMG/M metagenome (GOLD analysis project Ga0137412, IMG submission 122160) | Vadose zone soil fungal communities from Angelo Coast Range Reserve, California, USA - CZODoug2_1_16fungal (Hybrid Assembly) | ecosystem: Environmental > Terrestrial > Soil > Vadose zone...
CGCCCTGCAGCGCCGCGGTCACCAGATTCTTCTGTTGCTGTTCGTGCAAGGCGGAAATACCCGTGGCGGGCGCCGCCGCGCCGGCGCGTCCCGCATAGAGAAGCTCATCGAGCGGTCCCAACTTCGACTGCAGCCGATGGCGAATCTGGTACCAGCTGCCCTGGTTCTGCGGTTCTTCCTGGCACCAGACGATCTCGTGGGCGTTCGAGTACTTGCGCAGAATCGCTTCGTATTCCTCGGACGGGAAGGGATACAGTTGCTCCAGGCGCACCACGGCCACCGTGTCCGCCTTGACCTCGCGCCGTGCCTTCAACAGATCGAAATACACTTTGCCGCTGCACAGTACGACGCGCGTCACCGCGGACGCCTTGAGATCGTCGATGTCGTCGATCACCGAGTAAAAACCGCCGGTGGCGAGTTCTTCGAGCCGCGACACCGACATCGGGTGCCGCAACAAGCTCTTCGGCGTCATGACGATGAGCGGCTTGCGCAGCGGCCGCACCATTTGCCGGCGCAGCATGTGAAACATCTGCGCCGGAGTCGACGGCACGCAGACTTGCATGTTGTACTCGGCGCAGAGCTGCAGAAAACGTTCCAAGCGCGCCGAGGAATGCTCGGGTCCCTGACCCTCATAGCCATGCGGCAAGAACAACGTAAGGCCCGACAGGCGGCCCCATTTTGCTTCCCCGGAACTGATGAACTGATCGATGATGACTTGCGCGCCGTTGCAAAAGTCGCCGAATTGTCCTTCCCAAATCGTCAAGCAATGCGGTTCGGTGGTCGAGAAGCCGTATTCGAAACCCATGACCGCCTCTTCGGACAAGACCGAATCGGTCACCCTGAACGTCGGCTGATTGGTGGCCAAATGCTGCAGCGGGACATAGCGGCGGCCGGTCGCCTGATCGTGCAGGACCGCATGCCGGTGGAAGAACGTGCCGCGGCCGCTGTCCTGGCCGGTGAGGCGCACCGGATAGCCTTCCTGTACCAGGCTCGCGTACGCCAGGTTCTCGGCGGCGCCCCAGTCGAGCGCGAGTTCGCCGCCCACCATTCTTTCGCGTGCCTGCATGATGGCGAGGACCCGCGGGTGCAGAACCCAGTCCGCGGGATAGGAGGTAATCGCCTTGCCCAGCGCCCGCAAGCGCCCCATCTCGACCGCCGTCTTCACGGGCTCGGACCAATCCGCGCCCAAGTACTCGCTCCAATCCACCGTGAATTTATTGCCGATGAGGCCGAGCGCCGCGCGCGCCTGCGGCTTGCCCGCATCCAGACCGTCGCGATACTGCTCGATCATGGCCGCGGCCTCCGCCGCGGTGAGCACGCCGTCGGCCGCCAGTTTGTCCGCATAGAGTTGGCGCACCGTGGGCTTCTTGCGGATGACTTGGTACATGAGCGGCTGGGTCGCCGCAGGTTCATCGGCTTCGTTGTGACCGTGCCGTCGATAGCACACCAGATCGATCACCACGTCCTTGTGGAATTTCATGCGGTACTCGAGCGCAAATCGCGTCACGAAACACACCGCCTCCGGATCATCGGCATTGACGTGGAAGATCGGCGCTTCGACCATCTTCGCGACGTCCGAGCAATACAGAGTGGAGCGCGCGTCGTTCGGATCGCTGGTGGTGAATCCCACCTGGTTGTTGATGATGACGTGCACCGAGCCGCCGGTGTAGAACCCGCGCGCCTGCGACAGCTGCAAGGTTTCCATGATGACGCCCTGCCCGGCGAATGCGGCGTCGCCGTGAATCTGAACGGGCAAGACCTTGTCGCCCAGCGCATCGCCGCGCCGTTCCTGGCGCGCGCGCACCGAGCCTTCGACCACCGCGTTCACGACCTCCAGATGCGAGGGATTGAATGCCAGCGCGACGTGCACGTTGCCCGATTCGGTTTTCAGATCGGAGGAGAATCCCTTGTGGTACTTGACGTCGCCCGAGCCGCGCAGCTTCGCCAGATCGTACTGACCCTCGAACTCGCTGAACAAGTCCTTGGGCGACTTGCCGAGCAGGTTCACCAGGACATTGAGACGTCCGCGGTGCGCCATGCCGATGATGGTCTCTTCGACCCCCATCCGGCCGCCGTGCTGTACCAGATCGTCGAGCAAGGGAATGAGACTGTCGCCGCCCTCGAGCGAGAAGCGCTTCTGACCGACGTACTTGGTATGCAGGTAGCGCTCCAGGCCCTCCGCGGCGGTCAATTGCCACAGAATGTTCTTCTTTTCCTCGACGCTGAAGCGGCGCTGCATGCGCGCCACTTGGAAGCTGTCCTGCAGCCACAGACGCTCGTCGGAGTCCGACACGTGCGCAAATTCCGCGCCGATGGTATCGGTGTAGATGAATTTGAGGTCGGCGAGAATGTCCTTGAGCTTGGCGCGCTCGGACATGGCGGGATTGCGGCTGCCGGTGAAGAACTCGGTATCCAGATCGGCATCGGACAGCCCGAAATACTCGAGGTCGAGCACGTAGGGCTTGGCGCGCACCTGCAGTCCCAGCGGATCCAAATGGGCGGCCAAGTGACCGCGATTGGCGTAGACCTGAATGAGCCGCGACACGGCGCCCTGCTTGGCACTCGCCCCGCTGGGTTCGGCGTTCCGAGCGGCACGTTGTGCGGGGGGCAATTGCAGTCGCGCCGACAGCCGCTCGCGAATCGGGGTGTGCGCAACCTCGCCCGTGGCGCCCGCTTGCAAGCGTCGGAAGTAGGCAGCCCAGGCCGGATCCACCCCGTTCGGGTCCCTCAAGAACTGTTCGTAGAGGTCTTCAATGAAACCGGCATTTCCGCCGGAAAGTGCCGTGGTGGCTAATTGCTCGGCGAGTGACTGACTCATAGGGCTTGGACGGAAAAAACCTCATGTACATCAACATGATGAGGGGGAAAGCGAGCTGGCGGACTGGATGCTAGTTTAGCCGAAGGCGACACAATATGGAATGTGACGCCGTCCGGCAGAATTACAAGATCGGCAGCTCGGAGGCACTCTTGAGCAGCCACATCTCGTAGCCGATGAGGGCCGCATACCCCATCAGAACCCCGTAGAGCGCCCATTCGACACGCAGCAGGCGCATGAATCGGTAGCGCGCCAGAGACACCATCAACAGCACGCCCACGCCGGTCATGCCCATTTTCATGGCCGTAAACATCGCCACGCTGCGGTAGATGAGTGCCGCCATGATGGGGTTCACCTCGGCGGCGCCCGCCTGCAGCAGCAGCAATGTCATAAATGCGTCCGCCACGCTCAATAACAAGATGCTGATCGCGACCGCCAGCAAATGCGATGAATGCCAATCGAGCGCGTGGAAGCGGGAGTCGCCCTGACGGCGTGCGGGGGATCGACGGCGGGGATTGAAACTGCCGTACCAAACCGACCACCACACCCGGCCGCGTCGGTCGGCGCGGGTGCGCCGCTCGTGCGAAAGGTGGGATCCTGCGGGGCTCGCTTGCTTCATCACCGACACTATCCCGACAGGCACCGGCACTCGGCAAGCTCAATGCGTCATAATGCGGCCTGGCGAGCGGGTATTTTTTAGGACGCCGTCACCAGCTTGGCGACGAACTCGCTCACCGGCATCGCGGCCAGCGCGCGCCGATCCACGAACATCGCCTTGATGGAGTCGGTCTGCTTCGGGTTGAAATGCGCCGCGACGCTCGCCTCGAATTTCTTCACCAACACCGGCATGCCTTCTGCGCGGCGCTTGCGATGGCCAATGGGATAGTCCACCCGCACTCGCGGGCTTGCGCTGCCGTCCTTGAAGAACACCTGCACCGCGTTGCCGATGTAGCGCTTGTTCGCGTCGTAGTATTCCTGCGTGAAGGTGGGGTTTTCCTTGACCTGCATTGTCGCGCGCAGCGCGTCGACGCGCGGATCGTTGGCGATCCCATCCTCATAGTCGGCGGCGTTGAGCCTGCCGAACAACAGCGGAATGGCGACCATGTATTGGATACAGTGATCGCGGTCGGCCGGATTGGCCAGCGGGCCCGTCTTGTCGATGATGCGCACGCCGGGTTCCTGCGTCTCGATGACGATCCGTTCGATGTCGCCGAGCTTGGGCTGTATTTGGCCGTGCAAGGTCATCGCCGCTTCGACGGCCGTCTGTGCGTGAAACTCCGCCGGATAGGAAATCTTGAACAGCACGTTTTCCATCACGTAGCTGCCGAAGGGCTGCGGCAAGGACAGCGATTGCCCCTTGAACAGCACGTCCTGAAATCCCCAGGTCTTGGCCGACAGCGCCGACGGGTAGCCCATCTCGCCCTTGAGGGCGAACAGCGCATGGCGCACGGCGCGACTGGTGGCGTCGCCGGCGGCCCAACTCTTGCGCGAACCCGTGTTCGGCGCGTGCCGATAGGTGCGCAGCGCGCCGCCGTCGACCCACGCGTTCGACACCGCGTTGATGATTTGTTCGCGCGAGCCGCCGAGCAGCGCAGTGACCACCGCGGTGGATGCGACCCGGACCAGAAGCACGTGATCGAGACCCACGCGGTTGAAGCTGTTCTCCAAGGCGAGGACACCTTGAATCTCGTGCGCCTTGATCATGCCCGTGAGCATGTCGCGCACCGTGATGGGTTTGCCGGACCGCGAGAGATAATCGGCCACGGCGAGAATGCCGCCCAGGTTGTCGGACGGGTGCCCCCACTCGGCCGCGAGCCATGTGTCGTTGAAATCGAGCCAGCGGATCATGGCGCCGATGTTGAACGCCGCGTTAATGGGATCGAGCTCGTAAGCGGTCCCGGGAACGCGCGCACCGTTGGTGAGCGTGGCGCCCGGAACCACCGGCCCCATCAATTTCGTGCAGGCCGGATATTTCAACGCCTGGAAGCCGCACGCCAAGGTATCCATCAGGCAGTAGCCGGCGGTCTCATAGGCGAGTTCATTCTTGATCTCGACGCTCAGCGCATAATCGGCGATCGCGGTCAGGATGGGGTCAGGCGCGGGGCGCTCGGCGGATTTGATATCGTGGGACATGAGGTATGAGGTGCTCTCTATAAGATGTAGAACTGCAGCATTAGATATAGGACCGCATTAGATGCAGGACTGCGGTCTTACGGACGCTTCGCCAGGGGCACGAAGGGAAGATTCTCCGGACCGATGTAATTGGCGCTCGGACGAATGATCTTGCCGTCCTCGCGCTGCTCGATGACGTGCGCCGCCCAGCCCGAGGTCCGGCTGATCACGAATAGCGGCGTGAACATCGCGGTCGGCACGCCCATTAAATGATAGGACACGGCGGAGAACCAATCGAGATTCGGAAACATGTTCTTGATCTCATGCATCACCGACTCGATCCGCTCGGCGACCTCGAACCCGCGCATCTCGTTGGCTTCGCGCGCCAGGCCGCGCGAGACTTCCTTGATGACCTGATTGCGGGGATCGGAAATCGTGTACACCGGATGGCCGAACCCGATGATCACTTCTCTGTCGGCCACTCGCCGGCGAATATCCGCGTCGGCGGCATCCGGCGTGGCGTAACGGCTTTGAATCTCGAACGCGACTTCGTTGGCGCCGCCGTGCTTGGGCCCGCGCAGCGCACCGATGGCGCCGGTGATGCATGAGTGGAGATCCGACCCCGTCCCCGCGATCACCCTGGCCGTGAAGGTCGAGGCGTTGAACTCGTGCTCGGCGTAGAGATTGAGCGAGGTGTGCATTGCGCGGACCCATGCCGCGGAGGGCTTGCGCCCGTGCAACAGATGCAGGAAATGCTCGCCGATCGAATCGTCGTCGGTTTGCACGTCGATGCGCCGTCCGTCGCGCGAGTAGTGGTGCCAGTAGCACAGCATTGAACCCAAGGAGGCCAACAGCCGGTCGGCGATGTCGCGCGCCTGCGCGCTCCCGTGTTCGTTCGATTCAGGGATGCAGCAGCCGAGCGCCGACACTCCCGTGCGCAGCACGTCCATGGGATGACTGGCCGCCGGCAGCTGTTCGAGCACCGTCAGGACCGCGGCGGGCGGCTGCCGCAGCGCCTTCAATTTGGCCTTGTAGGCTGCAAGTTCCGCGCGATTCGGCAGCTTCTCGTGAACCAAGAGATAGGCGATCTCTTCGAATTCGCATTCGGTGGCGATGTCGAGGATATCGTAGCCGCGGTAATGCAAGTCGTTGCCGGTCTTGCCGACGGTGCAGAGCGCCGTGTTGCCCGCGGTCACCCCCGACAACGCCACGGATTTCTTGGGTTTGAACGCGGCGGTCTGGACTTGAGCTTCGGGCATGGTCATCTCCTAAAATCCGTCACTTCTCTTTGCCGGCGGCGAATAACTCGTCCAGCTTGGCTTCATAGGCGTGATAGTCGAGGTACTTGTAAAGATCGGCGCGGGTTTGCATGAGGTCCAGCACGTTCTTCTGCGTTCCATCGCGGCGAATCGCCTGGTAGGTCGCGAGTGCCGCCGCATTCATGGCGCGGTAGGCGGAACAGCAATGCAGCACGATATCGACACCCACCGTGCCCAATTCCTCGCGCGTGAACAGGGGCGTTTGGCCGAACTCGGTGATATTGGCGAGTATCGGCACCTTGACCGCGTCCTTGAAGCGCCGATACATGGCGAGTTCGGTGATCGCTTCCGGGAAAATCATGTCGGCGCCCGCCTCCACGCAGGCGCGCGCGCGTTCGATGGCAGCATCGATCCCTTCCACGGCCAGCGCATCGGTGCGCGCCATGATGACGAATTCGGATTCGCTGCGCGCGTCCACGGCCGCTTTGACGCGATCCACCATCTCCTCCTTCGAGACGATCTCCTTGCCCGGCCGGTGACCGCAGCGCTTGGCTTGGACTTGATCTTCGATGTGCAAACCGGCGGCACCGGATTTGATAAAGGACTTCACCGTGCGCGCGATATTGAACGCCCCGCCCCATCCAGTATCGGCGTCGACCAACAGCGGCAACGGGCAGGCGTCGGTAATGCGGCGTACATCGATCAGAACATCGTCCATGGTGCTGATGCCGAGATCCGGAACGCCCAGCGAATTGGCGGCGACGCCTCCGCCCGAGAGATACAGGGCCTTGAATCCGCATGCGGCCGCCATTCTTGCGGCATAGGCGTTGATCGCACCCACGACCTGCAAGGGGCGTTCCGCGGAAACGGCCGCGCGCAGGCGCGCGCCGGGCGATGACTTGGGCACGGCCGTCATACGCGCCCCGAGACCGGAATCAAGGCGCCGGTGACTGCGCGCGCCGCATCCGAGACCAGAAACGCGATGACTTCGGCCGCTTCGGCCGGAGCCACCCAGCGAGTGAAATCCGCCCGCGGCATGTCGGCGCGATTCTTCGGCGTATCGAGGATGCTCGGCAATATGGCGTTGACCGTGATGCCCCGATCCTTGAGCTCCTCCGCGAGGGCCTCGGTCAATTTTGCGACGCCTGCCTTGGATGCCGCGTAAGCGCCCATTCCGGCCGCCGCCTTGACGGCGCCCATCGCACCGACGTTGACGATTCTCCCGCCGCCCGATTGCAACAGAAAAGGCAGCGCCGCTTGGGCTGCGGCGACGGCGGTGCGCAGATTGATTCGATACATCGAATCCCAGCTGTCGAGCGTACCGCCGGCCAGTTCCTCCCAGCGAAAGCCGCCCGCGATATTGACCAGCCCGTCCAGGCGGCCCGCTTCCTTGACCACCCGTTCCATCACCGCATGGGCGGCATTCTCCTGAGTCAAATCGATGCCGCCGTAATGCCGCGCGCCGGCCGGCGGGGCCGTCGACGGCGCGCTCGCATGTTCGATCAGCGCGAGCGTCGCACCGTATCCGCTCAAGGTCGCGGCCGCGGCTTGACCCAGGGCGCCGTCACTTCCAGTTATCGCCAACACCTTGCCAGATAGATTCATGGGGGAATTATCCTCGATTCAAGATCGCCGCCAGAGTGACCAATCCGCTCAAAATAATTGAGCGGAAATGCCACATTCCAATCCTGCAAATTCCATCGCTTACCCTACGCCTGCAAATTCGAATCGCTCGCCCTACGCCTGCAATGTGCGGCGAAACTCGCCGGGGCTTGCGCCGGTCCATTTTCTGAATGCTCGATGAAATGCGCTGCGTTCGGAGAAACCCAACTCCAGGGCAATGTCCATGACGCTGCGGCTCGAATGACTCAGGTAGCTGATGGCGAGATCGCGCCGCAGCTGGTCCTTGATCGACTGATAGGACTCCCCTTCGTCATGCAACCGCCGGCGCATCGTCGCGGGCGTCATGTTCAGTTCATCGGCCAGTCCTTCGAAATCCGGAACCTCGCCCGGCGGGTACTGACGGAGCCGCCGCCGAACCCTTTGGCTAAGGCTGCTGCCGTTCTTGTATTTCACCAGGATGCTCTCCGGCGCCGTGCGCAGAAACTCCTTGAGCGATCGCTGGTTCTGCACCACCGGCAGATCCAGGTATGCGGCCTCGAAGGCGATCAGCGTGTTCGGTGTGTCGAAGCTCAACTCCGCGCAATACATCAGCCGGTATTCGGCGCTGTGCGCCGGTTCCGGATAGCTGAATTCGGTGCGCAGGACGGGAATACGCCGGCCCACCAGCCAGCAGGACACCCCGTAGAGCAGCAACAAGAGAAGCTCGTGAGCGAACACCCGCTGGCTCGCTCCCGCGGTTCGCTCGTGCAGCACGATTCTCGCCTCCTGGCCGCTTCGCACCAGGGTGCCGGAGAAATCATCCAAGATGAGCCCATAGAAACGCAGGCTTCGCTCGAGCGCCTGACCCAGGGTCTTGCAGTTGAGCACCGAGTGGCAAAGCATGGCGAAGCTCCCGGCCTTCATGCGGCGGGAATCCTGGCCGAAGAATTCATCGTCGAGGGCCAGCGCGATCGTTCGCCACAGGGCGCCGTAGTGCTTCACCGAGACGCGCGCCTGGGGCACCTGCAGGAGACTCGGCGCCAGCCCCACCTTGGCCAGCATCTCATCCGCATTCAATCCGCGGGCGCGGACGCTCTGCAGCGCCGCGGCGACGAAGCAAATGGCGATGGTCCCCGGTTCCGCGCTGCGCGAGGCCCCCGCCGCGGTTGCCCGGCTCGCCGACCCCAGGAAGGTGTTGCCATTTCGCTGCGTCATTTTGAACGGTTTGGGCACCAAGAAGGTCGACATTAGGCTCTATAGTCTACCGGATGCGCCCGGGCGGGATCACGTATCGATCTGCCTCGGAGAGCCGCGTCAGGTTAGACTACACGGCTACGATTGCGAATGTTAAACCAGGGGAAATCCATGACATCCAAACCTGCAGTGCTGCCAAACCACACACCCGCCGTCAAATTGCTGCTCGACGGCAAATTCGTCGATTCGAGCACCAGCGAATGGCACGACGTGGTCAACCCGGCAACTCAAGAGGTGCTGGCGCAAGTCCCCTTCGCCACCGATGACGAAATCAACGCCGCGGTGGCCTCGGCCAAGCAGGCTTACAAGACCTGGAAGAACACGCCGCTGGCGGCCCGGGCGCGAATCATGCTGAAGCTTCAGGCGCTGGTGCGGGAGCACATGAGCCGTATCGCGCAAACCTTGAGCGCGGAACAAGGCAAGACCTTGGCGGATGCGGAGGGGGACGTATTCCGGGGACTCGAAGTTGTCGAACACGCCTGTTCGATCGGCAGCCTGCAGTTGGGCGAATTTGCCGAGAACGTCGCCGGCGGCGTCGACACCTACACGCTGCGCCAGCCCATCGGCGTTTGCGCGGGCATCACCCCCTTCAATTTTCCCGCCATGATCCCGCTGTGGATGTTTCCCATGGCCATCGTGTGCGGCAACACCTTCGTGCTCAAGCCCTCCGAGCAGGATCCGTTGACCCCCATGCTGCTGGCCGAACTGGCGCTGCAGGCGGGCGTACCGCCGGGCGTGCTCAACATCATCCACGGCGGCAAACGTGCGGTCGACGCGATCTGCACTCACCCCGACATCGCCGCGGTCTCGTTCGTCGGATCCACCGCCGTGGGCACCCACGTCTACGAACTGGCCTCGCAGCACGGCAAGCGAGTGCAATGCATGATGGGCGCCAAGAATCATGCGGTGGTGATGCCGGACGCCAACAAGGAGCAATCGCTCAACGCCCTGGTCGGAGCGACTTTCGGCGCCGCCGGACAACGCTGCATGGCCACGTCCGTCACCGTCTTGGTGGGCGAGGCGCGGAACTGGATACCGGATATCGTGGCCAAGGCGAAGACCCTCAAGGTCAATGCGGGCGTGGAGAAAGGCGCCGATCTCGGGCCCGTCGTCTCGAAGAACGCGAAACACCGCGTCCTCGGGCTGGTGGAAGACGGCATCAAGGAAGGCGCCAAGCTCGAGTTGGACGGGCGCGCCGTCAAGGTCCCGGGCTACGAGCAGGGCAACTTTATCGGACCCACGATTTTCTCCGGGGTGACGCCTGAGATGAAAATCTACACCACCGAGATTTTCGGTCCCGTGATGGTCATCATCGGCGTCGATACTCTGAGTGATGCGATCACGCTCATCAACGACAATCCGTTCGGCAACGGCACCGGCATCTTCACCCAAAGCGGCGCCGTCGCCCGCAGATTTCAAAACGAAATCGACGTGGGCCAGGTCGGGATCAACGTGCCGATTCCCGTGCCCGTGCCGATCTTCAGCTTCACCGGATCGCGCGGCTCCAAGCTCGGCGATCTCGGCCCCTACGGCAAGCAGGTGGTGCAGTTCTACACGCAGACCAAGACCGTGACGACACGCTGGTTCGACGACAGCGTCGCGTCCGGCGGCGTGAACACGACCATCAGCTTGAAGTGAGCATCGGCGTGCGTGGGCATCGGTCCCATGGGTGAGCCCCTGGGCAACGCCGGTGAGCCCCTGGGCGGCGCCGCGGAAATTTTGAGTGAGACGCGCAATCACATTGCGTTCATCACCCTGAATCGCCCCGCGGCGCTCAACGCTCTGTCGCTCGCCATGATCGTGCGGCTGCGCGCCCTGTTCGACGACCATGCGGCCGATCCCAAGGTGCACGCCGTGCTGGTCAGAGGCGCCGGCGACCGGGCCTTTTGCGCCGGCGGCGACCTTCGAGCCCTGTATCAGAGTTTTCAGGACTCGAGCTACCTGCATCGCGAATTCTTCGTCGCCGAATACGCACTCGATTATCTGCTCTATTCCTACCCCAAGCCCTACGTCGTCGTCATGGATGGCATTACCATGGGGGGCGGAATGGGCATTGCCCAAGGCTCGGCGCTGCGCGTGGTCAGCGAGCGGACGCGGATCGCCATGCCGGAAGTGGCGATCGGTTTTTTCCCGGATGTGGGTGCAAGTTACTTTCTGTCCCGGCTCCCGGGCGCTCTCGGCGTCTACCTCGCCTTGACCGGAGTGCAGATTCGCGGAACCGACGCACTGTACGCCAAGCTGGCCGACGTGTACCTGCCGCCGGCCGCAATCGCGTCGCTCGGGGAGGACTTGGCAACCCTGGAATGGAGCGATGATAAGGCGTCGGACCTGCGGCGATTCATTCACGCCCGCGCGGCACAAGGTCTGCCGGCGCCGGCATTGAGCCTGTTGCGGCCCGGCATCGACGCGCATTTCTCGCATCCCACAGTACCGGCCATCTTGGCGTCGCTCGAATCCGAAGCCCGGCCCGAATATACCGATTGGGCGCGACGATCCGCCACGCTCATGCGTACCCGCTCCCCAACCATGCTGAGCGTTGCGCTGCGTGAAATGCGCCTCGGCAAGGACCTGAGTCTGGCCGCCTGTTTTCGCATGGAACTTGCAATGGCGCAGCAGTGCTTCGAGCAGGGCGACTTCCTCGAAGGCGTGCGCGCGCTCATCATCGACAAGGACAAGACTCCGCGCTGGACGCCGAACCGGATCGAAGACGTGACGGACGCCATGGTCGACATGTTTTTCGGCAATCAGTGGACCGCGCCCGCCCATCCCCCAGCAATATTGCAACCCCCCTGAGAAACCACCCATGAAGCTGAAAGAATCACACGCCGTGGTCACGGGCGGAGCATCCGGGCTCGGACTTGCCGTCGCCAACCGCATCGTATTGGCCGGCGGGAAAGTCACCCTCCTCGACGTGAACAAGGCGCAAGGCATCGCGGCGGCCGCTGCCCTCGGCGATCGCGCCGCCTTCATCGCAACCGATGTGACCGACGAATCCGCGGTCAACGGCGCGATCGATCAGGCCCGAGAGCGAATGGGCTCGATCGATGCAGCGGTCAATTGCGCCGGCATCGGCGCACCGGCCCGCCTCGTCGGAAAACAGGGCGCAATGGCCGGCGCTTTTTTCCGCAAGATGATCGAGATCAATCTGGTCGGCACCGTGCTGATTTCAAAAGCCGCCGCCGTGGCGATGCAGCGCAACGCGCCCAATGCCGCGGGCGAACGCGGTGTGATCGTCATGACGGCGTCGGTCGCGGCGTTCGACGGTCAGATCGGGCAAGTCGCCTATGCGGCCTCCAAGGGCGGCATCGTCGCGATGACGCTGCCCATGGCGCGCGAGCTCGCGTCGTCGGGAATTCGCGTCATGACGATTGCGCCCGGCCTGTTTGCGACGCCCATGCTCAAAGCCCTACCGCAGGAGGCCCAGGACTCCCTCGGCAAGCAAACGCCCTTCCCTCCGCGGCTGGGCGAGCCCGATGAATACGCCGCCATGGTGGAACACATCATCGAAAACACCATGCTCAATGGTGAAACCATTCGCCTGGACGGCGCGATCCGGATGCAGCCGCGTTAGCGGCGGAATTGACAATCACCGAATGCAGCGACGGCGCCAACGGGTCCGATCTTGGTCGGCGGACCTTCCGAGCGGACGTTGATGCGCTGTCCGGCAATTTGGTTGCTTAATAGTTCGGGCTAGCGATCCGAACTGCCCACGCGCAAGATGCGTAGGCTACTGAAGGAACCGATGCCTGCGGCAGGCAGCGGCAAAGGTCAATAACAACTCAAGGGAAGGAAGGATCATGAAAAAATTAGCTGCTGCCG
>Ga0137412_10003310_pt1 | contig 12858 bp, 2 predicted proteins | sample CZODoug2_1_16fun_FD_122160 | JGI IMG/M metagenome (GOLD analysis project Ga0137412, IMG submission 122160) | Vadose zone soil fungal communities from Angelo Coast Range Reserve, California, USA - CZODoug2_1_16fungal (Hybrid Assembly) | ecosystem: Environmental > Terrestrial > Soil > Vadose zone...
AAGCGTGCATTCTTCCCGGGTTGGAAGGTCGTCATCGGATCGGGGATCGGCATCTCCTTCGGCTCGATCATTTTCTTCGCCGCGAGCTTTGCATTGCTGGCGAGCGCATGGGCGCGAGAGTTCGGCTGGACACAAACGGAACTGGCCAGGGCCGCGACCATCTTTCTGATGGTCCAGATGGCGATGTGCCCGGTCTGCGGTTGGCTGCTGGACCGCTGGGGATCGCGGAGGTTCGCCGTGGCGAGCATTGCTCTGTTCGCGATCTCGCTCATGATGCTGAGCCAGATCGGCAACTCGCTTGCCCAGATGTATCTGACCTTTGCGCTGGTCAGCCTGGTCAGCGCCGGGACCAACGTCGTGTCTTATGCCCGCGCCATCGCGCTGTGGTTCGACCGCAAGCGGGGGATGGCACTGGGACTTGCAGCCAGCGCCCAGGCGGTCGGCTCTTTCCTTGTCCCAATCGTGGCGCAGAAGATCATCGCGCAGTCCGGTTGGTCGTCGGCGCTGCTCTCGCTCGCCGCCTTCGAATTGCTGGTTTGCCTGCCGCTGGTCGCGCTTCTGGTGAAGGACAGCCCGACACCTTATGGGCTGCTTCCCGACGGCGCCGAACCGGCCGAGAAGGTTGCAACGGCAGCGCCCGTGGTCACGGGCATGGAAGTCCGCGACATCATCCGCACGGCCACCTTCTGGAAGCTCGCCGTATGCTTCGCAATCATGGGCACGTCGTTCTATGCAATCGCGCCCAATATCGTTTTCATCCTGACCAAGACCGCGGGTTTGAGTCTCGCCGACGTGGCCAAGGTCCAGGCCGTCTCCGGGGTCGCCGTTCTGTTGGGGCGGATTGGTTTCGGCTATCTGCTGGACAAGCTTCACGCGCCGGTCGTTGGCGTCATGGCGCTTGTGCTGTCGGCGACCTGCTTTGCGATCTACGCCACGACGGGGATGCCGGCGTTGATCTTCGTCGCGGCTGCGATCGGCGGCGTCGCGATCGGCGGCGAGGCCGATCTGATGCCGTATCTGGCGAGCCGCTATTTCGGCACGCACGCGGTCTCCAAGATCTTCGGCTGGTTCCTGGCTTCATTCTTCATCGGCGCCGCGATCGGCCCGGTGGCGTTCGCGCAGGCCATGGCCGCTTACAACGGCGCGGTCACGCCGTTGATCATGCTGGTCGCATTGCAGATCGTCCCCGCCATACTGTTCCTGTCTCTCGGTCGCTATCCGGCCGAACCGGCGCAGGAGCCCGGGTTCACTGCCGTGAGCGCGGCGGGTTGAGGCCGCGTGATCCAATTGGGGACGTCATTCGATCGCAAATATGTCTTCAAATCGCGCGGACTGTTTCGGAAGCCTACGCTCGGTAGCGAGTCAACCGCTGCTCTGCGAAAGTTCGCAGTTTTATTCTGGGTGGCGGCTACCGGCGCGCCACCCAGAACAAAGCTGCGAACTCTTATGCTATTGAAATAGCTATATAATTTACCTGAAGCCCTCAGAACTTTACTGTGAAGCGGCCTTGCACTGCATGGTCTTGCGCCTTGTCTGCCAGAGCTCCGCTGTAAGTTATACCCAACACCACGTTGGGTCTGACCTTCCAATCAAGCTCCGCTCGGACAACGGCACTGTCGCGCGCGATCGGTACGCCGGTTACGTCGAACGGCACACCACCGCTTGCGAATGCAAGGTTGCTCGTCGGCGTCACATCCCCGAATGCGGAACGCCAGCCAAGCGTACCGCGCGCGGTCAGCACCGTGGAGTCGTTCAGCAGATAGCTGCTTGCGGCATGCACACCGAGCGTCGTGTATGTCACGTCGCGGTTGGCATTGCGGCCGACGAGCGCTGCCGGTCCGCCCCCTTCCGAGAAGGCACCGTCGTCGAAGTGGACATAGGCCAATCCGGCGAATGGCTCGATCGCGACGCTGCCGGTCACTATGCTGTAGCCCACTTCGCCGAACACCTGTGCGGTACGCGCGCTGTAGCTCGATCGGACGGCGTCGGCAAAGCCCGGGAACGAGATCGTCCGGCTGGTGTTGATGTCGTGCCAAGTATACGCGGCACCGGTCCTGATGCCCCAGGCACCAAGCTGAGCCCCCCCATACAGCGCGACGTGATAGTTGTCGCTGACGCCGGACGAGGCCCGGTCGCCGACGTTGAAGGACGTTTGCGAATAGCCGGCTGCCATGCCGGCCCTCCAGATCCTGTTGAAAGTGGCGTCGAACCCCGAAATGAATCCGCCGGTCGAATGATCGATCCGTGCAGCGCCCGCGCTGCCGTCGATCTGGCCCCACGAGCCGAAACCCTGTGCCCAACTCGCGAAAACGAGGTTGTTCGGATCCGTCATCGGCACCGGCGGTACCTTGTAATAGATCGGCCGCTTTGTTCCGGTCGCCGGCTGTCCCGAGGAGGTCACGGGGCCCCGCGGCGCGAGCGTCGCAAGCCGCGGATCAGCGGTGTCCGACATCAACTGACGCGCACGATCCATCACGGCATCGCGAATCTGGTACGAGTCGTCGATCAGGACGCTCGACGCGCTGGCGTGCACCTCTCCGGAGAGAAGATCAAAGGCCCGTCGTGCCTCAGACGCCGAACCGGAGAGAACGGCCGCCGCGACCGGATTGCCGAAGCCGAGCGATTGCACCGCCGCCGCAGTCGAGATTTGGTTCGACGTCTGGCCGACGCTCGCAAACGACACGCCGTTGAAGGCGAGCGTCACGAGCACGCTGTGTGGATCGAAGGTGAGCTCCGGGGCCAGGAAGGCCGATGGCGCGAGGCCGTTCAAACCCGCGAACGTCCCAGTCACGCCGCCTGCTGCGGTGAGAACCGTGTAGGGGACATTTGGCGTCAGCGGCGCCACCTGCTGCACATTCACCGTTCCGCCGGACAGGGTGGCGGTGCCACTCGCCGCCAGCGCGGTGCCCTGGCCGTTCGCGCCGAGGCGAACCGCAAGGGACGAGCCCGCCGCAAACGACACGTTGCCGGTAACATTCAAGGTGCCGGTGCTGCCGGTCCCGGCCGAACTACCGGGAGCCACGATGCCGCTGCTCGCGGTGGTGATCGCTCCGACCGTGCCGGTGCCTGCGAGTGTGCTACCCGCGTTGACCACCACTTGCGAATTCGCGATCGATCCGCTGACGTCGAGCGTCCCGGCGTTGATCGTTGTCGGGCCTGAATAAGTATTCGCGCCGGTGAGTGCGAGCGTGCCGGTGCCGTCCTTCTGGACTGCGGTCGTGCTGATCCCGTTCTGGATGATTCCGGCGAAGGTGCCGGCGTCCGCCACCAGCGTCGCCGGTGTCGCACCGTTGTTGGTGATGGTGCCGCTGCCCGTCAGGTTCGCCGTCGTCGTGCCGATGCCGTTCAGGTTCACGGTGCCGGCGGCGCCGACATTCAGCGTGCTGCCGGTGCCGGCGGTGAGCAAGGCCGCCGCGGCATCGAGCGGCTGGAAGGTGCCGGCATCCACCGACACGGTGAGACCGGGCACCACGATCGAGCCCGCGCCGCTCAGTCCGAGCGTGCCGGTGTTGCCGGCCGAACCGAGATGCAGTGTGCCGACCGGCGTCGCGCCGGTTCCAAGATTGAGGCCTCCGGTCAGGGCCGCCGTCTGGCCGGCGCCTGCTGCGACCGTGACGTCAAGTCCGCCGCCGACGTTGAGCGGATTGTTGAAGGTCCCGCTGGCGTTGAGCGTCAGCGCCGTCCCGTTGGCCGCCAGCGTGATCGCGCCGGTGCTCAGCGCCGTTGTGGTGCCGGCAACCAGCGTGCCGCCATTGATCGTCGTCCCGCCCGAATAGGTGTTGACGCCAGTGAGCACGAGCGTGCCGAGATCAGTCTTCACCAAGGTGGCGGCTCCGGTGAGCGTCGAGTTGATCGTGGCTGTGTATCCCGCGCCCGCAGCCGTGCCATCGCCGACGCGGATGATGCTCTGCGCAGCGGCCAGCGCGATCGGATCGCCCTGCACCACATAACCATTGACCGCAAACTGCATGCCGGTGACGCTGACGGCACCAGCGCTGTTGTCGACTTGCACGACACCAGGCGTGGCCGCGAAGATCGCAAAGCCCGGGGCCGGACTAAGCGGAGTGTTCAGGGTTCCATTCTGGTTGGTCCAATTGTCGTTCGTTGCATTCCAGGTGCCGTTGCCGCCGTTCACCACGCCATTGTTATGGTTCGCAGGGTTGCCGCCATCCCAGAAATTCAGGATCTGGCCGGCAGTGTTGACGAGATTGACCTGGTTCACGACACCGGTCTGCACCGAGAGGTTGGCTGCCGCGGTGCCGCTCGGGACAGTCCCGATCGCCAGACCATTGTTCGTGAGCGCACCGCCGTAGTCCATCAACCGGTAGATGCCGGCGCCGAAGCCGCCCAGATCGCTCACGTTGAGCGTGCCGCCGAGCGTCAGGTTTCCGGTCACGTTGAACAGCGGCGTTGCGCCCGGCACGCCGAGCGATGCATTGGTGTTGGATCCTGCATTCAACGTCAGGGCGCCCAGGGTCAGGGTTTGGCCCTGGGTACCGACAAGGGTGCCGCCTCCGGCAACGGTCACGGCCCCGCCGATCGAGCCCGAACCGGCCAGCGTCCCACCGGTCGCGACTGTTGTCGCGGTGTTGCCGAGCGAACCGTTCACCAGAAGCGTGCCGGCATTGATGTTGGTTGCTCCCGTATAGGTGCTCGCACCGGTCAGCGCGAGCGTGCCTGTGCCGGTCTTGTCGAACCCGCCGACCCCCGAGATCACGCCGCTTGCGGTGGCGCTGATGCCGGCGTTCGTATTCAACGAAGCGGGGCCGTTGAGCGCGATGTTGTTGCTGACCGCAAGGCCGCTGGTGCCGAAGTCCAATGTCGTTCCCGCGGCCATGCCGAGGACACCGCCGCCCAGCGCAAGGTTGTTGCCCAGGCTGAGCGTGCCGCCCGTCAAATTGACGCCGCCGCCGAACGTATTCGCGCCGGTGAGTGCGAGCGTGCCCGTGCCGGTCTTGGTCAGCGCGCCCGGACCAGAGATCACGCCACCCAGGGTGCCGCTGATGCCGGCGCCCGCGTTCAGCGAGGCCGCGCCGTTGAGCGCGATGTTGTTGCCGACCGCAAGGCCGTTGATGCCGAGATCCAGCGTCGCTCCGGCGTCGATGCCAAGGACACCGCCGCCCAGCGCAAGGTTGTTGCCCAGGCTCAGCGTGCCGGCAGTCAAATTGACGCCGCCGCTGAACGTATTCGCGCCGTTGAGTGCAACCGTACCCGCACCGGTCTTGGTCAGTGCGGCCGCACCGGAGATCACACCACCCAGGGCGCCGCTGATGCCGGCGCCTGCGTTCAACGCAGCCGCGCCGTTGAGTGCGATGTTGTTGTTAACGGCAAGGCCGTTGATGCCGAGGTCCAATGTCGCTCCGGCGTCGATGCCAAGGACACCGCCGCCCAGCGCAAGGTTGCTGCCGAGGCTGAGCGTGCCGCCGGTCAAATTGACACCGCCACTGAACGTGTTCGCACCATTGAGCGCCAGCGTGCCCGCACCGGTCTTGGTCAGTGCGGCCGCACCGGAGATCACACCACCCAAGGCGCCGCTGATGCCGGCGCCTGCGTTCAACGAAGCCGCGCCGTTGAGCGAGATGTTGTTGTTGACGGCAAGGCCGTTGGTGCCGAGATCCAGTGTCGCTCCCGCGTCGATGCCGAGAACACCGGTGCCCAGCGCCAGATTGTTGCCGAGACTGAGCGTGCCGCCCGTCAGATTGACCCCGCCACTGAACGCCGTGTTCGCACCGTTGAGCGCCAGCGTACCGAGCCCGGTCTTGGTCAGCGCGGCCGCGCCGGAGATCACGCCACCCAAGGCACCACTGATGCCGGCATTCGCGTTCAGAGATGCCGCGCCGTTGAGCGTGATGTTGTTGGCAACCGCAAGGCCGTTCGTTCCGAAGTCCAACGTCGTTCCCGCGCCCATGCCGAGAGCACCGGTGCCCAGCGCCAGACTGTTGCCGAGGCTGACCGTGCCGCCAGTCAAATTGACGCCGCCGCTGAACAGCGCGTTCGGACCATTGAGCGCCAGCGTACCGAGCCCGGTCTTGGTCAGCGCGGCCGCACCCGAGATCACGCCGCCCAAGCTGGCGCTGACGCCGGCGTTCGCATTCAGCGAAGCGGCGCCGTTGACGGAGATGTTGTTGCCAACCGCAAGGCCGTTGGTGCCGAAGTCCAACGTCGTTCCCGCGCCCATGCCGAGAGCACCGGTGCCCAGCGCCAGATTGTTGCCGAGACTGAGCGTACCGCCACCCAAATTGACGCCGCCGCTGAACGCGGTGTTCGCGCCACTGAGCGTCAACGCGCCCGCACCGATCTTGGTCAGCGCGGCCGCGCCCGAGATCACGCCGCCCAAGCTGGCGCTGATGCCGGCGCCCGCGTTCAGCGAGGCGGCGCCGTTGAGCGAGATGTTGTTGCCAACCGCAAGGCCGCTGGTACCGAAATCCAACGTCGTTCCCGCGGCCATGCCGAGGACGCCGCTGCCGAGCGCAAGGTTGTTGCCCAGGCTCAGTGTGCCGCCCGTCAAATTGACGCCGCCGCTGAACGTGTTCGCGCCTCCGAGCGCCAGCGTGCCGACCCCTGTCTTCGCCAGTGCAAGCGTGCCGGCGCCGTCCGCGATCAAGCCGCCGAAGTTCCCCGCGCCGATACTGAGGTTGGCCAGCCCGGCAACGCTGGTCGTCAGCGTGCCGGTGCCGGTCAAATTGGTGGCGGTAAGCCCGAAGCCGTTGAGATCGACGTTGCCGGCTGCGCCAACATTCAGCGTGCCGCCCACGCCCCCTGCAAGTGTCCCGGCTATGGCATCGCCCAGCTTCAGCGTGCCGAAATTGGCGGACAGCGTCACACCGCCGCCGATGGTGGAGCCCGCGCCGTTGAGCGTCAGCGTTCCGGTATTGCCGGCCGAGCCGATGGCGAGCGTCCCGCCCGCGCCGAGGTTCAAGCCGCCACCGAAAGTCGCATTGATGCCGGCGCCCGCCGACAGCGCGGCGCTGGCGCCTGCGCCGAGGCTCAATCCGTTGTTGAAGCCGCCGTTCACGCCGAGCGCCAACTCGCCGCCGGTCCCCAGCGTCACGAGACCCGTGCTCAAGGCGCCGAGGCTGCCTGCGACCAGCGTGCCGGCATTCACCGCCAGTCCGCCCGTGAAGGTGTTGGTCGCCGTCAGCGTCAGTGAGCCCGCACCTGTCTTCGACAGTTCGAACGCACCCGAAATGATTCCGCTCTCGATTGCGGCACCGGCCGACACATCGAGGCCCGCCGCGCCGTTGAGCGCGACGTTGTTGGTGAGGGTCACGCCTGCGCCGAGACCGAGCGCGGTGCCGGCTGCGAGTCCGATTGCCCCCGCTCCGAGCGCCTGTGCGCTGCCCGCGACCAGAGAGCCGCCGGTCACCGTAAGACCGCCAGTGAAGGTGTTGTTGCCCGACAAGGTCAACGCACCAGCACCGATCTTGATCAGGCCCAAGGCGTTCGCGCCATTGGCAAGGTTGCCGGAAAAATTGCCGGCGGCGACCGAAAGACTTGCAAGCGCGCCGCCGTTGTTGGTGATCGAGCCGCTTCCGGTCAGGTTGGCCGCGGTCGTGGCAAAGCCATTGAGATCGAACGTGCCGGCCGCACCAATATTGAGCGTGCCTGCGGCCGCGAGAGTTCCGGCCGCGGCATCGCCCAGCTTCAGCGTCCCGAAATTCGACGACAGGGTCACGCCGGCGCCAATCAACGAGCCCGCGCCGTTCAGGGTCAGCGCTCCGATGTTGCCGGCCGAGCCGAGGTTCAGTGTGCTGCCTGCCGCAAGATTCAAACCGCCTGTCAGACTCGCGCCCAGCCCGGCACCAACCGACACCGTGCCGGATCCGCCGAGGCCCACATTGATCGCGTTGTTGAAAGCGCCGTTGACGCCGAGCGAAAGCTCCGCGCCAGCGCCGAGTGTGACGGCGCCGGTGCTCAGCGCGCCCGCGCTGCCCGCCACCAGCGTGCCGCCACCAAGCGTCAGGCCACCGGTGAAGGTGTTATTCCCCGACAGTGTCAGTGCGCTTGCGCCGGTCTTGGTCAGGCCGAATGCACCCCCGATGTTTCCGGTCAGGTTCGCGGCGCCCAGCGACGCATCCAGCGACGCCGCGCCGGTCAGGTTGATCGCGTTGCCGAGGCTCACGCCCGCGCCGAGGCCGAGTGTCGTACCCAAGCCGAGCGAAGCGGTTCCGATGCCGAGCGCCGTGCTGCTGCCCGCCACCAACGTGCCGCCACCAAGCGTCAGGCCGCCGGTAAAGGTGTTGTTGCCCGACAGCGTCAGTGCGCTCGCGCCAGTCTTGGTCAGGCCGAATGCGCCCCCGATGTTTCCGGTCAGGTTCGCGGCACCCAGAGACGCATCCAGCGACGCCGCGCCGGTCAGATTGATCGCGTTGCCCAGGCTCACGCCCGCGCCGAGGCCGAGCGTCGTACCTGCGCCAAGCAAAGCCGTTCCAGTGCCGAGCGCCGCGCTGCTGCCGGCGATCAGCGTCCCGGCCCCAAGCGTCAGGCCACCGGTGAAGGTGTTATTGCCCGATAGCGTCAGGGCGCTCGCGCCAGTCTTGGTCAGACCGAATGCGCCCCCAATGTTTCCTGTCAGGCTCGCAGCACCCAGCGACGCATCCAGCGACGCCGCGCCGGTCAGATTGACCGCGTTGCCCAGGTTGACGCCCAGGCCGAGGCCCAGCGTCGTACCCCCGCCAAGCGAAGCCGTTCCGGTGCCGAGCGCCGTGTTGCTGCCGGCGATCAGTGTTCCAACTCCAAGCGTCACGCCGCCGGTAAAAATATTGTTGCCCGACAGCGTCAGGGTGCCGGTGCCATTCTTGCTCAATGCACCGCCGGCGCCGTCGATCACACCGCCAAAGCTGGTGCTGGCGTTTCCGTTGAGGGTGAGCCCGTTGGCACCGAGATGGAGCGCGCCGCCCAGTCCGCCGGAAAGCGAACCCGCCGTCATGCCACCGGAGGTCAGTCCCGAGATATCGAGGGCGCCGCCGGTGTTGACCACCAGTTGGGCGCTTTGGCCCGAACTGTTACCAGTGAACAGGATGCTGCCGCCAAGGTTGGCCGTGATGGTCGCCGTCCCGGCATTGCTCGTACCGGTAAACTGCGTGATGCCATTCGCGTTGTTGGTGATGTTGACATTGGCGGCCGTGCTGGAACCCTGAAACACGAGGCTGCCCGTGCCGCCAACGACTCCCGAGGTTATAAAATTCTGCGGAACGGCCGCCGCATTCTGGATACCAGTGCCGGCCAGGATCAGTGAGGTGTTGAGCCCGAGCCCGCCGGTGATGTTGAATGTATAAGCGACGGCTGCAGCTGAGAACGAGATCGACCCTACGGAACTTGCCGTACCAGGCGTGAATGCCACCGCTGGAACCAAGGACGCCCCGAAGGTGGCGGTGTCGGCCGCGCCTGGCACCGTGGTTATCGTGGACCAGCTCCCTGGGTTATTCCAAATGGCCGCTCCTGCGCCCGTCCATGTGGCATTCTGCGCATGGCTTGGTGCTGGCATCATCGCCATCCAAAGCGCGAGGGTCGAGGCACTGAGCAGCAGTGCAGACCGGTCGAAGCTGCGAGCCCCCAAATGCCGCTGCGACAATGCGCAGGTTCGGATCGCGCTGGTCGGTTGATTGCTGGACCGCCTTCCTTTCGTACGCCTACCCTGCGTTGCACTGCGGTAGGGAGTTGGAACGTCGGCACCGCTCGCCTTGCAACTCACGGTATTTGCTGGCTCAACCGGCCAGCGAATGTCCGACGAATCAGCCGCGACATGTTTTGCAGGCGAAACAGACGTCGAGCGCATCGGCACAACCCTCCGGTCGCGAGTTCCCGTGAGGCGGCAACCGACTAGGTCGCTGTCCTTTCAAGGAAATCAACGTTAGGTCTCGATTGAAACTTGATTGGCCCGTTCTGGGCCGACGCACGCGGCCGCGGCTGCACGCCGTGGCATACACAGTCGTCAGTGCCGGTCGTCAGCTGTTGTACTCTGCGACGATTCAAGCACAGATTGAATATACACGGGCGTCGACGGGATACACGCGAAGAGTGTGTTTTGTGTCCGTTTTTCTACTGAGCTGTTGCGGATGAACCACAGTCAAGATTGAGTTCCATTTGCGCGATGACGTCGAGGCCAAGGTCTGAACGAAGACAGGCCCACCAGGCGGTCTCAACTCCTTGGAAGGCTCTTTGTACGGGATGATCTCCATCTGCTGCGATGATGCGCGATGGGACGGACGCTATCGATTGCGCGATCGCCATTGCGGCTGCCGGGATCAGGAAAAAGCCGACTGCCAGAATCAATTGAGATCGGATGAAGAACGACGACGTTCGCGCTGCAGGGACTTGGACATCCCGGACATCGCTGCGCTGCGACTGCCTCCGTTGACGCCGTCCAGCGGAGACACGACATATCCCATACCGTCGCTTTAGGTCACGGCCCAGGAGCAAGCTATGAACGCGCCGCCAAACATCGATCCCGCCGCCGCGCACAACGACGTCGTGCGCTGGCTCACCAACGACACCCGCGACGAGCGCTTCATCGACAATATCTTCGCCGAACTGTGCATCCGGCTGCAGCGCGCCGGCATTCCGCTCAAGCGGGCGTCGCTGCATCTGTTGATCCACCACCCGCAATGGCTCGGTGCCCGGATCCTGTGGATCGACGGCGCGAAGGAGGCGACGATCACGCGGGTCGACTACGATGTCAGGCAGCGCCCCGAATTCATCGGCAGTCCGGTCGAGGAGATTCAGGGCGGCGTCGCCGAGATCCGCGAGCGGCTCGATGCCGCGCCGGGCCGCAAGCACAGTGTCTATGACGAATTGCGGGCGCAGGGGCTGACCGACTACGTGGCGTGGCCGGTGCACCATACGCTCGGCAAGCGCCACATGGTGGCGTTTTCCACCGACCATCCCGGCGGCTTCGACGACGCGCATATCGCCGCGCTGTTGAACCTGTTGCCGGTACTGGCGCTGGTCAGCGAAATCCGGATGAAGAACCGGCTGGCGCGCACGCTGCTGGAAACCTATGTCGGGTCGCACGCCGGCGAAATGATCCTGGCCGGTGCCACACGGCGGGGCAGCGGCACCACCGTGCGTGCCGCCATCATGATCTGCGACCTGCGCGATTTCACCCGGATTTCGGATAGCTGGCCGCGCGACGACGTCATCGATCTCCTGAACGACTATTTCGACGCGATGTCGGAGCCGATCATCCGCCACGGCGGCGAGATCCTGAAATTCATGGGCGACGGCCTGCTGGCGATCTTTCCGCTCAGCAAGCCAACGGCCTGTGCCGATCTGTTGCACGCCGTGACCGAGGCGCGTCAGGCCATGACGGAGCTGAACGAGAAGAACCGCGCGGCCGGCACTGCGCCGCTCAACTATGGCATCGGCGTCCATGTCGGCGATGTCATGTACGGCAACATCGGATCAAAGGCCAGGCTCGACTTCACCGTGATCGGCCCCGCCGTCAACATGGCCTCGCGCCTGGAGACCCTCACCAAGCAGCTGGGCAAGATGGTGCTGCTGTCGCGCGCCTTCGCTGACCTGGTCGAGCACGATTTCGCCCTCGAGCATGTCGGCGAGCACGCGGTGCGCGGCTTCAGCGAGCCGATCGAACTGTTCGCGTATCACGGCTGAACGCGTACGGTCGCGTCCCGATCACGCGTAGGGCTGCAAGGGCCGATCGGTGGTCTACGCCGCGCTCTTCGCCGGCTGGTCCGGCGCGGCCAGCGGTCCCAGCAGCATGCGCTTTTGCATCTCGGCAAAACCGGCATCGGCGTTGGTCTCCCGCGTGACCAGCGACAGGATGATCGCAACCGCAAAGGACAGCGGCATGCAGATGATGGCTGGATTGCGCAGCGACACGAACCACCACTGGCCTTCGAGTTGCGCGAGCTGTTTGCCGAGGATGTCGACCTGGATGGTCGGGGACAGATAGATCAGCACCAGCGAGCTGAACGTGCCCACCAGCATGCTGGCGACCGCCGCCGGCGTCGTGAAGCGGCGCCAAATGATGGCGAGAACCAGCGAGGGGAAGTTTGCCGCGCAGGCGATCGAAAACGCGAGGCCGGCCATGAAGGCGACGTTCTGGCCTTCGAAGGCGATGCCGAGCAAAATAGCGAAGATGGAAATGGCCACCGTTGCGACGCGCGCCACCTTGAGCTGCTCGGCCTCGGAGGCCGCGCCGTTCCTCACCACATTGGTCCAGACGTCGTGGCACAGGGTGGCAACGCCTGACAGCGTCAGCCCGGCGACCACCGCGAGCATGGTCGCGAACGCCACCGCGCAGATGAAGCCGAAAAAGGCGTCGCCGCCGACCGCGAGCGCGAGCAGGGGAGCTGCCATGTTGCCGCCGCCACCGGCCTTCGCCACCGCCTCCGGGCCAACCAGCACCATGGCGCCAAAGCCGATGATGAAGACCATGAGATGAAAGATGCCGATGATGCCGGTCGCATAGAGGATCGACAGCCGTGCCGCCTTGGAATCCTTCACCGTATAGGCCCGCATCAAGACGTGCGGCATCGCCGCGGTCCCGAACATCAGGCCGAGGCCGAGCGAGATCGCATCCCATTGCCCCGATACGACCTTCGATCCCGGCTGCAGCACCCTGACGCCGTATTTCTCCGACGCCGCGGCAAACAGCTTGAGCGGATTCATGTCGAAGTGCGAGAGCACGAGAAGCGCGAGTATCCCCCCACCGGCCATGAGCAATGCGGCCTTCACGACCTGGACCCACGTCGTGGCCAGCATCCCGCCGAACAGGACATAAACAAGCATGACCGTGCCGACCAGAATCACCGACCAGTATCCGTCGACGACGCTGCGTGGGAGTTTGTCAGTGGGGAAATGCAGCACGTAATGAATACCGCCGTTCAAAGGTTG
>Ga0137412_10003311_pt1 | contig 12857 bp, 14 predicted proteins | sample CZODoug2_1_16fun_FD_122160 | JGI IMG/M metagenome (GOLD analysis project Ga0137412, IMG submission 122160) | Vadose zone soil fungal communities from Angelo Coast Range Reserve, California, USA - CZODoug2_1_16fungal (Hybrid Assembly) | ecosystem: Environmental > Terrestrial > Soil > Vadose zone...
GACGTCACCTCGGACGCCACCGCCGGCGTACTGGACCGCCCGATCCCGGGCATCGCCGAGGCCATCAGGGCGTCCGGGCTGGCCGCCGGAGCGATCGACGCGGGGCTGTCCCGAGGCCTGGTCGGCGTGTCGGGCAGCACCCTGGTGGTCAACCTGGCCGCGTCCAGGGCCGCGATCCGGGACGGTATGGCAACCCTCACCCCGCTGGCCCCGCACGTGATCGAGGAGCTCTCCGGGCTCGACGAGGCCTGAGCCCGTGGCCGGCGAGTCGCCCGAGCCTGGCGAACGCCCGGGGGCCGAGCAGCCCGACCCTCGCGCAGAGCTGGATCCTGGCGCGGAGCTGGATCCTGGCGCGGAGGCGGACCCCGCGCCGTCCGACCCGGCGGCGCTCGCCGCGCGGCGTCGACGGCTGGCCGAGGTGTTCGGCGACGTGCTCCCGGAGGCGACGGCCGACGACCAGCCGGACCGCGACCCGTCGAGCGGCGCCGACGAGCGCTGGTACACCGAGAACCGCCCCCCGCACCACGGCGGCTAGCTGCGGCGCCGCTGGTAGTGCATCAAAGTGTTTCGATACATCAAGCCAGCTTGATGTATCGTGCTGGCCATGTTGCCCCCGGGCCAAGTCGCCACCCCGCCGATGTTCGTCCGGCTGGCCGCCCACCCACTGCGCTGGCAACTGCTGACGGAACTCGCCGACAGCGACTACCGAGTCCGCGAGCTGGTGACGCGGGTCGACCAGCCACAGAACCTGGTCTCCTACCACCTGCGGCTGCTGCGCGACGGCGGGCTGGTCACCGCCAAGCGCAGCAGCTTCGACGGCCGAGACAGCTACTACCACCTGGATCTGGACCGCTGCGCGGATGCGCTGGCAGACAGCGGCGCCGCGCTGCACCCGGCGCTGCGCCGAGTCGCCGAAACACCGATCCCTCCGGTCGAACAGCAGCGATCCCGACGCATCACAGTGCTGTTCGTGTGCACCGGCAACAGCGTCCGCTCACCGATCGCCGAAGCACTGCTGCGCCACCGCACCGCCGACCACGTGGCCGTGACGAGTGCCGGTGGCCGGCCTAAGTCGCGCCTGCACCCCAATACCATCCAAGTGCTGCGCGAGACGTTCGGCATCGACATCTCCAGTCAGCGCCCCCAGCACCTGGACGCCCTTGCCGGCCGCATGTTCGACCACGTGATCACCCTGTGCGACAGGGCTCGCGAGGCCTGCCCGGAGTTTCCCAACCACCCGCGGCGGGTCCACTGGAGCATCCCCGACCCAGCCACGGCCGACAACACCGACCAGGTCAACTACCCGGTCTTTCAGCGCACCGCGGCAGACATCGATACCCGCATCAGACACCTGCTGCCCGTCCTCACCGCCGAGGACCAATGAAAAGGATCAGCCGTGACCGCACCTGAGCAGTACGCCAGCGTCCGCTACCTCGTTGACGACGTGCAGGCCGCCATCGACTTCTACACCACACACCTTGGCTTCAAGCTGAACACCAGCGCCGCACCCGCCTTTGCCGACGTTGTCCGTGGTCCGCTCCGGCTGCTGCTGTCCGGACCTGCCAGCTCCGGCGCCCGCGCCACCCCTGATGACGCCGCCACCGCGGGCCGCAACCGCATCCACCTCGTCGTCGAAGACCTGGATGCCGAGATCGCCCGGCTCGGCGGCGCGCACCTGCCGTTCCGCAGCGACTTGGTCACCGGCCCCGGCGGGCGCCAGATCCTGCTCGCCGACCCAGACGGCAACCTGATCGAGTTGTTTCAACCCGCCAACCGGCCCGAGGCGCCCAAACCGGCCACACCCTGACCGGCCGGACTCGTCGCGGCTGATCGGGCGCCGGGCGCCCGGTAGGGCCGGATCGACTCGCCTCGGTGAACGACATGTTTCCGAACTGGCGCGCGTACGCGCATCCCTGTAACTCCCGTTTGTTCCGGATGACATCCGGCGGACACAGCTGAGCGGTCTGCTTGGTGGGCGCACATCGTCGCTATCCAGCCAATCGCGCTTGCCCAGTCAATCCCGATACCCCAGCCGAGGAGTTTCGTCATGACCAGCACGACCGCCATGAGCGACGTCGAGCAGAAGAGCCTCACCGAGATCCCGCACCCCTCGCTGCCCGAGGGGTCCTCGATCTACGGCGGCACCAAGGTATTCCCGGACTACCAGGCTGAGCCGGGCGAGGTGTACTTCACCCTGGTGCACGGCATCGCGCACGAGTCGAGCGTGAGCTTCGTGGCCATTCTGCAGGCCACCCGGGCATTGCGGAAGGGCTTCGAGTCGGCCCTCTACTTCTATGGTCCCGGTTCGCTGAACTGTCTGGCCACCCGCGGCTTCCCGACCACCGGCACCTCCGCGTTCCCCGGCGAGCACAACATCAACAACCAGCTGGCCACATTCATCGCCGAGGGCGGCAAGGCGTACTGCTGCCGGTTCGGGCTGTCCCTGCACGGCGCCCGCGAAGAAGACCTGATGGACGGCGTCATCCCCACCCACCCGTTGGACGTGCAGGACGCGCTGATCCACTACGCCCGCAAGGGCGCGATCATCAACTCCACCTACATGTTCTGATGGCCGATCTCGCTGATCGAGTCGACCTCGCGGTGCGCGGGGTCCGGCTGGAATCCGGCGAGGGCAGTGACGCCGACACTCCGGTTCAGCGCCGCGCCGGAGCCGGTCCCACCGACGATGGCCACCTGGTCCTCGCGGGCCGGAGCGCGGCCTTGCCCATCGTCTCCACCAGCCCGTACACCCTGCGCGGCCGCCGGATCCTCTACGAGGGCACGGACACCGGGCTGGAGGTCGAGCCGGTCCGTCGGCCGAAGTTCTACGACCTGAGCACCGCCGACGGGGTGCGCTACGAGCAGCTCGCCCGGCTGCACGGCTCCGACGTGCTGGCCACCACCGTGGTGCAGACCTGCATGCGCTACGACCCGGAGACCCGTTGCCGGTTCTGCGCGATCGAGGAGTCGCTGAGGGCCGGGTCCACCACGGCGGTGAAAACGCCGGCTCAACTGGCCGAGGTGGCCGAGGCGGCGGTGCGACTGGACGGCGTGCGGCAGATGGTGATGACCACGGGCACCAGTCGCGGCCGGGACCGGGGTGCCGCGCACCTGGCCCGCTGCGTGGTGGCGATCAAGGCGGCGGTGCCTGAGCTGCCCATCCAGGTCCAGTGCGAGCCCCCGGCCGACCTGGACGCCATCGACATGCTGCACCGCGCCGGGGCCACCGCGATCGGCATCCACGTGGAGTCGCTGGACGACGAGGTGCGGCGGCGCTGGATGCCGGGCAAGGCGGGCGTGCCGCTGGCCGAGTACTGGGCGGCCTGGGACCGCGCCGTGGCGGTGTTCGGCCGCAACCGGGTGTCCACGTATCTGCTGGTCGGCCTGGGGGAGAACCCGGACGAGCTGGTAGCCGGCGCGGCTGAGCTGATCGAGCACGGCGTTTACCCGTTTGTGGTGCCGTTCCGGCCGGCCGCCGGCACGCTGGCGGTGGACGTCGACCACGCCCGGGCGCCGTCGCCCGCGCTGCTGGCCGATGTGACCGCCAGGGTGGCCGGGTTGCTCAGCGCCGCCGGCATGCGCGGCGCGGATCAGGGCGCCGGTTGCGCGGCCTGTGGGGCGTGCAGCGCGCTGTCCACGGTCGGGGGTTGAGGTGATTACCGGACCGACCGGCCCGCGCGGCCTGGACGTGTGCGAGCTGCTGATCGGCATGCCCTCGCGCACCCGACCCAGGCCGGCGTTGCTGGTCGAACGCGTCGACGCTGACGCTGGGCCGGCGGAACGGGCGGCGGTGGCCCAATACCGGGCGCTGCGCCGCGAAGTGTTCGTCGCCGAGCAGGGCCTGTTCCCCAGCCATGACAGCGATGACGTTGATGATGACCCGCGGACCGTGGTGCTGGTCGCCAGGGACGGGCGCGACCCGGAGCGCCCGGTCGTCGGTGGGGTGCGGCTGACCCCGGTCACCGATCCCGACCTGGGTTGGTGGGCGGGCAGCCGGCTTGCGGTGCATCCGCAAGCCCGCCGGGGCGGTGCTCAGGTGGGTGCCGCGCTGGTCCGGGCCGCGTGCGCGACCGCCGAGGCCGCCGGCGCGCTGCGCTTCGAGGCCACCGTGCAGGCGGCCAACGAGCGGTTCTTCGCCCGGCTGGGCTGGACGCGGCTCACCGACGTCTCGCTGGTGGGGCAGCCGCACGTGCTGATGCGCTGGCCAGTGCACCGGATCGGTGCGCTGGTCGCGGCTACCAAGGCTCCGCTGCACGGCCTGCTCGCCGGGTTGGCCGGCGCGCCGGCGGGTTTCCTCGGTGACGACGGGGCGCCGGTACCGGGCAGCGACCTGATCGCCGCATGCGACGCAATCCTGCCGTCCATGGTGGAGCGGGACCCGGAGTGGGCCGGCTGGTGCTCGGTGCTGGTCAACGTGAACGACCTGGCCGCAATGGGGGCGACCCCGGTGGGCCTGCTGGACGCGGTGGGCGCGCGGGATGCCTCGTTCGCCGCCAGGGTGTTGTCCGGGCTGCGCGCGGCGGCTGAGGCCTGGGGCGTCCCGGTGCTCGGCGGACACACCCAGCTCGGAGTGCCCGCCGCGCTGTCGGTCACCGCGCTGGGCCGGACCAGCCGTCCGATACCGGCCGGCGGCGGTCACGCCGGTGATGAGGTGCGGGTCACCGCGGATCTGGGTGGCGGCTGGCGCCGTGGGCACACCGGCCGGCAGTGGGATTCCACCAGCCACCGCGAGCCGGCGGTGCTGCGTGGCCAGCAGCGTGCGGTCGCCCTGGCCGGGCCTTCCGGGCCGGCCGCCGCGAAGGACGTGTCCATGGCCGGGTTGGCCGGCACGCTCGGCATGCTCGCCGAAGCCTCTGGCTGCGCCGCCGAACTGGACATAGCGGCGGTGCCCCGGCCGGCCGGGGCGAGTGTCGGCGATTGGCTGACCTGCTTCCCCGGCTACGCGATGATCACCACCGACCGGCTCGGCAGCACCGCGCCGCCGCCCGCGCCGGCCACCACCTCCGCGGTGTGCGGGCGGCTGCGCCCGGGCGCGGGGGTGCGGCTGCGCTGGCCGGACGGCGAGTACACCGAGGCCGTCGCCGGAGCGGTGACCGGAATGGGAGTGGCATGAGCACGCGATGGGGCCCAGGCAGCAGCACCGAGGGCGGAGGCGAGCAGTGAGTATCCGCATCTCCGCGGTGGCCGCCGAGTACGGGCGCGGCCTGCGGCGCAGTCTCGATCAGGTCATCGGGCAGATCGACGAGGCCAAGCGGGCCGGGGTCGATCTGCTGGTGCTGCCCGAGGCGTGTCTGGGCGGTTACCTGGCTGACCTGTCCGACGCGGACAGCACGCTGGTGCACGACGACCCGGGTCCGCCGGAACTGAGCGTGGAGGGCCCCGAGCTGGCCGAGTTGGCGGCGGCCGCCGGTGACCTGGTGGTGTGCCTCGGTTTCTGCGAGATCGCCGACGGACGCCGATTCAACAGCGCGGTGTGCTTCTCCGGCCAGGGGGTGCACGGGGTGTACCGCAAGGTGCACCAGCCGCTGGCCGAGGACTCGTACTACTCCGCCGGCAGCGGCTTCGCCGCCTTCGACACTCCGGTCGGCCGGCTGGGCATGCTGATCTGCTACGACAAGGCGTTCCCCGAGGCGGCCAGGGCGCTCGCGCTGGACGGGGCTCAGATCATCGTCTGCATGTCGGCGTGGCCGACCAGCCGGACCGGGGCCGCCGCCAACCTGGCCGACGACCGCTGGACCAAGCGGTTCAACCTGTTCGACGCCGCCCGCGCGCTGGAGAACCAGGTGGTACTCGCCTCGGCCAACCAGGCCGGCAGCTTCGGCACCCTGCGCTTTGTGGCCAACGCCAAGGTGGTCGGCCCTGGCGGAGACGTGCTGGCCACCACCGGGGTGCACGCGGGCGCCGCGACGGTCGACGTGGACGTGCCGTCCGAGCTCGCCCAGGCCCGGCGGTTCATGTGTCACCTGGCCGATCGCCGGCCGGATACCTACTACCCGCCCCACTCGATGCTCTCGGTCAGTTGATGCGGTGTTCGGAGGTGACCTGATGCGGCAGACGACCACAGCCGACTCCCGGGTGCTGGTGCTTGGCGCCGGCGTCGCCGGGCTGACCACCGCGCTCGCCCTGGCCCGCCGGGGTATCCCGGTGGACGTGCTGGAACAGGACCGCACCCCGGCGCCGAGAGGCCGCCGCGAGGCGGCCGGCTGGTACCGGGACAGCGTGCCGCAGGCCGGGCAGGGGCATGTCTTCTCGCCGCACTGCTACCGGCTGCTGGCCGACGAGCTACCCGATGTGTTGGCTCGACTGCTCGATCTCGGCGCCCGGGAGCTCTCCGTGGGTGCTTCCGGTCAGCCGGCCGGCGCTCCTCCGGCGGAGGGGTTCGGGCTCGCGGTGCGGCGGCCGCTGTTCGACTGGGTGTTGCGCCGAGTCGCCGAGCGGGAGCCGGGGGTGCGGGTGCACGGGGGTCTACCGGCCACCGGGCTGCAGATCAGCGGCGGGCGCCTGTCCGGCGTGCTGGTTCGGGGTGGCGTGGTGGCCACCGAGGTCACCGTGGACGCGACCGGCGGATCCGGGCCGGTCCCCGGCTGGCTGGATGACCTGGGCCAACGGACGCATTCTGTCCGGCTGGCCGAGCCCCGCGAGGACCCGGACACCGCCGCCGCGCGCGCCGGCGCTGACCACTACACCCGCTGCTACGCGCTGCACTGGCGCGACGATCCGGGGCCGCTGAACCTGGGCCTCGCCGCCGGCGGCGAGTACGGCGGCTACTCCTGCCGGCTGGTCCCGGGGGACAACCACACGTTCACCGTCACGTTCACCGTGCCGGCCGGTGCCCTCGGCGATCCGGCGCGGCCCGGGCGGCCCGGTCCGGTCGAGCCCGCCTCGGCCGGGCTGGTCGAGCCGGGTCTGGCCGCGCTGTGCACCCCGGAGGGCTTCCAATCGGCCGCCCGCCGACTCCCGATGATCGCTGACTGGGTGGATCCGGCTGTCGCCGAACCGCTCACCGAGGTCACCACCCTGACCGTGTCACCCGCCCGGCGCGGGCGGGCCGAGGACGTCATGCGGCTGCCCGGCCTGGTTCCGGTCGGCGATGCGCTGCACGCCGGCGACCCGTCGTGGTGCTCCGGGGTGGCGGTCGCGCTCGCTTCCGCGGTGGCCTGTGCCCGGGGGATGCGAGCTTGGCACGACGCGGACATCGCCGACGCCGAGTCGGGCGCTAATGTGGCCGCGGTGTGGACCGAGGTATGGGCGGAGGCGGCCCGGGTCGCCGGTAGACCGGCGTGCGCCAGCGCGCGGCTGCCCGGTCCCAGCGCCCGCGAGCTGGCCGTGTGGTTGACCGGTTCCGTGCCGGCGTCGGTGGGTTAGACCTGACCAGTGGTGTATCTCGCGGCAGCGGCGGCGCAGTTCGGGCGTGATGTGGAGTTCGACGTGCAACGGGTCGAGTCGATCGTCGCGGCGGCCCGGCGGGCGGGTGCCGGCCTGCTCGTGCTGCCGGACGGCACCCTCGGCGGCTACCTCACCGACCTGCGCGAACCCGTCGACTCCGGGCACGCGCTCAATCCGACCGAACCCGGGAATCCAGCCGCCTCGGCACCGGATGGCCTCGCCGCCGAGCAGGAGGCCCGGGGGCAGCCGCTGTCCGTGTCGGCCGACCTGCCCCCCGCCCTGGAGCCGGACGACCCGGTATTCGACCGGCTCATCGCCATGGCCGGTGATCTGGTGCTGTGCCTGGGCTACCGCGAGCGGGCCGGTGCGCTGACCTACAACTCGGCGGTGTGCCTGTCCGGCGCCGGGGTGCACGGCCGGCACCGCAAGGTGCACCTGGCCCCCGGGGAGCGGCTGAGCTACGCCTCCGGCGACCGGTTCGCCGCATTCGACACCCCGGTGGGCCGGCTGGGCATGATGATCGACTACGACAAGACGTTTCCGGAGGGGGCCAGGACGCTGGCCGAGGACGGCGCGATCGTGCTCGCCTGCCTGTCGGCGTGGCCGGCCAGCCTCACCGACCCGGCCCGGCGGGTGGTCAAGGACCGTCAGGCGCGGCTGTTCGATCTCTACGACTGCGCCCGCGCGGCGGAGAACCAGGTCGTCGTGGTGTCGGCGAACCAAACCGGGCGCAGCGGCGTGCTCACCTTCCTCGGCAACGCCAAGGTGGTCGGGCCGGGTGGCGACATCCGGGCGCGTACCTGGGCGAAGGCCGGCCTGGCGGTGGCCGAACTGGATCCGGCCGCCGAGGTGTCCCGGGCTCGGCGGGTGCTGCATCACCTCGTCGAGCGCCGACCCGAGGCGTACCGGGCGGAGCCGGCCGATGAATCGGTGACGGTCGACCGGTGAAGATCAGCCTGCTCACCTACTCGACCAAGCCGCGCGGCGGGGTGGTGCACACCCTGGCGCTGGCCGAAGCGCTCGCCGCGCTCGGCCAGGAGGTGGAGGTGTGGTCGCTGCGGCGAGGCGGCGACGCCGGGTTCTTCCGCCCGGTGGATCCGGCCGTGCGGGTCCGGCTGGTGCCGTTCGAGGACCGCGCCGACGAGGACGTGGGCCCCCGGATCGTCCGGTCGATCGCCGAGCTGGCCGCCGCGCTGCGGGCCGACGGGTTGACCGCCGACGTGGTGCACGCCCAGGACTGCCTGAGCGCGAACGCCGCACTGACGGTGCGCGCCGACGTGCTGCGCACGGTGCACCACATCGACCAGTTCAGTACCCCGGAGCTGGTCGCCTGCCACGAGAAGGCGCTGCGGGAGCCGAAGCGACACGTCTGCGTGTCCGAGGCGGTGGCCGCCGAGCTGTCCGCCGGGTGGGGCATCCGGGCGCAGGTGATCCCGAACGGGGTGGCCGCCGACCGGTTCGCCGCCGCCGCTGACCCCGACGATCCGGTAGCCGCGTTACGCCGGGCCGGCTGGCGCCGGAAGCTGGGCCGTTACGTGCTCGCGGTGGGCGGTATCGAGCCTCGAAAGGGCACCGCCGACCTGATCGAGGCGATGGCCGAGCTGCGCGCCGTGGCGCCGGACGTCACCCTGGTGCTGGCCGGCGGCGATACCTTGTTCGACTACCGGGGCTATCGGGACCAGGTGCTGGCCAGGGCAGCCGAGTTGGCCGTCGACCCGGTGCTGCTCGGCCCGGTCGAGCACGACGAGCTGCCCGCGCTGATGGCGGCGGCGAGCGTCTTTGCGTTCCCGTCGACCAAGGAGGGCTTCGGGCTGGCGGCCATGGAGGCGCTGGCCGCCCGGGTGCCCGTGGTGCTGCGCGACCTGCCGGTGCTGCGCGAGGTGTTCGGCTCGTCAGCTCAGTTCGCGGCCAGCCCCTCGGCGCTGGCCGACGCGCTCAGCGTCGCGCTGGCCAGCCCGGATCCGGCCCGCGCCAGTGCGGGTGCGACGTTGGCACGGCGACACACCTGGTCGGCGGCCGCCGAGGCACACCTGAGCCTCTACCGAGGCTGGCGGATCGGCTGATCGGACCCGCCCGCGCCGTCGCCGTCCCGTCGCCCGTCGCCGGATGTGTCGGATTGCGCACGCAGCAGATCCCGGATCTCGGTGAGCAGCTGGACGTCGGTCGGCTCGGCGGGCCCTGGCTCCTCGCCCCGCCTGCGCCGCTCCTGGATGGTTCGCATCGGCAGCACGATGACGAGGTAAACCACCAAAGCCACCATCACGAAGTTGATGAATGTGCTGACCAGCGAGGCGAAGTCGACGAACGTGCTCGGCTTGCCAGAAATCAGCTGGACGCCGAAGCCCGGGCTGGCCGGCGGCGTGATCGCGTTCAGCAACGGCTTGATGATCTTGTCGGTGAACGCGCTGACGATACCGCCGAACGCCGCGCCCATCACCACCGCCACGGACAGATCGATGACATTCCCGCGCAGCACGAAGTCCTTGAAGCCCTTCAGCATGGCATCCCTTCCTCCACTTTCAGCCGCGGGAGCGGCGTGATCTCAACTCAGCGGAGGGTAACCGTCACCTCCTGACTGAGCGTGGCGGCGGCCAGCTTGCTCGCCGCCGCCCTCGGCACCGCGACCAGCACCAGACGCCCACGGGCGGCGGGTTTGGTCTCAGCGGGCAGCACGGTGAGTACCACCGCGGCCGAGGCGAGCACAGTGGGCTGGTCGGACCGCTGGCCGACGGTGACGACGTCCACCAGCCGGCCTGGACTCAGCAGGCCGGCCACGTCGGCATCCGCCAGCCGGATCGGCACGCTCGTGGCGTCCCGCCCGCCGGTGGCCCGACTGGCCAGCTCCTGGCCGGCGAGGCGCACCGAGGTCAGCGGCTCGCCGAGGCTGGCGGCCCCGGCGAGTATCCGCCCATCGACCTGCTCCAGCGTCGTCAGCGCCTCGGCGGGGACCAGATCAGACGGCCAGCGTCGGATCTCCACATCACCGGCGCGCACTGTGCTTCCGGAGGCGAGCTCGCGTGCCGCCACCACCACCGGCGCGGTACCGGTGGCGGCATCTGGCGCGCGAATGGCCAGCACCAGCGCGGCGAGCACCAGCAGCCCGGCGGTCAGCCGGCGGGCGAGCACCAGGCGACGCCAGCCGAGCCCCTGGGCCAGGCTGAGCAGCCGAGCGGGCGGCCAGGCCGTCGGCGAGCCGATTCGACCGGCGCGGTCTTCGGAGTCGTTCACCCGGTCCACGCTAGGTCGCGGGCCACCACCGAAGGACCGCATGACGGGCCGGCTGTGGATAACTAGGGCACCTGTGGATAACTACCCCGCTCAGGAGGCGATGAGCCGTCCGAGGGTCGGATCCACCGACATGCTGGACGTGCGAGCGGACGCACCGCTCACGCCGCCCAGACTGACTAGGAAGCCTTCGCCGCGGCGGGACTCGACCCCGACGAGGAGGATCCAGATGACGAGCCTGAAGACGATGAGCTCTTCGAGCTCGAATCGGACGACGAGCTCGACGAGGACGAGCCGTCACTCGACCCGGCGCTCGCCGAGGCCGGTTCGGACTTCTTCTCCGAGCTGGTGCCACTCGGCACACCCGAGCCGGCCCGGCTGTCGGTGCGGTAGAAGCCGCTCCCCTTGAACACGATGCCGACCGAGGAGAACACCTTTCGCAGCCGCCCGGCGCACTCAGGGCACTCGGTGAGGGTGGCATCTGAAAAACCCTGCACAGCCTCGAAGCGGTGTCCGCAGGACGTGCACGCGTACTGGTAGGTCGGCACCGTTCTCCTCCGTACCATGCCCATTCGCACTAGCAGCCGATTCGTGCTAGCACTCGCAGCCAACGAGTGCCAGTCTAGTCCACAGTCAGCGGGAATGCGCGCAGCCCGTGCTGTGGGGTAACGACGCCCGTCATCAGCACGTCGTGTCGCTCCATGGGCAACGCGCGCACGACTTCGCTGTCCCGAACCACGGCGACGAGCGGCGTGTTGGGCCTGGCCAGCGGCAATGTCCGGTCGTACCAGCCAGCACCCCGGCCGAGGCGCACCCCTCTACGGTCCACGGCCAGGGCGGGCACCAGGACCAGGTCCGCCGTGGCCACCGCCGCCGGCCCCCAGCCGGGGCCGCTGGGGTGACGAATACCATATTCGCCGGGCTCCAACGACTCGGCTCCTCGGTAGGGCGCCCAGTTCATCGGCCCGCGCAATTCCGGGGATCCGGTGCCATCGGTGGGCACCACCGGCAGCAACACCTCGTGTCCGGCGGCGCGCAGGGCGTCCAGCATGTCCAGCGACCCGGGCTCGTCCTTGGCCGGAACGTAGCAACAGATCGGGTCGGTAGCCCCGCGCGCGGCCGCGACCACCACCTCGGCGAGCAGCGCGGCCTCCGCCGCGCGCAGCTCCTCGGGCACCGCGCGGCGACTCGCCACGAGCCGCTTTCGCCACTCGGTCTTGCCCTGGGGCGCGGTTCTCGGGGTGTTGCCGGGCGTTGTCATGGCCTCCGGCTCCCGGCTCGAACGGCCCCCTGGTGGGCGGCGCGGCGCGGTACAGGTCGATTGAGGACAGACGGTTCGAGCTGTCAGCTCGGCCACCAGTCAAGCCACAGGCTACCGGCGCGGATAGGCTCGCCGACCATGCAGGCATCTCGACCGTTCCGAACCGCGATCGTCCCGGCGGCGGGCCTGGGGACCCGGTTCCTGCCGACCACGAAGACCGTGCCCAAGGAACTGCTCCCGGTGATAGACACCCCGGGCATCGAAATTGTGGCCGCGGAGGCGGCCGAAGCCGGCGCGGCCCGGCTGCTCATTGTGACCTCCCCCGGCAAGGACGCCATTGCGGCGCATTTCGCTCCGCAGCCAGACCTGGTCGCCACGCTGGTCGCGCGGGGCAAGGAGGAACTTGCGGAGAAGGTCCGCCGGGCCTCCGAGCTCATCGAGATCGGCACGGTCGACCAGGATGAGCCACGGGGCCTCGGCCACGCGGTGGGCTGCGCAGGGGACGCGCTGGAGGCTGACGAGGACGCGGTGGCGGTGTTGCTGCCCGACGATCTGGTGCTGCCCTCGGGTGTGCTCAACCGGATGGCCGAGGTACGCGCACGCTACGGCGGCAGTGTGCTCTGCGCGATCGAGGTGCCCCGGGAGCAGATCAGCGCCTACGGGGTATTCGACGTGGAGGACACCGCCGACCCGGACGTCAAGGTGGTCCGGGACATGGTGGAGAAGCCGTCGGCCGAGGACGCGCCGTCCACCTTCGCCACCGCCGGGCGGTACCTGCTGGACCGGCAGATCTTCGACGCGCTCAAGCGAATCAGCCCTGGCGCGGGCGGGGAATTGCAGCTCACCGACGCGGTCGCGCTACTCATCACCGAGGGCCACCCGGTGCATGTGGTGGTGCACCGAGGCGGACGGCACGACCTGGGCAATCCGGCCGGGTACGCGCGCGCGTACGTCGACTTCATGCTGGCCGACCCGCGCTACGGAA
>Ga0137412_10003313_pt1 | contig 12852 bp, 8 predicted proteins | sample CZODoug2_1_16fun_FD_122160 | JGI IMG/M metagenome (GOLD analysis project Ga0137412, IMG submission 122160) | Vadose zone soil fungal communities from Angelo Coast Range Reserve, California, USA - CZODoug2_1_16fungal (Hybrid Assembly) | ecosystem: Environmental > Terrestrial > Soil > Vadose zone...
CCGAAGTGCTCGTGGGCGTAGGTGAAGGGGGGGATGGCTTCGAGATCCAGTGAGGAGAGGACCTTCACACCGTCGCACTGTTGCAGGAGATACTCCCGATGCTCCTGCCTGCATCGCTCGCGCTCCGCGATGTCGCGAGCGAAGAGAATGACGATCGCATGAAGTTCCTTACTCGCCAGACTGCCCGCCCAGTTGTCCGGGTGATTGGCACCTGTGGTACCTAGGATTTCTGCGCGGGCGGCCATGCCCTGACGGAACTCTTCGGGGAAAGTGGTGAGCGCAGCTTCGTTGACACCGAGCGCGCGCAGACCGCTCCAGGTGAAACCTATGGTCACCCATCTCATGCCGGGATTCTGGGATGCGACGGTTTTTGCGGTTCCTACTTTCTCGATAAGCCCCTTGAGCCACTCGCGCCCTGAGGCGTGACGGCGAAAGGTGAGAAATTCGTATCTGGCTGCGAGCGCAGGAGGGCGTGAAATCAGGAAGTGCTGAATATCATCGATTTCAAGCATCATATGAGCCTCCTCAATGTAACTATGGAGGTTACTAATAGTTGGAAAGAGTTAGAGCCGGTTACTGCATGAGATCGAGCATGCTGGAAAATGCCGCCTTGAGCTTCAGGGCCTTCTTGATTTCGTCGGCGGAGACGTAGGGATACTCTCCGTACTCGAGAAAACTGGGGCGCTGGTGTTCGCGAACGAACCTAACGAATGCGGGAGCGTTTGTTTTCCAGTCTTCGGGAAAGCCTTCTAAATTCTCGAAGACAGTGTTCAGGCCGTATTTTGAGAACAGAGATACGGCGTCCTCAGTGTATTTGTCGAAGTCGGTGTCGAAGATGCCCTGGTACATGAAGTAGGTATCTTGGCCAATGTTGAAGAGCACCCAACGCAGGTAGTGAAGCTTGAGCACTTCAAGAGCGTCGGGCAGGCCGGCTATGGTCTTCTCGATGGTGTTGCCGTACTGGCGAATGACCGCTTCGCTTCCGGGCTTTATTTTAGCGATGATAGTGAAGCCGTAACAGGCGGGAGTGCGTGGATAGGTTGGGCCGTATCTGCCATTCTGGACGGTGAAGTATCCCTCCTTCGGAATCGCCATAGCAGCGGGCTTGGACCAGTCGGTTTCTTGGGCGGGTGCGATTGTTTCTGCTGTTGCCATTTCGTCTCCTTTGAAAACCAGGAAGATATATATGGGAGAAAACTACTGCAAGACGCGGAGAGGCGAAACTAGGTAAACCCCTAGAGTTTGCCTGGATCGTAATTATGTTTCGTGGGATGGTCCGGACCGTGCGGCGATTGCAATTGTCGAGCAATGGAGCGACTTCAGTGGTCTGAAGTTTATTGGTCTGGTTCTATTTGGGCTGGTTCTAATTGTCCAGGACGGGTTGCCACGATGTGTCGGGGTTGAAGCGCTCCATCTTTTTGAATTGCTCGAGTGTATCTGGGCCGAGGTCCTTCTGGTAGACGACGCCGTCGTAGCTGACCATGAAGGTCTTTACACCGGTGACGCGGTATTCGGCGGGAGAGGCGACGAGAGCGAAGCCGCCGATCATGACGCCTTCGATGACGTAGTCGAGTTTTCCGAGAGGGGCGGCGGCGCCTTGTCCTTTGAGGACTTTGAAGAAGTAACCGTGATAGGGCGATTCTCCGGGGTTGTAACCCTGTGCGATGGCGCGAGCAGCCTTTTCGCCGATTGGGCCCTCCCACTTACCGTCGGCAGATTGCCAGGTGAGGCCGTCCTGTTGACCGGGCGTGCTGATGATGCGCTGAGCGTATTGGTTTACGCTATAGAGCTGGCGTGCTCGGAGGGCGTAGGCGCCCTGGGCTTCGACGAAGCCGTGGCAGATCTGGATGGCATCGAGTTCGTTGGCGCCGACGCGGCGGTAGAGGAGTTCCTTCTCGCCAGCCTTGGCGTCAAAGGACCATTTGCCGTTGATTTTGACGATGGGTACGGGGAAGGGCCAGTTCTCATCGCCGACGATGATGAAGGCGCGTGTGCCGGTCTTGGGATCCACGGAGACCGTTGTCTTTTCCTTGGCTTCTACGGCGAAACCTAAGGCGCGTTCGCGGTCCTGCGGGGTTTCTCCGGTGAAGATAATTTTCTGGCCTTTCGGGCCGAAGATCTTTGCGAGCGCGGCTTCGTCGAATGTGCCAGCGGCGGCGATGAGTGCATCGGCGGCTTGCTGCGCGGTGCCGAAGGTTTCGCCCTCAACCGAGCGAGGAGCCGGTGGGGTTGCTGGAGTTTGTGCGGGAGCTTGTGTGCCAGTGGCAGCCTGATGCGCGCCAAAGAGAACCTGTGTGGAAAGGCACACGCAGGCGACAATGATCGCCATCCAGGAAAGCTCGTAGAGGTTTTTTCTCGCGAACCGTGACTTTGGGGAATTCATCATTGTGCTCCTCATGTCTTTTCTTTACCTCTTTACCGTCGCCGGCCTCCGCCGCCACCTCGGCCACCACCACCACCACGGCTACCCATGCTGGAGGATCCGCGGCTGCTGGCGGATCGCGCGGAGGAGCCGCTGTAGCCTCCACGGGAACCGGATCCGAAAGCACTGCGGTCTCCGCCGGAGGGACGAGAGACGTCGCGGCTTCCGACGCGATCAGCGCCTCCGCCCAGGCCGCCGCCACCGCCGGGACCACCGCCTGAGTTCATGCGGTTACTGCCGGCTCCGCCGCGATTGCTGGGAGGATTTCCGCCCTGGCGGCCAATCTCGTTCCTAGCGCTGGCCTGACGGTTGGAAAGAGAGTCGCCACGAGCTGCGCCGCCGAAACGATCGGCCGTTGCACGGTCTCCGTAGGGCGCTCCGCCGCGATGCGCTGGATTATGTTGCCAGGAGTTCCCGCCGGCGCCGCCAGCAGGTAATTGCGACGGACCACCCGCGCCACCGACGCCGCCGGGACGACCAGCTCCACCGACTCCACCCGCTCCTCCGGCGCTACCTACGCCTCCTGCACCACCTACTCCGCCGGGACGACCAGCTCCGCCGACACCACCGACTCCACCTACTCCGCCGGCGCTACCTGCGCCTCCTACACCCCCGACACCGCCCACCGCTCCTACACCGCCAACCCCGCCGACACCGCCCACTCCTCCTACGCCACCGACACCGCCGACACCACCTACTCCGCCGGCGCCCCCAGGCCGGTTGCCGCCGCCAACATTAGTGTTGCGGTTGAAATTGTTGTTCTGATTTATGTAAACGTTGTTGTTGCCGCCCCAGCCGCAACCCCAGCCCCAGCCGCCACCCCACATTGCGCCCATCATTATGCCGACGCCAAACGAGATGGCGAGGCCGGCCGCATAGTATCCGGGCGGCGGATAGTAGATGGGGGGATAGGGGTAGACAGGCGCGCCATAGACCACGACGGGATCATACGAGGGCACGTAGATGACCTGGGGATTCGACTGCTCGACCACGATGACACTTTTGTTTTCGATGACCTTGGTTTCGACCTTCTGTTGCTCGGTGGATTTCAGATTTCCTTTGTCCTGAGCTTTCTTGCGCATTCGCTGGACTGCATCCATGACCTCAGCTTGCTGAGCGAGAAATGCGTTGCCGAGGTCAGTGGTCCACTGGATGTCGTTGGCGAGTCGCTTGACGACATCGGGGAGGGCGGCGAGAGCCTGAATGCTTGGGTCCCACGACTCCTTGGCGACCGCGTCGGCGAGTGCTTTGTCCTTCAACGTGGGGTGCTTCTCGAGCCACTGGAAGAGCTGAATGATTTCGAGAGGATATGTAGAAGCGGCCAAGGTCTGGGCCAGGAGCGGATCGGGATAGAGAGCGAGGGGTGCGACGAGCGAGTCGAGCTGGTCGGGAGGAATTTTTGTTGGCGGCGCCTGAGCTTTCGCGGGTGCAGCCGGGCTTTGCGCCTGGAATGATGGCAGCTCTGCCAGGGTGTCTCCCGGCACGATAGCGACGACGCAGATGACTGCTATCAAGTGCCAGAATTTAGTAGCTAATGTCTCTCGCACTGGGCTCATGACTCACTTCCCTTCGGGAGCGCAACGTTGCGGTTGTCAGGAAGCCTATTCCAGGAAAAGAGGAAACAAAACTAGGGAAACCCCTACGTCTTCATGCGATGAATGCGCAGCAATGGAGGACGCCTCCCGTTGGCCCAGTCTGAGACTCTCACATTCACCGGGACAGGAGCGGAATGGAAACCGATGTTTTAAGGAGCCCCACTGTCGTCTGCTAGTGATTCTCCTAGTTGTTTCATCTCTTCGTATATCTGAATATTCGCGAAGCACTAGAAGACGTATCAAACCGAGCGGCCGAGATTTCCTGTTTTCAGGGCGCAATCAATCCAAAATTAGGGCTTTTTGCTGTTACTCGCATGAGGACCTCGCTAAATGACAACGATTGTCGAATGGATCGGAGCTTCCCTGCGAGATCATCCTGAATTGGCGCTGTTTCTGGCTCTGGCTGCGGGTTATCTGCTGGGTAGAGTTCGCATAGGATCGTTCAAGCTGGGGCCAGTTGTGGGATGTCTTCTAGCGGGCATTACGGTGGGGCAGATCGGTATCGTCGTACCGGGTGTTCTTGGCAGAACGTTTTTCCTTTTGTTCCTATTTTCCATTGGTTACAAAACGGGGCCTCAATTCTTCCGGGGTTTTGGCCGGGATGCGCTTCCACAGGTGGCGCTGACGTTGTTGTTCGATGTGACTGGATTCCTTACTGTATATGCGGTGGCGACTCTTCTCGGGTTCGATGCTGGAACGGCGACAGGGCTTCTTGCCGGTGGTTTGCATTCTTCGGAGGCGTTGGGAACAGGAACTGATGCAATTGCAAGGCTGGCTGTTGGAGACGAGGTGCGTCGCGCACTAACAGCGGATGCGACGGTGGCTTACGCGGTGACGTACCTGGTTGCAATTTTTGCGGGAATATTCGCGCTTGTCCAAGCTGGCCCCTGGATTATGAGGGTCGATCTTCGCGCGGAGTGCAAGAAGCTGGAAGACGAACTGGGCATGAAGAAGGAGGAGATTGGAGTTGTCTCAGCCTACAAGCAGTTCGTGATGCGGGCTTACAAGGTGCCGGAGAAGATGGATGGCAAGATCATCGCCGAAATCGAGAGTGAGTTCTCGCCGGAGCGAGTGTTTGTGGAGAGAGTGAAGAACGCGCAAGGCGTTTTCGATGCCGAGCCAGATCTTCGATTGCACGCGGGGAACCTGATTGTTCTTTCGGGACGCCCGAGAATGCTCGGAGGAGCGGGCAATCCGCTGCAATCCTACGAGGTCGAAGAGCCGCAACTGCTGGATGTACCTGCCATAGCGGTCGATTACGTTCTGGAGCGGAAGGACCTGGTGCATCGAACGTTGGCTGAGATTGCTGAGGTGCTGGAACGGGATGTGGCGACTCGAGGAGTTTATTTGCGCAAGGTGTTGCGGGCGGGACAGGAGCTGCCGCTAGGGTCGAAGGTGGTGCTGGAACGTGGTGATGTGCTGACGTTGATTGGAGCGAAACGACACGTCGACCGGGTGGCAGCACGACTGGGTCCAGTGGAACGAGCGTCGCATGCGACCGATCTAGTGTGGCTTTGTCTTGCAATTGGAATCGGCGGACTGCTTGGCTTGCCCGCGATACATGTGGGAGGGCTGACGATCGGGCTTGGCCTTCCCGTGGGCGTACTTCTTGCTTCGTTTGTCATTGGCTGGCTGCATTCGATACGGCCTCTGTTTGGCAGAGTGCCTGAACCTGCCATCTGGTTATTGGATTCTCTCGGACTCAATGGATTCCTGGCCGCAGTGGGCATTAGCGCTGGGCCGAGTTTTGTGCGCGGATTGCGTTCGAGCGGGCTTGAGCTTCTGGTTACTGGATTGATTGTGTCCACGGTCCCATGCTTGCTCACAATTCTTGTTGGCCGCTACATCTTCCGGGTGCATCCGGGCATTCTACTGGGGATATGCGCGGGGAGCGGTACATCTTCCCCCGGTTTAGCTGCGGTTCAAGAGAAAGCAGAAAGCCGTGTGCCAGTCTTAGGCTACGGGGTGAGTTACGCAATCAGTGCATTGGTACTTGCCGTATGGGGATCGCTCATCGTGATGTTGATGGATAAGGGTTCGTGACTAAGCTCCGGATTTGCAGAATCAATTCCTGCAAATCTGCGGCGGACTAATTGGTTTACCCACTGAATGACGTTCTCCATTGATTAGGGAAACTCCCAGTAGAAGGGCCTTGCGAGCGGGTGGTAGCTTCCCGACAGTTGAACCACCCCTGTTGCACGTGTGTTCGGCGAGCAGTTGTTGTCAACCAAGGAGGGCGGATGCGAGCATCCTGTTCACGATCGCTACAGAGTGCGGCTGCGTTAGTGTTTGCCGTGTTTCTTGCAGGTAACTCGTTGTGGTGCCAGCAATCTACGCAATCTTCGGGTGGTCCGACGCGAACCGAAAAGGACCTTCTCGGAGAAAAGCAGGTTCCTGCTAATGCCTACTATGGCGTGCAGACCTTGAGGGCATTGGAGAATTTTCAGCTCTCAGGCATTCCGATCAATCACTACCCGGAGTTCATTCAGGCGTGGGCCATCGTCAAGCTAGCGGCAGCGCAGGCAAACACTGACGTTGGGGCGATGAAGCCGGAAAGGTTGGCGGCGATTGAAAAGGCCGCCCAGGCTGTGCGGGACGGAAAATATCAGGACCAATTCATGGTGGATTGGTATCAGGGTGGCGCTGGAACTTCCACCAACATGAATGCCAATGAGGTGCTCGCGAACGTCGGTCTCGAATTGACGGGTCACAAAAAAGGCGAGTATCAGTTTCTGGAACCGCATGACGATCTGAACATGTCGCAATCCACCAATGATTCCTATCCGACGGCGATCAAGGTGGCCCTCATTCTCCGCAATGACAAGCTGGTCGATGAATTGCAAAAGCTCTCGGCGTCATTCCGAACGAAGGGCAACGCCTACCTCAAGGTCGTCAAGATGGGCCGCACGGAATTGCAAGACGCTGTGCCCATGACAGTTGGTCAGGAATTCAATGCCTTCGCAGCGTCGCTGGACGGTGAAATTGCAGAACTCAGACAAGCAGAGAAATCGCTCTATGTAGTAAACATGGGGGCTACCGCCATCGGTACCGGCATGAATGCGCCAAAAGGATATGCGGAAAAATGTGCGGCGCACATGGCGACGCTCATGGGCAAACCGATCGTACCGGCCGACGACATGCTTGCCGCTACATGGGATCAGCAAGGATTTGTGGTCTATTCGGCTGCTCTCAAGAGCGTGGCGATCAAGCTTTCCAAGATTTCCAGCGATTTGATTCTTCTGGCTTCAGGGCCAAGGGCTGGATTGAATGAGATCGATCTACCCGCGCTGCAACCTGGTTCCTCCATCATGCCGGGCAAGGTCAACCCCGTCGTCCCTGAAGTCGTGAATCTTGTCGCCTTCCGCGTGATGGGCAATGACTTTGTGACGACAATTGCGGCCCACTCGGGACAGCTCCAACTCAATGCTTATGAGCCGGTAGAAGGTCTATCGATGATGGAATCGCAGGAGCTGCTGAATAACGTCTCAAAGCTGTTCCGAACGAGATGTGTCGACGGAATCACCGTGGATGAGAAGGTGCTGGCGCACTATATGGAAACAACTGTGGGCATCGTTACAGCACTGAATCCCATTGTGGGTTATGAAAAGGCCACAGAATTGGCGCAGGAAGCCTACGCCAGTGGAAAAGGAATCCTCGAAATCATCAGAGAGAAGCACGCCTTAACGGAGGCGCAGATCAATGAGCTCCTTGATCCGGTCAAGCTTACAAATTTAGACAGAAGTAAATACGCAAACAAATAAATACGTCATCACACGAACGCGATGTGCATTTGACGCCAGCGTTGGAAAGAGGAGTTATGAAACACGTATACAGGATGATCTTAGTTCTGACATTCGCTACTGCCTGCCAGTACTCGCTTGCGCAATCCAAACCGAACATCGTGATTCTTGCAACTGGCGGAACAATTGCAGGCGCCGCCGCTAGCGGTACGCAGTCCGCTTATACCTCCGGGGCTGTCACGATTGACGCCATGTTGAAAGCCGTTCCGGGGATCGAGAAGCTCGCGAACATCAAGGGAGAGCAGATCTCGAATGTCGGGTCGCAGGACATGTCGTTCGACATCTTGCTGAAGGTGGCTAAACGGATCAATGAATTGACCTCTACCTCGGCCGTCGATGGCATCGTGATAACGCATGGCACCGACACAATGGAAGAGTCAGCATTCTTCCTCAATTTGACCGTGAAGACCGACAAGCCGGTGGTGATGGTCGGGTCAATGCGGCCCTCGACAGCGGTGAGTGCAGACGGCCCATTGAACCTTTACAACGCCGTAGCGGTTGCAGCCGATCCGCAGGCGAAAGGCCGAGGTGTCCTGGTTGTAATGAATGACCAGATCCACGCTGCACACTCACTTACAAAAACAAGCACGACCGCCATTCAGACGTTCATGTCGCCCATACGGGGGGTAGTTGGCGTATGCGCCTACGGCAAGAACGACTGGTACAACACCCCACCGTGGAAGCACACCTCGCAAAGCGAATTTGACATCTCGAACGTGACGAAGCTGCCCCGTGTCGATATCGTTTTCGCGGATGAAGACATGGAACCGGACCTGATCGACGCGAGTGTCAACGCCGGCGCGAAAGGAATTGTCATTGCCGGTGTAGGCAATGGCAACATGAACAAAGTCTCGGTCGAAGCGGCAGCACGCGCCGTCAAGAAGGGTGTGGTCGTGGTGCGCAGCAGCCGCGTCGCGACGGGAATGGTCGACCGCAACGTGGAAGTAAATGATGATGAGCTCGGATTCATCGCCTCGGATGAATTGAATCCGCAGAAATCAAGAATCCTTCTGTCGTTGGCACTGCTGAAGCCCGCATCGTCCTCACAGATTCAGCAGTTATTCAGGACCTACTGATTCATCCGGGGATGGCGATATGAGGGTCCTGCTGAGGTCGCTCTTTTTGTTGCTGACTACCTTTGCTGTCTTGCCCGCATGGCATTCCTGCCGCGGGCAAGACAGGGCAATTGCCGGGGCAGCACCGGAATCGAGCCAACAACCGCAACAGGTCAGCTCGCAAAAGCCGGTTGCTACGCCTCCTGACACTAATCCCAGTTCACAACAGACAACGACCCCGCCACCAAGCACAACGTCCCCTTCATCCACGCTCGACGACACCGTTGATGCAGGTGAGATGGATGACGATATCCGTCACGCGCCGCGAGCGATGGCTAAATGGAATGAGTACCGCGGACCGTACATCACCGCCAAGGCAGGCATGGGGTTTCTGGTCGATGCGGCAGCCAACGCGCAGGATACTGCGAGCAAAGAGCAGATCATGATGCTCCCGGCCCAAAGACTTCGCGACTTCCGATTCGTTTTGGGGGGTAGCTTTCCAAGCTTCTCGCGCAAAGTGACATGGAATGTCGGGATCATGTATGACGCACCAACGCACTCCTGGCTGATGCGTCAGACCGGGGTGATGATCGCGGTCCCCAAATTGTGGGGCAACATCTTCGTCGGCCGCTCCAAGGAAGGTTTCTCCCTGAACAAGGTGATGGTCGGTTATGACGGATGGACGATGGAACGCTCCACGATGAGCGATGCGACCATTCCGATTCTCGCAGACGGTTTCAAGTGGCTCGGCTACACGCCCAAGCATGGCTTTCTGTGGAACTTTGGTTACTACAACGACTGGCTCTCTCAGGGCCAAAGCTTCTCTACGTACCATAATCAGACCGTTCTGCGCGCAGTGTGGCTTCCGATTCATTCCGATGAGAAGCGTACGGTGTTCCACCTGGGAGTGAATCTGAGAAACGGAAGTCCTAAACAAGGGCAGCTTCAGTTCCGCTCACGTCCTGAGTCATTCACAGCTCCTTACTTCGTGGACTCAGGTAAGTTCGCCGCCACCAACACCAAGATGGCAGGATATGAGACCTACTACCGCAAAGGCCCCTTGCTGCTGGGCAGCGAATTCTGGTGGGTCGGCGTCTCTTCCCCATCCACTCACAATCCGACCATTCATGGCGGCGACTTCGTTGCAACATGGTGCGTTACCGGGGAGGCGCGTGCCTACAATACCGTCCAGGGAGCTTTCAGAGAGGTGATACCCAAGAGGCCGGTATTCTCCGGCGGGCCGGGCGCTGGTCGCACGCTTTTCCGACATCGACTTGAACAGCGGCACACTAAAGGGCGGTAAGTTTTGGCGATTCACCCCGATGGTCAACTGGTACTTGACGAGCTACCTGCGCGTCGTGGGCACCTATGGCATTGGACATCTGGATCGATTCAACCTCAAAGGCAATACCCAGTTCTTCCAGACTCGCCTTCAATTAGAGTTCTGAAGACTTGACCACTGCAGAAAATGGACCTTTCTTATGTGTTATCGGAAAATATGCGAAGGCGCACCGACAACGTTGAAGGGTATGCGGCGATTTGAGTGACGGCGACGCCGAAGAGTCATTTCGCAGTTTGCAGGACGCTGTAGCCGGCGCTGTCGAGGGCAGCACCTGGATGGTCTGAGAGCATTCATCAACGACTTCGATTTTGACGCAGCGCTGCTGAAACTCGATGCGATCGCCGAATGTTTGCGCACAAAATGGGGATGACTCATAAACCATGGCTAGGCAAACCTCAATAGGAACACAGTTCGCAGAATTCTAGTGAAGGGCGGTTCGTGAATAGACGTATTATCCAGTCCGGCCGTCATAAACGGTTGAGGCGAGTCGGCCTAACGAGACGAGGTGCAAAATGGTCCAAGATCCCGAATCAGCCAGACTAGAAGAGGCGCGTAGCGCCAAGGTGCCATGGAGAAAATGGGGACCCTACCTTAGCGAGCGGCAGTGGGGTACGGTTCGCGAGGACTACAGCCAGGATGGAAATGCCTGGGACTACTTCACCCACGATCAGGCCCGATCCCGGGCATACCACTGGGGGGAGGATGGTCTTGCCGGCATCAGCGATGAGAAGCAGTTGCTCTGTTTCAGCTTGGCCCTGTGGAATGGCAAAGACCCCATCCTCAAAGAACGACTGTTCGGTCTGACGAACAGCGAAGCCAACCACGGCGAAGATGTCAAAGAATACTACTTCTACCTCGACAGCACACCGACACATTCGTACATGAAGTACCTGTACAAGTATCCACAGGCGGAGTATCCCTACAACAATCTGATCGAGACGAACAAGCGGCGTAATCGTAACGACATGGAATACGAACTGCTCGACACAGGTGTCTTCAACGGAGACCGCTACTTCGATGTCTTCGTGGAATATGCCAAGCAGGCTCCAGAAGACCTGCTCATTCAGATTAGCGTGAGTAATCGCGGGCCTGAGCCGGCCACATTACAAGTCCTTCCGACGCTGTGGTTCCGCAACACCTGGACGTGGTGGCCGGGTACACCCAAGCCGTCCCTGAAGCAGGTCTCGAGCCAGAAAGGCAGTCAGACCGTGGCGGCATCACACGTCGATCTGGGTGAGCGATATCTGTACTGCGAGGGAGACGTCCCGCTGCTATTCACCGAAAATGAGACGAACACCGAGCGGATCTTCGGTACGCCAAACTCCTCTCCGTATGTAAAAGACGGAATCAACAACTACGTCGTTGAGGGAAAACGCGGGTCGGTCAACCCTGAGAAAACCGGGACCAAGTCTTCGGCGCACTACCAGTTGAATGTAGGTGCGGGCAAGACAGAAACCATCCGCCTGCGGCTCAGCGATGCGGCGCCTTCTGCCGTCGGCGATCCGTTCAAGAGCTTCGCCGCGACCATGCGGACCCGTCAGGGTGAGGCGGATGAGTTCTACAAATGCATAACCCCAAACCGTGTCAGCGAAGATGAAGCTCTCGTCATGCGCCAGGCGCTGGCCGGGATGCTCTGGAGCAAACAGTATTTCTTCTTCGACGTGGACTTATGGCTCAGGGAACACGATAAGGATCCGATGAAGCCGGGCGAGCGCCTCGGACGGAACAGCGAATGGTTCCACATGGTGAATCAGCACATCATCTCGATGCCCGACAAGTGGGAATATCCCTGGTATGCCGCCTGGGACCTGGCTTTCCACACCATTGCTCTCTCCACGGTCGACACGGACTTCGCCAAAGAACAGCTCGACTTGATGCTGCAGGAGTTCTTTCTGCATCCGACCGGTCAGATCCCGGCCTACGAATGGAACTTCAGCGACGTCAACCCGCCAGTGCACGCCTGGGCGACCTGGTTCGTGTACGAGCTGGAGAAGGCGACGACGGGCAAGGGTGACCGTCTCTTCCTCGAGCGGTCTTTCGGCAAGCTCATGCGGAACTTCGGGTGGTGGCTGAACCGCAAGGACGCGGACGACCGCAACATCTTCCAGGGCGGGTTCCTCGGCCTGGACAACATCGGCGTGTTCGACCGCAGCGCGCCACTGCCGGGCGGCGGCCGGATCGATCAGGCCGACGGGACCGCCTGGATGGCGCTCTACAGCCAGAACATGTTCCAGATCGCGACCGAGCTGGCGCGCGAGAACCCGGTCTACGAGGGGGAGGCACAGTCCCTGCTCGAGAACTGGGCCTGGATCGCCGCCGCGACCAACAAAGTCGGACCGCAGGAGGTCGGACTGTGGGACGAGGAAGACGGCTTCTTCTACGACGTGCTGCGCCGGCCGGACGGCAGTTCCATTCCGCTGAAGGTGCGTTCCCTCGTCGGGCTGATGCCGCTGGTCGCCGCGACCGTCATCAGCGGCGACACCCGCGACGACTTTCCCGGGCTGGTGCACACCGTCGTCGAATCCCTGGACCGTCACCCAGCGCTGACCGCCGCACTGCCCGGCCGCGGGGAGCAGCGGAACGCGACCGGCCCGGTCGTGTTCGCCCTGTTCAACGAGGAACGACTGCGCCGGATCCT
>Ga0137412_10003314_pt1 | contig 12847 bp, 9 predicted proteins | sample CZODoug2_1_16fun_FD_122160 | JGI IMG/M metagenome (GOLD analysis project Ga0137412, IMG submission 122160) | Vadose zone soil fungal communities from Angelo Coast Range Reserve, California, USA - CZODoug2_1_16fungal (Hybrid Assembly) | ecosystem: Environmental > Terrestrial > Soil > Vadose zone...
TGATCGGCCAGTTGAGTGGTCAGGTGGGCTGTCGTCGTACTCATGAAAACGAGCATGTCATCCATATAGGACAGAAACAGTCCTAAGAGTGCGGCAGACTCTTGGCATGTCCGAAACGACCAGCCGGGTGCTTCAGCTGCTCGGGCTGTTCCAGGGGCGACGGGTGTGGACGGGCGAGGAACTGGCCGAGCGGCTCGGCGTCACCACCCGCTGCGTGCGTCGCGACGTGGAACGCCTGCGCGACCTCGGTTATCCCGTGCACGCCAGCAAGGGGCACGGCGGCGGGTATCAGCTCGGCGCGGGGGCGGCGCTGCCGCCGCTGCTGCTCGACCCCGACGAGGCCGTCGCCATGGCCGTCTGCCTGCGGTTGGCGGCGGGCGGCAGCATCGCCGGTGTGGGGGAATCGGCGCTGCGGGCGCTGTCCAAGCTCGACCAGGTGATGCCCGCACGGCTGCGGTCGCAGGTCTCGGCCGTGCACGACACCACCGTGACGTTGACGTCCAACCATTCCGACTCGCCGGTGGAGCCCGACGTGCTGATGACGCTCGCTCGCGCCAGCCGCGACCACGAACACGTCAGCGCCGGTTACGTCGACATCCGCGGCAATGCGACGCAACGCCGACTCGAGCCCTATCAGCTGGTCACCACCGGCCGCCGCTGGTACCTGATGGCCTACGACCGCGACCGCCAGGACTGGCGCAGCCTGCGGCTGGACCGGATGGCCGACGTGCGGGCGCTCGGCAGCACGTTCACGCCGCGGGAGGCACCCGACGCGGCAAGCTACGTGCGGCGCGCGATCTCGTCCTCGCCGTATCGGTACACGGCGCGAGTCCGCTACCACGCAACACAGGACCAAATCGCCAAGGTGTTCTCGCCGACATCGGTCGAGATCGAGCCCGACGGCAGGGACGCATGCATCGTCACGACGGGGGCCGACGATCCCGAGCGGATGGTGCTGTACCTGGGCATGCCGGGATACGACTTCGAGGTCCTCTCACCACCCGAGGTGGTCGACGCCGTCCACGTGGTCGCCGATCGCCTCCGCCGCGCGATCACGACGTAGGGATTCAGCGTCGCGGGCCCAGGAGGCGTCGCGGTTTCCGCCGGGTACGGCGGTCGGCGGCCGAGGCATGCCAGCGCAGGCGCAGCAGAAGGACGCGCCGGTGGCCCTCGAACGACAGCGACAACGGGTCGCGCCACGTGGGCGCTCCCCTCGGCGGTCTCAAGTCGTCATTCACAGTAACTCCACTGTGACACACGATCGAGGTATCGGCAGCGGACGCACGGGGACGCCCGGCTGTCGGTGAAATGAATTGCTGCCCAATGACACCGATACGAATGTTGACGCGAGTTCAACTCGAATTCGCCTTCCCGACCGGGTCTGGCGAACGTACAGTGCGGACATGCCGGTCGAGCTGATCTCTGCGGAGTCGACGGAGCTGTTCACCGGACCACCGGATGAGCCGCGTCAAGTCGTACTGGTTTCCTACACCGGCTGCGTGGAGCCGACGCCCGTGCGGGTGCTCGGCGACGGCCTCGAAACGGTCGATTCGCCGATCGCCGCGCCCGGTGACGGGTCGGTCGAAGTCTCGGTGCGGGTCGCCCGTGGTGGTGTCGGTGACGTCCTTGGCGCGCGCGCCGTCGCCGCTGACGCCGAACTCGCCTTCGACTTCACCGTCGCCGAACCCGGCTGGACGATGTTCATGATCAGCCACTTCCACTACGACCCGGTGTGGTGGAACACCCAGGCCGCCTACACCAGCGTGTGGACCGAGAACCCGCCCGGTCGCTGCCGCCAAACCAACGGTTTCGACCTGGTCCATGCCCACCTCGAAATGGCAAGGCGGGAAACCGAATACAAGTTCGTCCTGGCCGAGGTCGACTACCTCAAGCCGTACTGGGACACCCATCCGCGCGACCGTGCCGATCTGAGGCGGCTGATCGCCGACGGCCGCGTCGAGATCATGGGCGGCACCTACAACGAACCGAACACCAACCTCACCAGCCCCGAGACCGCGATCCGGAACTTCGTGCACGGGTTCGGCTTTCAGCGCGACGTCATGGGTGCGGATCCGGCCACCGCATGGCAACTCGACGTGTTCGGGCACGATCCGCAGTTCCCGGGGATGGCGGCCGACGCCGGGCTGACGTCCAGTTCGTGGGCCAGGGGACCGCACCATCAGTGGGGCCCGATGGCCGGTGGTGGCGATCCCGAACGCATGCAGTTCGCGAGTGAGTTCGAATGGATGTCGCCGTCGGGCCGCGGGCTTCTCACGCACTACATGCCCGCGCACTACGCGGCCGGATGGTGGATGGATTCCTCGCCATCGTTGGCGGAGGCGGAAGTGGCCACCTACGACCTGTTCGCAGGGTTGAAGCGAGTCGCGTTGACCCGCAACGTGCTCCTGCCCGTCGGCACCGACTACACCCCGCCGAACAAGTGGGTCACCGAGATCCACCGCGACTGGAACGCGCGCTACACCTGGCCGCGCTTCGTCTGTGCGCTGCCAAGCGAGTTCTTCGCCGCCGTGCGTGCCGAACTCGACGAGCGGGGTGGCACGCCGTCGCCGCAGACCCGGGACATGAACCCGATCTACACCGGCTGTCACGTCTCCTACATCGACACCAAGCAGGCCAACCGCGCGGCCGAACACGCCGTGCTGGAGGCCGAACGGTTCGCCGTCTTCGCCGGACTCCTCGCGGGCGCCACGTATCCCCATGCGGCACTGGCCAAGGCGTGGGTGCAGCTGGCCTACGGTGCGCACCACGACGCCATCACGGGTTCGGAATCCGACCAGGTCTACCTCGACCTCCTGACCGGATGGCGCGACGCGTGGGAGCTGGGCCGGACCGCGCGCGACAACGCGCTGGCCTTGCTGTCGGGCGCCGTCGACGGCTGGGCCGTGGTGTGGAACCCGTTGGTGCACAACCGGACCGACGTCGTCACCGTGCAGCTCGACGAGCCGTTCCGCGGCACCATCGTCGGTGCCGACGGCAACGCGGTGCCGACGCTGGTCGAGCACGACGGACATTCGGTGACCTGGCTGGCGCGTGACGTCCCGTCGCTGGGGTGGCGGGCCTACCGGCTCGGCGACGGCGCCGCGACCGACTGGGAGCCGTTCGACGGCAACGAGATCGGCAACGACACGTACCGGCTGCGCGTCGACCCCGCCCGTGGCGGCGGGGTGTCATCCTTGACGGTGGACGGGCGGCAGCTGATCGCCGACGACCGCGTCGGAAACGAGTTGGCCGTCTACGACGAGTATTCGGCGCACCCGCAGGCCGGTGAAGGGCCGTGGCATCTTCTGCCCTCCGGGCCGGTGGTCTGCTCGTCGGCATACCCCGCCGAGGTCCACGCCCAGCGCAGCGCGCTCGGCGAACGGCTCACCATCAGCGGCCGGATCGACGGGCTGCTGCGCTACACCCAGACGATCACGCTGTGGCACGGCGTCGACCGCGTCGACTGCCGCACCACGATCGATGAATTCACCGGAGCGGATCGGCTGCTCCGGCTGCGCTGGCCATGCCCGGTGCCCGGCGCGATGCCCGTCAGCGAGGTCGGCGACGCGGTCATCGGCCGTGGTTTCGGCCTGATGCACGACCACGATCCGGCGCACGCCGTCGACTCGGCCCAGTATCCGTCCACACTCGACAACCCCGCCTTCGGTTGGTTTGGTCTGTCGTCGGCCGTGCGGGTCCGGGTGGGGGGCGCGCGCGCGAGGAGCAAGGACGACCTAAGCACCCGTGCCGTCTCGGTGGCTGAAGTGGTGTCGCCGAACCGGGACGCCGCGACGCGGGACCTGATGGTCGCCTTGGTTCGCGCGGGCGTCACCGCGACCTGCAGCAGTGCGGACAAGCCACGGTACGGCGACCTGACCGTCGACTCGAACCTCCCCGACACGCGGATCGCGTTGGGCGGCCCGAACGAGAACGCCTTCACCGCAGCGGTTCTCGCCGCCGCCGACGATGCCTACACCGAGGAACTCCACCGCCAGCTCGAGGCCCATGGCGTCGCACGGGTCTGGGTACCGGCCGACGCGCCACTGGCGCAACGCTGGGTGCCCGGCGCCGACCTGCGCGGCACCCGTGCCCTGCCCGTCCTCGTCGTCGCAGGCCGTGACGGTTTCGAGTCGGCCGCGGCGGCGCTCGTCGACGACCTGGCCGACGCCGAGGTGACCGTCGACCAGGACGTGCCAAGCGGGATCGACGGATTCGAGGGCCGGACCGTGGCCGTGCTCAACCGCGGCGTGCCGAGCTTCGCCGTCGACACCGACGGCACGCTGCACACGTCGCTCATGAGGTCCTGCACGGGATGGCCGTCGGGGACGTGGATCGACCCGCCCCGACGCACTGCACCGGATGGGTCCAACTTCCAGCTGCAGCACTGGACGCACACGTTCGACTACGCCGTCGTGGCCGCCGACGGCGACTGGCGCGACGCAGGGCTGCCCGCCACCAGCGCGGAGTTCGGCCAACCACTGCTCGGAGTCGTCGGGACCGCATCGTCGGCCGGCGGACTTCCCGAATGGGGATCGCTCCTGGAGGTCGAGCCCGCAGATGGTATCGCGCTCGGGACGCTCAAGGTGGCAGGCAATCCCATCCCGCGCGGCAGCGCCGAGCACCTCGACGTCGAAGACGGGCTTGCTCTGCGGTTGGTCGAAACCCGTGGCCGCACAACGGACGTCGTCATTCGATCCGGCCTGCGCAACGTCGCCACGCCGGAGCGTCTCGACCTGCTGGAACAGTCGCGAGGGCCTGCCGGGGACGCATTGCGGCTGCACGGCTACGAGATCGCCACGGTGCGGGCCCGTTTGAACATGCCGCGGATACTCGACGCCGAGCAGGTCACGCTCGCGCCGGATGCCGAAGTCGCGCAACCGCTCTACGCGCGCTACTGGCTGCACAATCGCGGCCCGGCGCCGCTGGGCGGCCTGCCCGTGGTCGCGCACCTGCATCCTCACGACGTCGTGGCCGACCCCGGTGCGCCGGTCCAGTTGCAGCTGACCGCCGCCAGCGACTGCACCGATTCGGTGCTGCACGGCAGGGTGCGGCTGGTCGCCCCACCCGAGTGGACGGTCGAACCCAGCGAGCTGCCGTTCATGCTTCCGCCAGGCGAACATCTGGAGGCGACGGTCGCGCTGACGTCGCCGACGAACGCGGTACCCGGGCTCTACCCGGTGCGCGCCGAACTCGCGGTCACCGGCAATGCGCCGATCCCCGCGTCGTGGCGCCAGGTGGTCGAGGACGTGTGCGTGGTGTCGGTCGGCGAGACCACCGATCAGATCCTGCGACTGCTCACCGAACCGCAGGCCGTGGACGTGTCCGCGGGGGAGGCGGCCACGCTCAGCGTCACCGTTGGCACCGACGCATACGCGGACCTCGCGGCCGAAGCGCACCTGATCAGCCCGTGGGGGACGTGGGAGTGGTTGGGGCCCTGCGTCATCGGTGCGGAGATCCCTGCCCGCGGATCGGTCGTTCTCGACTTCGCGGTGACACCTCCTGCCTCGGTGCAGTCGGGCGAGTGGTGGGCGCTGATCCGGATCGCCTGCGCAGGCCACCTGCTGTACACGCCGGCGGTGAAGGTGACCGTACGATGAGCGAGCACGTCGCCGCCACGGTCAGTGGGCGCCCGGTACTGGTGAGTGAGGTCGATCTGCGCGAAACACGCGTTCGTGCAACGGCATTGGCCGCGGCGCTACCGCGTGCAGGAACCAGCGAAGGGCGCCAACTGCGGCGGTGGCTCACCCAGTTGCTGGTGACCGAACGGGTCGTGGCCGCGGAGGCCGCCGTGCGCGGACTGACCGCCGACGGCGCACCGACCGAGGACGCACTGCTGCCCGACATCGCCGCCCGCCTCGAGATCGGCAGCGTGGCGGCGTCGGCGCTGGAGGATCCGATGGGCCGGGCGTTGTACGCACACGTCACCGCCGACGTCCGGGTCAGCGACGCCGAAGTCGAGGATTACCACGCGCGCAACCCCTTTCGCTTCGCCACGCCCACCACGACTACCGGGGGCTGGCACCATCCCGCCATCGCGCCAGCGCTGGCCGACGTCCGGGCGGCCATCACCGAGAATCTGCTGGCGGCCGCCCGTCGCCGCTGCTTTCGCGTCTGGCTCGACACCCGGCGCGCGGAGCTGGTCGAACTGGCGCCCGGCTACGAACACCCCGGCGATCCCCGTCAGCCCGACAACACCCACAAGCACTGATGAGCGAATTGACCCTCGCGCTCGACGTCGGCGGCACCAAGATCGCCGCGGGCCTCGTCGACGCCGACGGCACGCTGGTGCACCGCTCTCAGCTGCCAACCGCCGAGGGCAACGCCGAGGCGGTGTGGGCGGTGGCGCAGACGCTGATCGTCGAGACGTTGCAGAAGGCAGGCGGCGACGTGGCAGGGGTCGGGATCGCGTCGGCGGGGCCGATCGACCTGGCCAGTGGCACCGTCAGCCCGATCAACATCATTGAGTGGCAACGGTTTCCGATCGTCGAACGGGTGACGGCCCTGACCGGAGGTCCGGTTCGGCTGGGCGGTGACGGGTTGTGCATGGCCCTCGGTGAGCAGTGGCGCGGCGCAGCCAGGGGCGCGCAGTTCCTCCTCGGCATGGTGGTGTCCACCGGCATCGGCGGCGGCCTGGTGCTCGACGGCGCTCCCTATGACGGGCGCACCGGCAACGCGGGTCACGTCGGCCATGTCGTCGTCGAACCCGACGGCGTGCCGTGTACGTGCAGTGGTCGCGGCTGCGTCGAGACCGTCGCGTCGGGCCCGCATCTGGCCCGGTGGGCGCGCGAGCACGGCTGGAACGCCCCTGCGGAAGCCGATGCCAAGGAACTCGCCGACGCGGCCAACGCGGGCGATCCCGTTGCGCTGTCCGCGTTCCGGCGCGGGGGGACGGCGCTGGCCAGGATGATCGCGTCGGTGGCTGCGGTGTGCGACCTCGACCTGGTGGTGATCGGCGGTGGTGTGGCCAAGTCGGGTGCGCTGCTGTTCGACCCGTTGCGCGAGGCGCTGACGACCTACGCCGGCCTCGACTTCATCCGCGGGCTGCGGGTGCTGCCCGCCGAGCTTGGCGGCGACGCCGGCCTGGTGGGCGCGGCGGCCCTGGTGAACTCCTGAGACGTCGTGCGCTCCATGTGCTTTCGGCCCCAGCCGCACAGGATCTCCAGAACCGGCGCCAATGTCACGCCGTACTCCGAGATGGAGTAGCGCACGCACGGCGGCACCGTCTGCGCGTCGTGGCGATCAAGGATGCCCGCGTCGACGAGGTCGTGCAGATGGCGGATGAGCATGCGCTCGGTGATGTCGGGGATGCTGCGGCGTAGCTCGGCGGTGCGCATGGGGCCGTCGCACAGGCGCCACAGAATGGTGCCCTTCCACCGGCCGTCGATCACCGTCAGCGCCGTATCGATCGGGCACTCGTTGATGCCCTTCTTCGAAACCGCCACCGCACCTCCCGGACACTTCACACTGCCAGATTTGTCAGTACCTTGTTTTCTGTCAGTGTAACCAGCAGGGTCGATCCCGTGAACGAATTGATCGAAATCGCCGCCCTTCTGGTGATGGGCCCGCTGGTCGGCGTCGAGTTCGGGGTCGCCGCCGTCTTCAACCCGTTGCTGGCGAAACTGCCCGACGCCGCATTCCGCCAAGCCCGAGGTGGTGGGAGTCGACTACTGGGCGCGGTGATGCCGTTCTGGTACATCGGCGCGCTGGTGTTGCTCATCGCCGATGCGGTGTTGTCCCGCAGCGGCCTCGTGATCGGCGCGGTCACGTTGATGGCGGCTGCCGTGCTGCTTACGGTCACGACGCTCGTTCCGATCAACAACCGGATCGGCCGGTGGCAGACGGATGCGGACGTCTCGCGCGAGCTCGCAGGCCGATGGGACCGATTGCACTGGCTGCGGGTGGCCCTGCTGGCCGCGCTCTTCCTCCTCCTGGTGATTTCGGCACACTGAGTTGCGGTGAGCGCGACCCCGCGTGCACAAACCGCGAGCGGGACGACGGCGTTTTGGCTGATCGGGGAGTGGCACGCTATTCTTGTCGGGTTCCACCGAAGACCGTCGGTCACCGAGAAATCGGTTGAAGGTCCGGGATTTGTCCCGGCGGCCCACGCAGGAGGACGAGGTAGTTGCATTCTTGCGCGCCCCGGCCATTCTGTGTCGGGGCGTTCGTCATTTCCTGGCCCTTCGTGACGGTTCGCGGTGAACACCCGAAACCATCCACGAGGAGGCATGCATGGCCAAGGCTGACAAGGCCACCGCGGTCGCTGACATCGCCGAACAGTTCAAGGAGGCGACGGCCACCGTCGTCACCGAGTACCGCGGCCTGACGGTGGCCAACCTGGCCGAGCTCCGACGCTCGCTCAGCGGTTCCGCCACCTATTCCGTCGCCAAGAACACCTTGGTGAAGCGGGCGGCCAGCGAGGCCGGTGTCGAAGGCCTCGACGAACTGTTCGCCGGTCCCACCGCGATCGCGTTCATCAAGGGCGAGCCCGTTGACGCCGCCAAGGCGATCAAGACCTTCGCCAAGGATCACAAGTCGCTGGTCATCAAGGGCGGCTACATGGACGGCAAGGCGCTGTCCGTGGACGAGGTCAACCGCATCGCGGACCTCGAGTCGCGCGAGGTGCTGCTGGCCAAGCTGGCCGGCGCGATGAAGGCCAAGACCAGCCAGGCCGCGGCGCTGTTCGCCGCCCCGGCATCGCAGGTCGCCCGCCTCATCTTCGCGCTGCAGGAGAAGCGGGCCGCGGAAGCGCCCGCCGAGGCATCGGCACCTGCCGTCGCTGACGCACCTGCCGTCGCCGACGCACCGGCACCCGCCGAGGCAGAAGCAGAAGCACCGGCACCCGCCGAAGCGGAAACAGAAGCACCGGCATCCGCCGAATAAGCACTACCAAAATCCCACCAAGCAAGAAGTAATAAGGAAGGACCACAATCATGGCCAAGCTCAGCACCGAAGACCTGCTCGACGCGTTCAAGGAACTGACCCTGTTGGAGCTCTCGGAGTTCGTCAAGGCGTTCGAGGAGACCTTCGACGTCACCGCGGCCGCTCCGGTCGCCGTTGCCGCTGCCGGCCCCGCCGGTGGCGCCCCCGCCGAGGCTGCTGAAGAGCAGACCGAGTTCGACGTCATCCTCGAGGGTGCCGGCGAGAAGAAGATCGGCGTCATCAAGGTCGTCCGCGAGATCGTGTCCGGCCTGGGCCTCAAGGAGGCCAAGGATCTGGTCGACAGCGCTCCCAAGCCGCTGCTCGAGAAGGTCAACAAGGACGCCGCCGAGGAGGCCAAGGCCAAGCTCGAGGCCGCAGGCGCTTCGGTCACCGTCAAGTAGGTTCGGCACGCGTCGGCGCAGCCGACGAAGTGTGCACTGTGGGGTCGATCTGGCAAACAGATCGGCCCCACAGTCGTCTCACGGGGGTTACAGTCCAGCGCTGCGCATTAAGCTGTGGCCGTCCTGATGCGTAAGCTACAGTGACTCAAGCCACAGGTGGGTGGCGTGTGGCGAAAACGCAGCATTGGCGGAAGGATCGCGCGTGGGCATCGGTATTCAGGTTGAGGGACTGACCAAGTCCTTCGGGCCCCAGCGAATCTGGGAAGACGTCACCTTCGAGATCCCCGCTGGTGAAGTCAGCGTGCTGCTCGGCCCGTCCGGTACCGGTAAGTCGGTGTTCTTGAAGTCGCTGATCGGCCTGCTGCGCCCCGAGCGCGGCAAGATCCTGGTCGATGGCACCAACATCATCGAGTGCTCCGCCAAGGAGCTCTACGAGATCCGCACCCTGTTCGGCGTGATGTTCCAGGACGGTGCGCTGTTCGGCTCCATGTCGCTGTATGACAACACCGCGTTCCCGCTTCGTGAGCACACGAAGAAGAAGGAATCAGAAATCCGCCAGATCGTCATGGAGAAGATGGAACTGGTCGGTCTGACCGGTGACGAGCAGAAGTTCCCCGGCGAGATCTCCGGTGGTATGCGCAAGCGCGCCGGGTTGGCCCGTTCGCTGGTGCTCGACCCCCAGATCATTCTCTGCGACGAGCCGGACTCCGGTCTGGATCCCGTCCGTACGGCGTACCTGTCCCAGCTGCTGATCGACATCAACGCCCAGATCGACTGCACCATCCTGATCGTCACGCACAACATCAACATCGCCCGCACCGTGCCCGACAACATGGGCATGCTGTTCCGCAAGCACCTGGTGATGTTCGGCCCGCGCGAGGTGTTGTTGACCTCCGACGAGCCGGTCGTCAAGCAGTTCCTCAACGGTCGCCGCCTGGGCCCCATCGGCATGTCCGAGGAGAAGGACGAGTCGCAGATGGCCGAGGAGCAGGCGCTCGCCGATGCCGGTCACCACGATGGTGGCGTGGAGGAGATCGAGGGCGTGCCGCCGCAGATCCTGGCCACTCCCGGTATGCCGGAGCGCAAGGCCGTCGGCCGTCGCCAGGCCCGTGTGCGCGAGATCATGCACACCCTGCCGCCCGCGGCGCAGGAAGCCATCCGCGACGACCTCGAGGGCACGCACAAGTACGCGTCGCACGAGTTCGGCGACGATCCGACCGCGCGTCACCGCCAGACCGAGGACGACTCGCCTACGGCCTCGATCCCCGTCGCCAAGGAGTGATCGGTCCCGGTCGACACGACTGGGGAGTTAGCCAATCGCACGCGCGTTCTGCTGAGGCGTGCTGAGACGGTAGTCGACGGCTACTTCGAATTTCTCGGGTGCCGGTCGCATCCTGCGGACGATCGCCCGGGTCCCCTTGCGGTGCTTGTGACGTCCGCGCATGGACCGGCGCCCGAGCGCCAGTTCGCTTCTGCTGCTTCGTAATTGGCGCCGCTACGGACGTTCGACATCGACGGGGCCACCGAGCACGACCCGACGAGCGTGGACCCGACACCGGGCAAATCCACGTCAGGTGGCAGCCGTAGGCCAGGAACTCTGGCTTCACACCATGCCTCGATTGTTCGCTGCAGCAATGGTCGAATTTCGTCTCTGGCGTCAATATACGTCGGCGGGTTTCGCGCGTTCATTTGGCCTTCACCTATTGATGTGTCGGCCCTGTACTCGCCAAATATTGACGCCGATGACTTTGCGAAGATCTGCACAGTAATGACGCACTGCGAATAATATTTACACGGCTGCAAATTCAAGATCAACGCAAACCTGGCGGCAAATAAGGTTGTGAACTGCGTCAATAAATTGTATGGAAACTACATGTATGGAAGTAGCAAATTTCCATGGTGTTACATGTATTGCAACTGTTACCTTGTTCACAGTTGCTGGACAGGCGGCTATTTACCTTGTCGAAGGGGGATTACAACCATGTCAAAACACAGAAAGATCAGTTCGTCCGGGCAGTTCTTACAGGCTGGACCATTGGTTATTACAGGGGTTGCTGGAGCAGCAATGGTCGGGGCGGGCCTCATGCTGTCGACTTCTACGAGCGGGCCGGCGCCGGTGACGGCTGCCGTTCAGTTGGCATCCGTGGGTTCGCCGATGCCGCTGGCTCCCGCGACGGACGATGATTGGTGGCTGCAGGACGGAGGCGGAAGTCCAGGCGGCCTCTTCGGAGCCAGCTTCTCGGCACCCGCACCCAATGCGCTAGTCGCCGTGGTCCCCGGTCCGAGCATCTTCGGCAATATCTTCGGTGACCGGTGTGGCTTGGTGTGCAATGGCGCCGACGGCACCGAACTCAATCCGAACGGCCAAGGCGGCGGCCTGTTGTTTGGTAGCGGCGGCAACGGCTGGAACAGCACTGTCGCCGGGGTGAGTGGTGGCAATGGCGGCGCGGGCGGGCTCTTCTTCGGCAATGGCGGCGCCGGCGGCAATGGAGCAGACGGTGTCGGCCTCCTCAACGGCAGTAACGGTGGTGACGGTGGCGAGTCGGGGCTGCTCTCGCTGTTCGGTAACGGTGGCAATGGCGGCAAGGGCGGCAATGGGGCCGTCGGCTCCACTGGCTCCACTGGTTCCACGGGCGGGACCGGAGGAACGGGCGCCACTGGTGGAACGGGCGCGACTGGTGGAACGGGCGCGACTGGCGGGCCCGGCGCCACCGGCGACGCGGGGCTTGCGGGCACAGCCGGCAACGCCGGTGGGGTGGGCAACACGGGTAACAACGGAGGAAGCTTCTTCGGCCTCGGCTTCGACGGCGATCCGGGCGGCGTCGGTGCTACGGGTAACACGGGCAATACCGGGAACACTGGCAATACCGGAAACACCGGCAACACGGGAAATAGCGGCTTCGTCGGCAGTGACGGCTGGTTCATTCCCGACCGCGTCGACTTGCCGTTCGTCACACGGCTCGACTCGAATGGAAACGAGCTCGGCACCCTGCGACGGACTCAACCTGCTGTCTTCGGCGATCGGCAATGGGCGGCGAACTGGTATGCGTGGCGCGTCCTGCATCAGATGGTGGCCAACGTCCCGGGCTGGGCAGCGACCATCAATGGCGACGCTACCTTCACGCAAATCCGTACCGACCTGGTCGCCAACTACAATACCCAGATAAATAACCTCGTCCTTGCCGCTCGCGACGAGCGGCCGGATGCCATGGGCTTGATCCTCGCGCAGGACGGCGAATTCTTCACGGATTTCCTGGCCGTGCTCACGATCAGGCCGGGAACGCATCCGAAGACATTCCGCGTCCTGCATATCGCTAGCCTGATCGGGTCGTTCGCCGCCTTGTATTTCAAGGGCCTTTACGACCTGCCCAGGCCGTCCCAGCGCTGTCCGGCGTTGCTGCCGCCCATCCCCGTCCCGGGCCACTCGACGTGGCCCAGCGGGCATGCCACGCAGGCCCATCTGATGAAGTACGCCATGTACAGGATATTTGCCGCGACGACCATGCCGGCGGCCGACCAGAATGTGC
>Ga0137412_10003315_pt1 | contig 12847 bp, 6 predicted proteins | sample CZODoug2_1_16fun_FD_122160 | JGI IMG/M metagenome (GOLD analysis project Ga0137412, IMG submission 122160) | Vadose zone soil fungal communities from Angelo Coast Range Reserve, California, USA - CZODoug2_1_16fungal (Hybrid Assembly) | ecosystem: Environmental > Terrestrial > Soil > Vadose zone...
GCCAAGAACATGGCGCTGGCCGATGCCGAGCGGGCGGTCGATCTGCTGGTCGACGGGGCGCCGCCGGGAGCGCGCCTCAACCTCGCTTTCCTCGGTGGCGAGCCGCTGGTCAATCGGCCGGTCATCCAGGCCGCGACGCGCCGCGCCGTGGAGCGCGCCGAGCGCCGCGGCGTCGCCATCACTTTCTCCATCACCACCAACGGCACCCTGCTCACCGAGGCGGATGCCGACTTCTTCGAGACCCACGGCTTTGCGGTGACGGTCAGCCTCGACGGCCCGCGGGCGGCACACGATGCCCTGCGGCCTTACAAGAACGGGCGCGGCAGCTTCGACACGGTGATGCGCAGGCTCGAACCGCTGCTGCTGCGCCAGCGCCGCATGCAGGTCTCGGCGCGCGTGACGGTGACGCCCTCGAACCTCGAGCTGCGCCGGACGCTCGACGAATTCATCTGCGCCGGCTTCCACAATGTGGGCTTCTCGCCGATGCTCGCCGCGCCCAACGGAACGGGCGAGATGCAAGCGGACGATCTCGAGATCATGCTGGGCGAAATGATCGATTGCGGCCAGGCCTACGAGCGCCATGTGCTTGCCGGTCGACGTTATCCGTTCGCCAACATGATGAACGCCATGCGTGAACTTCAGCGCGGCACCCATAGGCCTTACCCCTGCGGCGCCGGTGCCGGCTATCTCGGCGTATCCGCCGACGGCGACCTGGCCGCGTGCCATCGTTTCGTCGGCGACGAGGAGGGGGCGATGGGCTCTCTGGCGGCCGGCATCGACCGTGAACGCCAGGCGGATTGGCTGGCCAAGCGGCACGTGCACCGGCAGGAGCCCTGCCGCTCGTGCTGGGCGCGCTACCTCTGCGGCGGCGGCTGCCATCATGAAGTGATCCGGCGCGGCCGGCCCGCCTGCGACTATATCCGAGGCTGGCTGCATTATTGCCTCGGGGCCTATCTGCGACTGTCAGCGGCGCCGGCGGGTGTGCCGGCCGGCGCTACCGTTGATTGATCGGACGGCGGCGTGAGCTGGGTCTGCGTCATCGGCGCCGGGCCGGCAGGCAGCACCTTCGCCGCTCGCATGGCCCAGCTCGGCCATGATGTTTGCCTGGTCGAGCGCCAATCGTTTCCCCGCCGACAGCTCGGCGAGTCGCTGAGCCCCGGCGTATTGCCGCTGCTCGACATGACGGGCGCCCGCCAATCCGTCGAGGGGGCGCGGTTCCGGCGCGTTCGCACCGTGTGCGTGAAGTGGGAGCGGGCCGCCGAGGTACGCGAGGATCCGCGTGAGCAGGGCCTGATCGTCGACCGCGGGGAGTTCGACCGGCTGCTGCTCGAGCGGGCGAGGGCGCTCGGCGTGCGCATCCTGCAGCCTGCGACCATGCGCACCTGCGATCGTGGCCATGGCGGATGGACGCTTGGCGTGGAAACGCAAGGTCGTATCGTTCGCCTTGACGCCGACTTCCTTGCCAATGCGCGCGGTCGTGCTGGCGGCGGAGCTGGCCCCAGGCAACGGACCGCCCGCCGCACGCTCGCTCTCTACGGCTACTGGCGCGGAAGCAGCCTTCCGCAGGAGCCCCACATCGAAGCGGGCGAAGAAGCATGGTATTGGGGGGTGCCGCTCCCTGACGGGACCTACAACACGCTGGTGTTCGTCGATGTGCGACGCTTCCGTGAGCGAAAGCAGGAAACGCTGGCCGCGAGATTTCTCGAACTCCTTCGGCGCTCCGGGATCATGGCCGGGTGCAGCGATGCGCAACTGGTCAGCCCTGTCTCGGCAATCGACGCCACGCCCTACCTCGACCGGGACAGTGCGACCTCCTCGACGATCAAGCTGGGCGATGCGGCCCTGGCCATTGATCCGCTTTCGTCGAGCGGCGTGCAGAAGGCGATCCAGGGGGCACTCCAGGCGGCGATCGTCACCAACACCCTGCTGCGCAGGCGCGACATGACCGTCCCGGCGCTCGAATTCTATCGTTCGAGCCTTGCCGAATCGTCCGAGCGGCATTGTCATTGGGCGGCCGGTCACTACGACAAGATTGCCGGGCAGGGCGGCGGTCCGTTCTGGCGGGATCGCGCCGCAATGCCCACGCCGGCGCCCGGCCCGGCGGCGTTGCCGCCGCCGCGGACGCCCCTCGATGCCTCCGCCTTGTCGGCAACCGGCGTCGGCCTCTCGCGACACCTCGAATTCGTCGATCTGCCGTGTATCGACGGCGACTTCGTCACCCTGAAGTTGGCAGTGCGCCATCCCGGGCTAGAAGGTCCGGTTGCCTACCTGGGTGGTCAGGAGCTCGCGCCACTGCTCCGCGGATTGCCTATCGGCTTGACGCCGCTGCAGATCGCGCGATCGTGGTCGGATCGGATCTCGCTTGAGTCCGGCCTGGCCATCGCCGGCTGGATGCTGAACAGGGGGATCCTTGTTTCGCAAGAGTCTGGACCGCGCGAGAACAAGTGATGACGACGTCGATTTCGGACTGGCTGAAACAGCTCGATCTGGAGCGATACACGGCGCTGTTCATCGACAACGAAGTCGATCTTCAGACGCTGAAGGTCCTGAGCGACGCGGACCTCAAGGAGATGGGGCTGCCCTTTGGGCCGCGTAAGCGGCTGTTGGCTGCGCTGCAACAAGGCCACGGACGGCCGGTCGCGACGCCGGAGGGCGAGCGGCGCCAGCTGACGGTGCTGTTTTGCGACATGGTCGGCTTCACGGAATTGACCCTGAAGGTCGACCCCGAACTCCTGCAGTCCATCGTCCGCCGGTACGAAGAAGCCTGCGCCGCCTGCATCAGCCGCTACGACGGTTACGTCTACCGCCTGTTCGGCGACGGCATCCTGGCATTCTTCGGCTTCCCCCTGGCGCACGAGGGCGAGGCTGCCCGCGCGATCCGGGCAGGGCTGGAAATCGTCGAGACGATATCGAACCTCGAAATACCTGAGGTCGGCCGTCTCAGGGTGCGAATCGGCATTGCCGCTGGAATCGTCGTGGTGGCGCCCGGCGAGCGCAATGTCGTGGGCGAAACCATGAACCTGGCGTCCCGGCTGCAGGGTGTCGCCGAGCCGGGAGGCGTCGTGGTGAGCGACCGGGTCTACCGGCTCGCGGGCGGGGAGTTCGACTATGAGGATCTGGGTGAGCTGGACCTGAAAGGCATTGCCGCGTCCACGCGCGCCTACAATGTGCTGGGGGTCAGCGCGGCGGCCAGCCGGTTTGACGCCGTCGTCCGGGAGACGGTGTCGCCCCTTGTCGGACGGACCCACGAGATGGAGGCGTTGCTCGAGCGCTGGCAAGCGGTCTGCGATCGGGGCGCCGGCCAGGCGGTGCTGTTGTCGGGTGAGCCGGGCTTCGGCAAGAGTCGCATTTCCAGTGCGCTCCTCGAGCGCCTGGGGGCCGAAGGCGTGCGCTCGCTGCGGTTTCAGTGCTCGCCCTTCTTCGTCAACAGCGCCTTCTATCCGTTCATTTCCAGCGTCGAGCGCATGCTCGATTTCGGCCGCGACGAGGCGCCGGCCTCGAGGCTGGACAAGCTGGAAGCGCTCATTGTCGGGCACTACGGCCTGCCGCGTTCGGACCTGCCGTTCGTCGCCGCCATGCTGTCGCTTCCCTGCGAGGACCGCTACGGCCCGCTCACCATGGCGCCGCGCCTTGTGAAGGAAGAAACGATCCGCGTCCTTGTGGATGTCGTGAAGGCGGCGGCTCGCACCGAGCGCAGTCTGGTGCTGTTCGAGGATGTGCATTGGGCCGATCCGACCACGCTGGAAACGATCGGCCTCCTCATCGACCGGCTGGGCGGCATTCCCGTGCTGGTCGTGCTCACCCACCGGCCCGAGTTCGTGCAGCCGTGGTTGAGGTATTCTTGGGTGACGACGCTCGACCTTGGCAGGCTGGCCGCGACGCAGAGCCGAGAGCTCATTTCCAACCTGACCGCCGGCAAGGCTCTGCCGCCGGCGGTCGTCGAACAGATCATCGCCAAGACCGACGGCGTCCCGCTCTTCGTCGAGGAACTGACCAAGACCATCATCGAGTCCGGCGACCTGGTCGAACGGGGGGATCGCTACCACTATGCCGGCACATCGTTCAGCGTGGCGATCCCCGAGACGCTGCGCGACTCGCTGATGGCGCGCCTCGACCGTTTCGCACCCGTCAAGCGGATCGCCCAGGTCGGCGCGGTCATCGGACGCGAGTTCGCCTACGAGCTCATCGCCGAGATCGAGATGATGAGCGAGGCCGCACTCGCCGACGTGCTGTCGCGCCTCGTGGCCTCCGAGCTTGCTTTCTGCCGCGGCGAGATCCCGGACGCGGTGTATACCTTCAAGCACGCCCTCGTGCAGGACGCCGCCTATGACTCGCTGCTGAAGAGCCAGCGAACGCTGCTCCATGGCAAGATCGCGCGGGCCCTCGAAAAGCGCTGGCCCGAGAGTCGGGACACCAAGCCCGAGCTGCTTGCCCACCATTACACGGCAGCGGGCCTGTTCGAGGCCGCGACGCCCTACTGGCAGCGGGCCGGCGAACTGGCCATGCAACGCTTCGCGCTTCCCGAGGCGATCACGCATTTGAGCAACGGCATGATTCTGATCGAGAAACTGCCCGCTGGGCCCGAACGCGATCTCAGGGAGCTGGGGCTGCGCACGGTGCTGGGCCCCGCCGTCGTCGCCCAGCATGGTTGGGGGCAAAGCGAGGTCAGCCGCATCCTCGAGCCGGCGTGGTCGCTCGCCGAGTCGCTCAATCACCGCCCGGCCTATGCCCCGGTGCTGCACTCCTTGTGGGTGCATTATCTGTGCGTCGATCAGTTGGCCGTGTCGCTGCAGTCGGCGGAAAAGCTGCTCGCCGCCGGCGCCGCCACGCAGGATGACGGTCTCGAGATCGTCGGCCATCGGGCCGCGGTGGGATCGTATTACTGGTTGGGCGATTTCACCGCGGCGCGCCGCTACGGCGATGCCCTGCATGCCCTGTACGACCCCCGGCGCCATTGGCATATCGCCCAGCTCACCAACACCGACCCGTTGACCGGCGACGGGATCTACCGTGGGCAATATCTCTGGATGCTGGGCTATCCCGATCAGGCTCGCTTGGCGAGCGACGAGAAAGACGAGCACGCGCGGCGGCGCAACCACCCGTTTGATCTTGCCTTTGCGCTCACCCTGGGTGCCCAGGTCTTCGACTATCTGTGCGAGCCCGAGGAGTTGCTGCGGCGGACCGAGGAGGCGGAGCGTGTCTGCCGGGTCCACGGCGTCGCGCTGCTGGGCGAGATCATGGCCGAGATCAGCCGCGGCATCGTCTCGCTGCGCGCCGGCCGCGCGGCCGACAGCGTCGTGCAGCTCGAGAAGGCGATCGGGCGATTGACGGCGACCGGCCACCGCGTCTGGGTGCGGTATTTGCGGGCCCTGCAGGGCGAAGGCCTTGCCCTGAACGGCGATCTTGAAGGGGCCAGGGCGCTGATCGACGAGAGCGTTGCGGCGACCGAGAAGGGCGAAGAGCGGGTCCACTACGCCGAGCTGCTGCGGCTGCGCGGCTGGCTGCTCATGCTGCAGGGTCATTCGGACGAAGCCGAAGCCAGCCTGCGCGCGGCGATCGATGTTGCGCGCGCCCAGAAGGCCAAGTCATGGGAACTGCGCAGTGCGACGACGCTCGCGCGCCTGCTGGCCGATCGCGGTGACCACGCGGCGGCGCGCGACGCGCTGTCGGGCGTCTACGGCTGGTTCACCGAAGGATTCGGCACCAAGGATCTCAGGGAGGCGAAGGCCCTGCTGGACGGGCTGCAAAACTGACCAGACTTTTGTCGAAGGCGAAGCAAGGGGGAAACGATGGCTAAATCCGATGGAATCCGTAAAGCCATTCTGGCCGCGGAGAAAGTATTCGTGGCTGCCTACAACGACCACGATGCGCCGGGCCTGGCGGCGCTCTATACGCGGGACGGCGAAATCATGCCGCCGAACAGCGGCGTGGTGAAGGGCGCGCGGAAGCTTCAAGCGCTGTTCAAGAGCTTCTGGGACGCGGGCGACACGGTGATGAAGCTCGATACGGTGGAGGCGAAGGGTTTCGGCGATACCGCCTACGAAGTTGGAAAATACACGTTGTCCGGCGACTCCGGCAAAGTGAACGACCGCGGCAAGTACATCGTGATCTGGCGAAAGGTCGGCGGGCAGTGGAAGCTGTACCGCGATATCTTCAACACCAATATGCCGGAAAAGAAATAACGGCCGGGATCGCCTCCGATCGGCCGCGGCGGCCCCCCACGTGTTTTCTTGGTATCGCTACCAGCCTATAATCGCGCGATGACCAAGGGCAAGGCGAGGCGGCACGGCGGGAGCGCGGTCCGGATGAGCGACATCGCCCGTCACGCCGGCGTCTCGCCGATGACGGTGTCGCGCGCCTTGAGCGAGCCCGGCACCGTGTCGGAAAAGATGCGGCGCAAGGTCGACGCCGCGGTGCGCGCGTTCGGCTACCTGCCCAACCGCATCGCCGGCAGCCTGTCCTCCCGGCGCTCGAACGTCGTCGGGCTGATCGTGCCCAGCATCCGCAACTCGCTCTACGCCACCATGATCCAGGCGATCTCCGACGTGCTGCGCGCCAACGGCCTGCACCTGATGATCGCCAACAGCGGCCACCGGCTCGACGACGAGGAGGCGCTGGTGTCGGCGTTGCTGGCCCAGCGCGTCTGCGGCCTCGTGCTGCACAACACCACCCACAGCAAGCGGGTGCGCGAGCTCATCGGCAACACCGACGTGCCGGTGGTCGAGACCGGCAACCTGCCGGCCGAGCCGCTCGACATGGCGGTGAGCTACTCGAACTTCGAGGCGGCGCGCGCCATGACCACGCATCTCGGCCGGCTGGGCTATCGCCGCATCGGCTTCGTCACCCTGCCGCTGGCCGACAACGATCGCTCGCAGGAGCGCCGCCGCGGCTACTTCGCGGCGCTGGGCGAGCTCGGCTTGCCGGCGGATGCGGGTCTCGTTCTCGAAGCGGCTGGCGGCTTCAGCGACGGTGCCGATGCCCTGGCGCGGCTCGTCCGGACGCATCCCGACGTCGATGCCGGCTTTTTCGCCGGCGACGTGCTGGCGGTGGGTGCGCTGTTCGAGTGCCAGCGCCGCGGCTGGGCCGTTCCCGGCCGCATCGCCATCGCAAGCTTCGACGACCTTGACCTGCTGCGCCACGCGGTGCCCACGGTGACGACCCTGCGCATTCCGCGCCAGGATATCGGCCGGCGCAGCGCCGAGCTTCTGGTCAATCGCCTGCACGGCGCGCCACCCGAGAAGGTCAGGATCGACGTTGGCTTCGAGATCGTCCAACGTGAGAGCAGTTGAAGGGATTTTCATGCTGAAAGGCAAAGGCGCGCTCATCACCGGCTCGACGCAGGGGCTGGGCTACGCGATGGCGACACGCCTCGCCGCCGAAGGCTGCAACGTCATGCTGAACGGCTTCGGCGACGGCGCCGAGATCGAGCGCAAGCGCCGCCAGCTCGAGGACGGCCATGGCGTGCGGGTTCTCCATCACGGCGCCGATCTCGCCGAGCCCCGGCAGATCGCTTCCCTGGTCGATGCGGCCCTAAGCGGCTTGGGCTCGGTCGATATCCTGATCAACAACGCCGTGGTCCGTCACTTCGCGCCCATCGAGACGTTCAGGCCCGAGGACTGGGACAAGGCGCTGGCGGTGAACCTGTCGGCCGCTTTCCACACCGCGCGGCTCGTCCTGCCCGGCATGCGCGCGCGCAATTTCGGCCGGATCGTCAACATCTCCTCGATCTACGGTCAGGTCGGCGCGGTCAATCGGGTGGACTACGTCACCACCAAAACGGCGCTGATCGGTTTCACCCGCGCCGTCGCCCTCGAGACGGCCGGACAGGACATCACCTGCAACGCGATCTGTCCCGGCACGGTGCCGACGCCCGCGATCGAGGAACGCCTGGTGGCCTTCATGGAAAAGGAGGGCCTGGCGCGCACGGAAGCGGAGAAGGCCTTCATGGCCTCACGCCAGCCTTCCGGACGATTGGTGGAACCCGAGGGCGTCGCGGCCCTCGTCGCTTTGCTGTGCGGACCGGGCGGCCGGGATATCACCGGCGCGGCCATTCCGATCGATGGCGGCTGGAGCGCCAGCTGATTCCTGGTAGCGATACCATGGCCGTCATCCTAGGATGACGGCGCAAGGCAACAAGAAGACAGCGACAAACAAATAGGAGGAACGTCCAATGTCCGTGACCCGCCGACAACTCGCGCCGGCCGCAGCATCGCTTGCCGCCTTTGCCGCTACGGCACCTGCCATTGCGCAGACCAACGAGGTCGTGAAGTGGCGACTGGTGTCGAGCTACCCCAAGAGCCTCGACACGCTGTGGGGGGCGGCGACCACCATCGCCCGCGTCGTCAGCGAGCTGACCGACGGCAAGTTCCAGCTCCAGCCGTTCGGCGCCGGTGAGATCGTGCCCGGCCTGCAGGTGCTCGATGCCGTGTCGAACGCCACGGTCGAATGCGGCCACACCTATGGTGGCTACTACATTGGCAAGAACCCGGCCTTCATCTTCGACGCCTCGCTGCCGTTCGGCATGACGCCGCGCCAGCACAATGCCTGGATGATGTACGGCGACGGCCGCAAGCTGATGGACGAGGTCTATGACGGCTTCGGCGTCGTGGCGCTGCCGGCCGGCAATACCGGCGGCCAGATGTTCGGCTGGTTCCGCAAGGAGCTGAAAACCCCGGCCGATTTCCAGGGCCTGAAGATGCGCACCGCGGGCTTCGGCGGCAAGGTCATGGCCAAGCTCGGCGCCGTGCCGCAGCAGATCGCCGGCGGCGACATCTATCCGGCGCTCGAACGCGGCACCATCGACGCCTGCGAATGGGTCGGCCCCTACGACGACGAGAAGCTCGGCTTCAACAAGGTCGCGAAGTACTATTACACGCCGGGCGTGATGGAGCTCGAGGCGGTCAACCAGATCATGGTCAACAAGGCGGCGTGGGCCAGCCTGCCGCCGCGCTACCAGGCGGCGCTGCGCTATGCCGGCTTCTATGCGCTCACCGACATGATGGCGTCCTACGACGCCAAGAACGCCCAGGCGATCGCCCGCCTGGTGGCCTCCGGCACGCAGCTCTCCGTCCTGCCGGAGGAGGTGATCAAGGCGTTGCGCGTGGCGCTCGAGACCGTGCTCGACGAGGAGGCCGCGCAGAACGAGCAGTTCAAGAAGATCCTGACCAACTGGCGCCAGTTCCGCGCCGACCAGCACCGCTGGTTCTCGATCGCCGACACCCGGGCCGAGCTCGCGGTCTACCGGACCGACAGCAAGTAGGCGGCGTTTCCAAGCAAGCGCCCGGTTTGTGGTTTTCGCCACATAAGTGGCCAGCAACAGGGAGTTGAATAGCGTACCCCTCGCCCATCCGCCGTGCACGTTGTGGTAGGTTCAAGGAGCGGTTGTACGACTTGGAGAAGCCGGAAGAGCTTCTCGGTTGGCCGGGCTTGAATCTCGGAATTGTTGCCATCGTTGGAGGGCTCCAATGGCGGGCGATAGCGGAACGTCCTTTCCCGTTGCCGGGTTGGCCGTCGTGGCACTGTTCCTCTCGACCGCCTTCCTGGCGCCGCGCGGCTTCGATCTGCTGCGCCAGGTCGAGGACGATGCCGGCCGGCAGGTCCGGACGTCCCAGCCGGCGGTCGAAGCGAGGCTCTGGGAAGATCCGCTGGAAGCCCTGCGTCGCCACCTCGCGAAGCTGAAGGATATTTGTGCCAGCGCGACGCCCGCCGCCGCCGCCGGCGCGTCCCTCGCCAGCGCCGAGGCGCGCTGTCAGGACGGCGCGCCGGAAACCCCGGCCACGTTCACGCAGAAGAACCCGCATGACGGCTTGACCGTCATCGCCGCGATGCTGCCCGGCGGCACCTTCGTCGGCAGCACGGAAGCGCGGCGGCGCGACCGCTACGCCGTGCTCGCCGGCCTGAACGTTGCGGGCTACGTCCCCGACAACAGCGAACGCATGAGCCTGTTGCGCCTGCCGCGCTGCCAGTCGTTCAGCGGCTGCCCGGGCGAAGGCGACCAGGGCCAGAACAAGGGCATGGACCAGAAGACCGCCAACCTCGTGGCATCGGCCACCAACGATGCATCGCCGACATCGGGCAACGCCGCCGCCTCGCCGCCGGCCATGATGGACATGGTCTACGAGACATTCAGCGTTGCGCCGAACGGCCCGGGCGATGCCGGCGCGCCGCAGCGGCGCGTGGTGGTCCTGTGGATCGACGACAGCCTGTTCGGCCGGCACTGGCTCAGCCGGGTCGCCATCCTGCTCAAGGACCTTGACCTTTCCGGCGAGGGCGTGAGGCTCCGCATCCTGGGTCCCGCCGATACCGGAGGGCTGGTCGATGCGCTCCGCGTCGATCTCCCGGATTTGCTCAAGGAAGCCGGCCAGCGGGGCGCCGAGAAGGCCAAGGCGACGCAGGGCGAAGACACGACCAAGGCCTTCCGCGAAAGCTGGCAGACCCTGGCCAAGATCCGCCTGATCAGCCCCAACTCGACGGCACCCGATGAGCAATTGCTGACGGCGGCCCATCCGTCCGACGGCCAGCAGGCGGCGTGTTCGCGCAGCGTCCAGCCGGTCGAACAGGCCTTCAAGCAACAGCTCGACGAGGTCCAGAAGGCGTTCAACAACGCGGCTGGGCCCGGGCCGGAGCTGGCCGCCGCGCGGCCGCAGTTCTTCGTGCGCACCATCGGCACCGACGACCTGCTGATCGATCGGCTGGTGACCGAGCTGTTCGCGCGCGGCCTCGACACCCACGCCGCCGGCGCGAGCCGGCGCGTCGCCCTGATCGGCGAATGGGATTCGATCTACGCCCGCACCTTTGCCGAGGCGCTGCGCACCCGGCTGTCCTGCGAAGGCACGAAAAGGGGGCTCAAGATCGATCTGGTCTCCTACCAGTACCTGCGCGGCCTCGACGGCGTCACGGTCGAGGGCGCGCCGACGCAGAACCGGCGCAGCGACGACAACCTGCGCTCCAACGACAATGCCAAGGCGAGTGACAATTCGCGCAGCAGCACCGGCAACGCGCCGCCGGTCGAGTGGCCCGAGGGCCGCGATCAACGCGACTATCTGCGCCGCCTCGTCGACCAGCGGCTGGGCCAGAGCGACTGGCGTCACACCGAGACCGAGGTGCAGGCGATCGGCATCATCGGCAACGATGTGCCCGACAAGCTGATGATGCTGCAGGCGCTGCGCGCTTCCTTCCAGGACCGCATGGTCTTCACCACCGACCTCGACGCCCGCATGCTGCATCCGGCCGTCAACCGCTACACGCGCAACCTGATCGTCGCCTCCAGCCTGCCGCTGGCGCTGGGCGACGATCTGCAATGCGGCATCGCGCCGTTCCGCGACTCGTATCAGACCGCGATGTTCCTCGCTGCGCGCTATGCTGCGACGGGCATGCGCACCGATGGGCCGGACGACGGCGGCAGCTGCCGGGCGCTGAACGTCACCCAGCTCGAAGGCCGCATCCACGACGCCATCACCCATCCGCTGCTGTTCGAGATCGGCCGTGACGGCTTGGTCGAGCTGGCGGCGGCAAGCGGCGGGGCGCAGGCGTCGGCCGAGGGCGCCGCCGCCCCGCGGTCGGCCGCGAGCGTCGCTGCCCAGACGGCGGCCACGACACGCCAGGCCGAGACGCGCCTCACCTATGCCATCCTGGCGGGCGTCGTGTTCCTGGGGCTGGGCGTGATGATGGTGGTTGGCCGGCCCGGCCCGGCCATGAAAGCGGCGCAGGACTGGTGGTCCTCGACCGCCGCGGTCGTGCCCGCCGCCGCGGGGGAGCAAGGGCCGGCGGCTTGCTCCCACCGCTCGACCATCATCGTCGCCATGCTGCAGGCGGCGGCCCTGGGTTTCGCCGCCGGCGTGGTGATCGAGCTGGGCGCGCCGGGCAGCGTCGGCCCGTTCGGCGTCATTCTGTTCGCGGCGACGACGGCCTCTTTCTTCTGGGCTTTCCTGTATCCCGGCACGCGCTGGGTCCGCGACTTCCGCGCCGGCCTGCCGCACGGCCGGCGGTGGGAGCGGTTCATGCTCCAGGTCGTCCTGTTTGTCGGGGCCGTGTTCGCGCTGGCGCTGGTGTGCCGGGCGCTGCAGCCCGGCGACGCCGATCTGCACGAACCTTTTGCCGCCTTGAGCGGCGCCAGCGCCTGGCCGTCGCAGCTCCTGCGCACTCTGGCCATCGTGCTGTTCGCCTGGTTCCTCGACTACGCCTGGTGCAAGAGCGCGCAGGAGGCCGACATCGTCGGCGCCAAGTATTTCCCCGCCAAGGCCGCCGCGCCGGCGCCGGCCGCCGGACCGCCGCCGAGCCCGCTACGGCGCGCGTTCGAGACCTGCCGCGACGCGACGATCTGGCTGTGGCAGCCCAAGGTCCAGGTGCCCGAAGCCGACGGTGCCGTCGATGGCAGCGCGCTGTGGCTCGAGTATCGCCGTGGCCTGTTCAGCTGGCCGCGCCTCGGGCGCATCGCCTTGTGGTCGCTGGTCACGATCGGCTTGATCGTCCTGGTGAGCGCCCTGGTCGGCGGCGCCCAGCCCGAGATCCCGGCGCGCGGCATCGCCGATCGCACGCTGTTCCTGCTCACGCTGATCGTCGGCGGTTTGCTGCTGCTGTTCATGATGGTGCTGGTGGCCGACGCGACGGTGCTCACCTGGCGCTTCATCGTCCTGATGAAGACCGGCCGCACGCTCTATCCGAAGAAGACCGTCCGGCGCTTTGCCGCCGAGCTCGGCCCCAAGCTGCAGGCCCTGGCGGCGACCCGGATCGCCGCCCGCGCCGTCGATCGCCGTCCCGACGCGCCGGGCCGCAACACGCTGCTCGACGACTGGATCGACGCGCGGCTCCTGGGCGAGCACACCGCGGTGATCGGGCCGCTGATCTT
>Ga0137412_10003316_pt1 | contig 12846 bp, 9 predicted proteins | sample CZODoug2_1_16fun_FD_122160 | JGI IMG/M metagenome (GOLD analysis project Ga0137412, IMG submission 122160) | Vadose zone soil fungal communities from Angelo Coast Range Reserve, California, USA - CZODoug2_1_16fungal (Hybrid Assembly) | ecosystem: Environmental > Terrestrial > Soil > Vadose zone...
TAGATCACGGTGCGGCACGACATCGACACCGGATAATAGCCGGCGAGGCCGCGGTCGCGGCGCTGATAGATCGCCTGCGAAATCGACTTGCGCAGGATGTAGAGCCGGCGCTCGAAATCGTCCTCGGTCTTGGCGGCGCCGTTGCGGCCGATGAAGACCTGCATGTGATAGGGCTCGGTCGGCTTCACGGTGACGCCGAGCGAGGAATTGTCACTGGGCACGTCGCGCCAGCCGAGCAGCCTGAAGCCCTCGTTCTTGATCTCCGTGGCGATGATGCTCTTGATCACGTTCCGCCACGCCGCGTCGCGCGGCATGAACAGCGCGCCGATGGCGTATTCACCGGGCTTCGGCAGCTTGAAGCCGATCTCGGCGGCCTTGCGCGCGAAGAAGGCGTGCGGAATCTGCACCAGAATGCCGGCGCCGTCACCGGCGCGCGGGTCGGCGCCGACGGCGCCGCGATGCTCGAGATTGCACAGGATGCTCAGCGCGTCGGAGACGATCTGATGCGACTTCTGGCCCTTGATGTTGGCGATGAAGCCGACGCCGCAGGAATCCTTTTCCAGGCTGAGGTCGTACAGGCCTTCGGCTTGCGGGCGCCAAGTATGCAGTTCAGGGGTGTGCGGCCCATAGGCGGGTTCGGCGGCTTTCGAGTCCGCGGTCGCCGACAGCGTTCCTGCCACGATGGATTCGCGCTCGAATTCCGACCCGCTCATGTGTCCTCTCCCTTGCGTAAGGGGCCTCACCGTCATTGGCGCACCTTGGGCGTTGCGGCACCCACCGGGCCACCGCTCGTCCGCCGCGAGCCGCATTTTCCTTAAGTCAGACGACGGGCGTTCAACGTCCCTGTGGAACAGCCCTGCCTGCAGCATTCTCGGAGCCCGGGGCGCCGAGGTTTCGTTGCAATCCCTGTGCCGGGATGGCCTCGAAATTTGAGACAGTCTTGCTGTCCTAACTTCGACCTTGCCAAATTTTTCTTTATCACACAAGCGCGTGCAAGTCCTCGCCCGCATGCTCGGAACGGACGGCTCGGCAGCCTCGCGCCGCCCCTGATTTGAAGCAAACGCGCCGTGATGTGGCCCAAGGCCGGACCAAGGACCGCCGGATTTCAAAGCGAAATTTCATGAAAGGCAAGCCGACGAGAGAGCGGGAACGCTCCCAGGCGCGGGGCCGACAGGAGTGATGGCGATGAAGTTGTTCACAGGATGGATTGCAGCCGCCGCCACTCTGGTGCTCGGCGCGGGCTCGGCCCAAGCGCAACTGGTGACGTCGGCCCGGATCGGCAGTCCGTCTTACGTCAGGGTCTCCGACGTGGGCGGGCCCTATGCCGCTATGCCCGAGGTTCCGCCGCCGCCGCGCTACGGCCGCGTCCCGAGCCTGCTGCCACCGGTCGAGGTCTACACCGTGCTCCGCGAAAACGGCTATTTGCCGCTCGGCGCGCCGCGGCAGCGGGGGTTCGTCTACACGATTTCGGTGATCGACCAGGGCGGCGAGGACGGGCGGCTGGTGATCGACGCCCGCGACGGGCACATCGTCCGCTTCATGCCGGCCGATCGGACGGGTGACAATTTCGACGACGAACTGAGCGCGACCTACGGGCCGGCCGGCGCGATGCCGCCGCCGATCCAGGCCCGCGTGCCGCGTCCGCCGGCCCCGATTCCGCATGTCGCAAGCCGCTCCGTGCCGGTGCCGAAGCGGAGCCCGTTCGCGGCCAGACCCGCGCCGGCATCCACTCCGGCTCCGGCCCAAGCCGCAGCGCCGGCACCTGCTCCCGTAGAGGCGGTAGCACCTGCGCCCGCCCAGCAGACGGTAGCCGCCGCGCCGAAGCCAGCGGAAGCGCAGGCCGCACCCGAGGCCACCCCGCAAGCCGAAACACCGACTGTCGGCCAGGCTGCCGCGCCCGTGCCGGCCGCACCCGCGATCCTGCCGACCCAGGAGATGCCGAAGGTGCAGGGGCTGGAATAGCCTCGCTTCCGGCTCGCGCAGATCGTTGATGCTGCGCGCGCCCGATGTGGCGAATACCCGTCGTACTGCGATGATCCACCATGTCGGCGTGGCCGGCACGCATGGGCTGTCGGCGGAGATCGACACGAGTTCGCGTCATATCCGCCGATGGGCTGCCGATACGCCGCGTCTGAACGGCTCGCGGCCTCCGCCGCGCCCCTATTCCGAGACCGGCTCCGCCTGAACCCGCCCGGCCTTGCCTTTGCCGCCGCGTCGCCGGTTCGGCTGCTCTCGCGAGCGAAGGTCCTCGACGATGGAAGCGCGCATGGGGGCGGACAGCGCTCCTGAGGTGTCGAGGAGGGCTTCGACCTGCCGCGCATCGCGCGCGATCAGCGCATCGACCATCTGGCGATGCTCCTGCGCGTGATCGCGTTCGAGATCGGTAGACAGGTCGGCAAAGAGATTGCCGTAACGTTCAAGCCGCGCCCCGATATCGCTGATCACGCGGATGAGCGACGGTGAATTGCAGCCGCGCATCAGTTCCATCTGTAGGTCGCCATAGGCGCGTTGCCACAATTCGCGCTGCTCGGAATCGCTATCGGAGGGGACCGGCCGCACTTTCATCGATCGGTGCATTTGCACGACGACCCGCTCTTCCCAGGCTTGGGTGCCGCGCTGCACCGCCATCTGCAAGGCCAGCCGTCGCAAGCGCTGGTAGATATCGAGTACGTCGTTGTAGTCAGCAAGCGACACCTGCGCGACGCGATAGCCCTTTAGAAATTCATGCGAGATCAAACCGGTGCCGAGCACACGTCCGATCGCTTCGCGGACAGGCGACTGGCCGACGCGATAGAATTTGGCCAGGTGTTCGATCTTCAGTCGTTCTAGCGGCTCGAACACGCCTCGAACGATGTCGCGGCGAAGCCAGAACGTCACGGCCTCGGTTGGACTGCGCTCCGGATCTCCCGGGAAAGTTGCGCCCGACGCGCGGAAGGTAGCAACGGATGGCAGTTTGCTAGGCAAGCGCGAACGCCTCCGACGGGTTGACATTGCGACTGCGATGGTCGGCCCGCGTCTGCGAACCTTCGCGAATGATGATGGCGGCCATGCCGCCCGAACGGGTCAAGGGCATGAGGCTGGTAACGCCCTGCCGCAAGCTCGACCTAGGAACTTTCAATCGGAAAATGGCTCCAGTCGCGGACAACGTCCCCAAATTGCCTGCTCCCACACGTCGGTCGCAATCCTTCTGAGCCCGAGCTTCTGGCTTGTCTGAACTCCCGGCATCGCCCGTCCTTGCCCGAAGCGGCGTACCCTTTCTCATCATATTGATTCCGTTCGACGATTTATAGAGACACGTGCAAATCTCTTCAAAATGCATAAATCAGATTTGATCTATTATATAATATGATATCATATCTGATATCGGCCAATATTGAAGAGCCGATCTGCGGGGAGGGGCGGAACGTGGGGATTCCCAATTTGAAGGGCGGCGACCTTGGTCCTCCGCGCTTGCTTGTTGGCATCAGTCTGCTGACCGCCATGGCGTTGCCGACCTGGTCGCGCGGCCCCAGGGGCGACATGGCTGCGATCCTCAGGGGAGCTCGGAACGCCGGTTACGAGGCGGTCCAATGTCGTGATGCGGAGGCAGCGCGCAAAGCCGGCCTCGTGCCGACCGCGATCGATCGGCTCAATCGGCCGCAGGATGCGCGAAGCCAGGTCATCAAATGCAAGGCGGAAGGCTACAACGGCCTCACCTTGCACGCCGGCACCGGTTTCGAGACCGACGACGAGGCGCGTCGGCTAGCGGAGGCGATTGTCGAAGCCGCCGAGGCCGAGGCCTTCCCCGTCTATCTGGAAACCCATCGGGCGACCATGACGCAGGACATGAAGCGCACGCTCGACCTTGCGGCGCGCGTCCCGGGCCTGCGCTTCAACGGCGACTACGCACACTGGTACACCGGCTGCGAGATAGCCTATGGCGATATCGGCGCGAAGATAGCGCGCCTGCAACCGATCACGCGCCGAACGCGCTTTCTGCACGGGCGCATTTCCGGACCCGGCTGCATCCAGATCGCGGTGAAGGGGGCCTCGAGCGCCGATCTCGACGCTTTTCGCCGGCTGTGGGTCGCGAGTTTCGAAGGTTTTCTGAGGAGTTCCGCGCCCGGGGACGTGTTCGGCTTCTATCCCGAGCTGCTTCCCCCAGCCTACCACTATGCGCGGCTTGTGCCTGGTCCCGATGGCAACCTTCAAGAGGAGACCGACCGGTGGCAGGAAGCGCAGGCCCTCGTCGACATCGCCAGGGATTGTTGGCAGCAGGCGAAGGCAGCCGTTGCGGCGTCGGTTCCGGAGGTGGATCATGCCTAGGGATCGTCGCGGCGGCCTCGGCCTTGGCGCCATGCTCGGCTTCGCAGTTGGTGACTATGCGTGCAATCTCTACTGGCAGAGCGTTTCGATCTTCCTGCTGTTCTTCTACACCGATGTCGTCGGGCTGCCGGCCGCGACGGCCGGGATGATCTACATGATCGCGTCGGTGTTCGACGGCGCGATCGATCCGCTGATGGGCGTGCTCGCCGACGGCACGCGAACGCGCTGGGGCCGCTATAGGCCCTATCTCCTGTTCGGCGCCGTTCCCCTCGGCGCCAGTTTTGTCCTGCTCTACTATCAGCCGCCCCTGCAGGGGGCAGGCTTGATTGCCTTCGTGCTGGTCGCCCACCTGTCGTTTCGCGTGACCTATACCGCCGTTTCGATCCCCTACACGTCGCTGACCGCACGGATCACTAGGTCCTCCGACGAGCGCTCGACCTTGGCCGCCTTCCGGATCATGTTCGCGACGGTCGCTGGCCTCACGGTGGCGATGTTGACAAGGCCGCTCGCGAGCATGTCGGTCGGGCCGCTTGGCGGATTTGCCGTCGCAGCGCTCGCGTTTGCAGCGATCGCGACGATCATTCTTCCGGCGGTCTTTGTTGCCGTTCGCGAACCACCCCTCGAGGCAGAGCCGCCGCGATTGCATTTGTGCCAGCATTGGCAGGCCGTGCGTGGCAACGGCGCCTTCTGGGTGCTCATGATTGGCATCACGATGGCGGTGGTTTGCTCGACTGCGCTCGGCAAGTCGGTTCTCTACTACTTCAAATACTATCTGCACGACGAAGCCGGCGCGCAGATCGCCCTGTCCGTCAACGCCGCAGCGGGTCTCTTGATCATCCCGGCCTGGGTTGTTGCCTCGCGCCGGGTGGGAAAGCGCGGAGCATGGTTCATTGCCACCGCCTGGGGGTTGGCCGGCCTCGTCTTCTTCGCGGTCACCGACATCCGCTCGTCGGCACTCATGACGGGCTTCCTTGTCTACATGCAGGTCGCCGTTCTAGGCATCGCCATGACCTTCTGGTCGATGCTGCCCGACACGGTTGAGTACGGCGAGTGGCGAAGCGGACTTCGAACCGAGTCGGTGATCTTCGGGCTCGGACAATTCTTTCTGAAGGTTGCGCTCGGCCTCGGCGCGGGACTCTTCGGATGGGCTTTGGGGCATGTCGGCTATGTTCCGAACCAGCCGCAGACTCCGGAAACGCTGGCCGGTCTCAAGACCATCATGATCGTGTTGCCCGCCTTCGGCGTGGCCGCGAGCGGGTTGGTCATGTGGTTCTACCCGATGCGCAGAGACGATCACGCAGACATCGTCCGGGACATCGCGCAGAAAACCGCTGCCGCGACGGCGGCTTCCCCGCAGGTGGTGAATTCTCCGGAGCTGGTGCGCGAACCGTCGCTGCCCCAGCGCATCGGCGAACGCGCCTACCAACGTTGACGGCTCGGGAGGGAGCGATGTCCGACAGTCCCAGCCGGTCAATCAACTTTCAACTGTTCGCAGAAATCCCCAGTAGAGGAGCAATTTGACGATGTCGACGCCTGCCACACTGCGCTTGCATCCGCGAAACCGCGATTTCAGCTGGCGCAATATCGAGCGCACGGACTACCGCCGCGTGACCCCCGATCAGATCCGCCAATTCAACGCATTCGGCTTTGTGAAGCTGGAGGCCGTGTTCTCACGAGACGAACTGGCCCGGGTCGTCGAGGCGATCGATCCCCTGGAAGCCGAACGAGAGCAGTTCATCCGGACCCAGACGTCCGGCCCGCTGGCGGCCTCGGTCGACGCCATCACCTTCACCACCCATATCGTGAAGCAATCGCAGACCTTGCGGGACTTTGCCGCTCACCCTGCGCTCAAGGATATCTGCCACGATCTGATCGGCGACGACGTGCGGCTCTACTGGGATCAATCGGTTTACAAGAAGAGCGGCAAGCCCCAGGAATTTCCCTGGCATCAAGACAATGGCTACACATTCGTGGAGCCGCAACAATACCTCACCTGCTGGATTCCGCTCGCCGACGTCGAGGAGATCGATGGTTGTCCCTGGATCGCACCGGGACTCCATAACTTCGGCACGCTCGATCACTGGGTTACGCCGATCGGATTGAAGTGCCTGGAGGAGGCTTCCGAAGCAGTCTGCGTGCCGGCCAAGGCCGGAGACGTCATCGTGTTTTCCTCGCTCGCGCCGCATAGGACCGGGCCGAACCTCAGAACCGGCACGGTGCGCAAGGCGTATATCCTTCAATACGCCCCTGACGGCGCGATCGCCTATCCCGCCGGCGGCGGGGAAGTGCCCCAGGCCGATCCCGAACGGCAATTCAAGATTCTCGAACGAGGCCGCTGACGGGGGGCAAGAACCGCCGGCCTTCTTCGAGAAGGCTCGGATCATTTCGCTGACGTCGCCGGCATGATTGGCCGGCGAGATTCTGGAGATCGCCACAGTGCCTGATCAGTCATCGTTCGTCGCCGGGGTGACATCGCCGGTTGCCGGTGCAAAGGAAATGAAAATGTCGGTCGTGCGGCAGCGCGGTGCTCTGTTCTTGGACGAAGAAGGCCGCCAGATGACGTTGCGCGGTGTCAATCTCGGAGGCGACTGCAAGGTTCCCTATCCCAGCGGAGGAACATATCTTCCATCGGATTTTGGCGATCACCGGGAAGTCAGTTTCGTCGGGCGGCCGTTTCCGCTCACCGAGGCCGATGAGCATTTCCGGCGGCTGAAGCACTGGGGGTTCAATGCGCTTCGCCTGCTCACCACCTGGGAAGCCGTCGAGCATGCGGGGCCGGGCCGATATGACGAAAGCTATCTGGAATATTTCGCGCAAGTCTGCCGTATCGCCGGAGAATACGGGCTCTATGTGTTCATCGATTTCCATCAAGACGTCTGGAGCCGGATGACCGGCGGCGATGGCGCGCCCGGATGGACCCTCGAGGCCGTTGGGCTGGATTTTCGCAAGTTCGCCGCAGCCGGCGCGGCGCATGTGATGCAGGCGGTCTACGACTACGACAATCCGGAAGAGCGGCAGCCGGCCTATCCGCCGATGAGCTGGGGCTCGAACTATTATCTGCCGGCGAACGGAATCATGTGGAGCCTGTTCTGGGCCGGAGAGCTGTTGACGCCCGACTTTCGCATCGATGGCCGCAACGTGCAGGCGTTTCTGCAAGCCCATTATCTCGGTGCGATGGATCAGGTGGCCCGGCGCGTCGCGCGCCTTCCGAATGTTCTGGGCTTCGATACGTTGAACGAGCCGGGTACGGGCTGGATCGGCATTCCCCTGACCTACCGGCATCTCGGTCCGACGAAGGAGAATCCGACCTGGGCGCGCGTCGGTCCGGCACTGTCGCCGCTCGATAGCCTCGCGATCTCGCGCGGCATCCCGACCCGTGCCGCGCACTTGTCGCGCAACTCCCGCTCCGGCCTGGCCGAGCCCGGCGGCGAACGCGTGATCAATCCGAACGGCGTCGATGTCTGGCGCGACGGGGGGCCGGATCCTTTCGAGCGAGCAGGGGCCTGGCGCCGCGAGGGCGGCCGCGCTCTCGCGCTCGATGATGGTTTCTTCCGATACGCCGGCGGGCGAAGACTCGATCTGTCGGAGGATGGATTTGGGCCGCTGTTCCGCAAGGTCGGTGAAATGATCAGGCGGCACAACCCGGATTGGTCGGTATTCGCCGAACTTGATCCTTTCGGCCAGGCCGCCGGACGATCGTTTCCGCAAGCGCTGCCCGAGCGTTCCGTCAATGCGAGCCACTGGTATGACGTCCAGACTCTCTTTTTCAGGAAATTCAGCTTGTCGCGAAAGAACGGAGCAGGCGCGGACGCAGTGCGTGCAAGCTTCGTCCATCAACTCGGGAAAATTCGCGACTGCGCGCGCAATTTTCCGGGTGGCGCGCCAACCTTGATCGGCGAATTCGGCATCCCCTTTGATCTCGACGACGGCAAGGCTTTCGCCGCTTGGGCGCGGGGTGACCGGGACGGTGTGTGGGACGATCACAACCTGGCGCTGGAGCTGATGTACGACGCGATGGACGAGCTGCAGGTGCACTCGACCCAATGGAATTACACAGTGTCCAACCGCAATTCGGCCCGCATCGGAGACGGCTGGAATCAAGAGGATCTCTCGATCTATTCTCAAGACCAGGTCGACGGGAGCTTCGGTCCCGATTCCGGCGGTCGCGCGATGGAGGGGTTTTGCCGGCCCTATGCGCGGCGTGTTCAGGGGCGCATCGTGGCTGCCCGTTTCGATCGCGGCCGGCGTCATTTCACGCTCGACTATCAGGCTGACCCAACGATCGGCGCGCCAACGGAAATCCATGCACCGCGCATTCAGTTTCCGGCGGGCGTTGCGGTTCGCCTGGAAGGGGTCGGCGCGCGGGTGACGATCGACGCCGAACGACAAACAGTCGAAATCGCGGCGCTAGCGGCGGGCCGCGTGCAAGTCATCATCGAAGCGGCCGGACCGGCGCCTTCAAATGGCGACTGGGTGGAACAGGCATCGGACGTAGAAGCGAAATAATTCCGAGCGGTCCATGGCGGCTGCTCGGGCGGGGAGGCGAGGTTATCGAGACCAATCGGGGGGAGGCGAGTATGATCTGGGGAACGATTTGGGGACGAATGTTGTTGGGCCTTGCCGCCGCGCTTGTCATTTGCGGCGGCGCGCCGGCGGCGGATCAGAGAGCCGACGCGCGGATCCCGACCAAGGCGCTGAAACTGAAGGCCAAGCCGAAGGCCGAGATACCGTTCTTCTTCATCAACGATAACCGCATCACCTACTCCTGGTACCGGGGAGCGATTCCCGGATATTCGGCGAGAAGCAGCAACAATTTGGCGACCTACACCCATTTCGATGCATGGGCCTACGGCACCAATCTCGTCGCCCTGCAATATTTCACCTCGGATCATTCGGCCCCCACCGCGCCATGTGCCGGTGCCGTAGCCAGTCCGGTCGGTCAGTGCGCGGGCGCGACATATGGGGCCGCTTCCGTGCGCAGCACCTTCGGCTGGAACGAATTATTCCACACCAAGGCGTTTGCGGTCGGACCGTTGACCGACATATCATTCGTGGTGTCCGCCAGTGCGCTCGCCGGCAACCTGCTGAACGCGCCGGGCGCCTACGATGTCACGGCGGGACTGCAATTTGCTTTCGCCTTGCCCTACAAAGGTTACTTCAATGTGAGTCCGCTGTTCTGGAAGTCTTGGGGCTATGGCGCGAACGTCTTCCCGCCCAGCATCGGCGGATTTCTCGGCACCGCGCCCCCATTCACCGGTTTTCCCGACGGGTCGCAGCCCTTCGCCAGCAGCTGGGGGATTGATTTCAACTACGATATGCCGCTGGGCTTTCTGCCGGAGAACCTGCAGTATTTCTCGATCAGCGGCCGCGGATCGATCCGCGGCGACATGGGCACCGGCGCCTACGGCTCGATCGCGAGAGATCCGAGGAGCTATCGCGTCGCCGGATACTCGCTTGAGCCTATCCGGCTGACGCTGGATGCTGGCAAGCTGTTCTGGGGGCCGCAATACGCGCATCTCGTCGATATCTGGGCGGCATGGAAATATGACCGCAACGCCGGCGGGTACAATCAGCTTGTAGACCCGACCTGCATCACCCGAGCGGTCTACAACGGCAGTTGCTCGAACAACACCGTCTATGCCGGCATCACCATGAAGCTCGGTCAGGACGTTCCGGGCATGCCCGTGGGATCGGTCTTTGGCGCGCCGTTCCTCCAGCGCGTCGACAATCGCTTGGGGTTCGGCGTCTTGCCGACCGCCACCTCACCGGGCCAGAGCGCGTCGACCTTCAAGCGTGTCTATAGCATCAGCCACGAAGACGTCTGGGCCTACGGTACCAACACGATCTACGGTGAATATCTGAAATCCGATCACACCGATCCCAATTCGCCGTGCACCGCGTTGTTCGACCGGTCGGCCTTTGGCCAGCCTTCGCCCTGCGCTGGCGGTGTTGAGATCAATGCCTCGCTCCGCAGCACGCTTGGACTAAACGAGATATTCAACACCCAGGCCTTCAAATACGGCGCCTTGCGCGACGTCTCCTTCGAAGTTGGCGGCGAATTCCGGACGGCGCAAACCTATCTGGCGCCGGCCAAGAAGGCGGTGGTCGCCGGCCTGCAGTTCGCGTTCGAGCTGCCGTACAAGGGCTATCTGAACGTCGCGCCGCTCTACTATCAGGAATGGAATCACTCGATCCTCGCTTATTCGAACGATGCCGGGAACACGCCTCTTGGCTTTGGCCTCTACGGCTTCCCTCCCTATACCGGCACGATGCCGCCGGGCTTCACCGGAACGGCCGATGGCAATCTGCACTATCGTCCGACCTGGGCGCTGGAGATCGGCTACGGCATGGACCTCGGCTTCTTATCGGAGAACATGCAGTATTTCTCGATCAGCGGCCGCGCCGGAATCTATGGGCCCAAGGGCAACGGGGTCTATGGCGGCGGCGCTACGCTGCCGCGCGGCATGAATACGGCGACGGAAATCAATTCGGAGCCCATTCGACTGACCTTCGATGTCAGCAAGGCGCTATGGGGTGCGAAATACTCCCACCTTGTCGATGCGTTTGTCGCCTATCGCTACTGGAAGAACAAATACGGGCTCGACGGCAGCAACGTCGCCAATCGAAGCTGCTTCTTTGCAGACGGCACCAGCAACAGGAGCTGCACCGAGCAGACCGTCTATACCGGCGTGACGGTCGAATTCTGAGTGAGGTCATTGGACAACGCGGCACGCCAAGTGAAACGCCCCGGCTTTTGGCCGGGGCGCTCTACTACGCAAGGCGATTGACCAGCTTAGGCCGCGACCTTGGCGGCCGAGCCGTCGACAACCTGCGGGGCCTTGTCGCCGCCGCTGATCGGAATGCTGCGGGGCTTCTTGGCCTCGGGGATCTCGCGGACGAGATCGACATGGAGCAGGCCGTTCTCGAGCGAGGCGTCCTTCACCTGCACGAAATCGGCGAGCTGGAAGGCACGCTCGAAGGCGCGCGAGGCGATGCCGCGATAGAGTACTTCGGAGTTGGTGCCGGAGTTCTCGTTGGCACCCTTCTCGCCCTTGATCGTCAGCGTGTTCTCTTTCGCGACGATCGAAAGCTCGGCCTGCGAGAAGCCGGAGACCGCAACGCTGATGCGATAGGCGTTCTCGCCGGTGCGCTCGATGTTGTAGGGGGGATAGCCGGGGCTGCCGTCCGAGGTCACCTGGTCGAGCAGGTTGAAGAGGCGGTCGAAGCCGACGGTGGAACGATAGAACGGCGTGAGATCATAGCTACGCATAGGTAGTCCTCCAGTGAGCGACTGTTTCAGTTACCCGCCCGCCATCGGGCCGGGCTTAGATTGTGTGCAGCCTGATGTTCCGGTTCCGAAACACTGGTAGCGGCCTGCACGGAGGTGATATGGGAGGGGTCACGTCGCGTTCAAGAGGCGGAAACCGCGTCGCTTTTTGACAGTCGCGCCCTTGATTTCCACCCTGTTCCACCTGGTCGGTTGCCTGCATGACGCTCGTCTCGATTCCCGCCAATCCGGTTCCGGAAGACGTTGTCAGCGGCACGATCAAGACCCCGGACGGGGCCGAGCTGCGCTTTGCCCGCTGGGCGCCGCCGCCCGGCCGCAAGGGCACGGTCTGCGTGTTCGCCGGGCGCGGCGAGATGATCGAAAAATATTTCGAGACGGTGCGCGACCTGCGCGACCGCGGCTTTGCGGTGGCGATGATCGACTGGCGCGGGCAGGGCCACTCGTCGCGGCGGTTGCGCGATCCGCGCAAGGGTTACGTGCGCGACTTCGCTGACTATGAGGTCGATGTCGAGACCTTCGTGCAGCAGGTGGTGCTGCCGGATTGCCCACCGCCCTATTTCGCCCTGGCGCATTCGATGGGCGGCGCGGTGCTGCTGCGCATTGCGCATGCCGGCAAGCGCTGGTTCGACCGCATGGTGCTGTCGGCCCCGATGATCGACCTGCCGCGCCGCCGCGTGTCGTTGCTCCCGAGTGCGCTGCTCAAGATCATGCGCCTGGCCGGGCAGGGCGGCCGCTACGTTCCGGGCGGCAACGATGTGCTGGTCGGGACCGCACCCTTCATCAACAATCCCGTGACCAGCGATCCGGTACGCCACGCCCGCAACGCCGCGATCCTTGAGGAAGATCCGACGCTCGGCATCGCGGCGCCGACGGTGGCCTGGGCCGACACCGCATTCACCGCAATGCGGACCTTCCGCGGCATGTCCTATCCGTCGGAAATCCGTCAGCCGATCCTGATGCTGGCGGCGAGCAATGACGAGGTGGTGTCCACTTCAGCGATCGAGGAATTCGCCTACCACTTGCGCGCCGGATCGCATCTCGTGATCGCGGGTTCCAAGCACGAGATCCTGCAGGAGCAGGACCGCTATCGCGCCCAGTTCTGGGCCGCGTTCGACGCCTTCGTGCCGGGCACGCCGCTGTTCAAGTGAGTGATAGCGTTTTCAAGCGAAGTGGACACCGGTTCGCATAGCAATCAAGTTTACGCAGATTGCGTAGACTTATCTGCGGTAGAAAACGCGTCAGAAAAAAGCTGT
>Ga0137412_10003317_pt1 | contig 12845 bp, 9 predicted proteins | sample CZODoug2_1_16fun_FD_122160 | JGI IMG/M metagenome (GOLD analysis project Ga0137412, IMG submission 122160) | Vadose zone soil fungal communities from Angelo Coast Range Reserve, California, USA - CZODoug2_1_16fungal (Hybrid Assembly) | ecosystem: Environmental > Terrestrial > Soil > Vadose zone...
TCCTACTTCGACCGCACGCCCTACGTCGAGTTCGACACTTCCGGCGAACCGACGTACGTCGAGCACCACCGCACCCTCGGCGACCGCATCCGCGAACTCGTCGCTGCCGGCTTTCGCCTCGTCGATCTCATCGAACCCGAATGGCCGGGGGACCTCATCGACGAATGGGGTCAGTGGTCGCCGTTCCGAGGCGCCATACTGCCCGGTACGGCAATCTACGTCTGCGAGCTCGACTAGCGGCGCAGTCGCGTCGTCGCTGCCGAGAGCGAGCGGGCACGGATTGGCTGACTCGGCGTCACTTCGCCGAGGCGTCCGGCCAGGCCGCCGGCACGTAGGCCGGGTCGATACCGTCGCCCAGCTGACCGACACCGCCGGCCGGGCTGGGGTGAATGCCCTTACGCACCCAGGTGTCGAGTACCGAGACGACGCCCACCAGTTGCTGGTCGGAGAAGTTGCAATGACCGGCGCCGTACGGTGCGCCCTTCGACTCGTCATATGTCGCCGGCGGCGCGATGTAGAGCTGCACCAGATCGCCGGTATCGCTGTGTGACTGCACCCGCCCGGCGAACACCCGCTCGTTCTGGACGAGCACGAGCGGGTCGTTCTCGGTGTGCATCGTCACCGTCGGCACGCTCAGATCACCGGTGGTGTCGCCCAGCTTCTCGAACGCGCCGCGCGCCGCCGGATTGCTGCTGATCCGTGGCCCGGCGCTGAGCGTGGCGACGAGCGCGCTCGCGTTGCCGCCGACCTGCGCAATCAAACCCCGCTCTGCGCTGTCGATCCGCGCGGCATAGTCAGCCTTGGTGTTGTCCGACGGGTTGCCGCCGACCCGTCGCTCGATCTCATACCGACCACTCGTGCCGTAGGCGAGCGCGGTCAGGGTGGATTCGACCCGCGCCTTCAGCTGCGAGACGACGTCGTGCCCGTCGTAGGCTTTCGTCTTGGTCGGCGAGTCGGCCAGTGCCGCGACGAGCAAGGCCTTGGCGGTTCCGCCGCCGGCAACATCAGCCGCCGCCTTCTGAACCGCCGCCGCGGCGTGTTCCCAATTCTGAGCGGCGTCCGCGGCGCTGGTGTATCCGGTGAGCTTGAGTTGAGGATCGATCAGGGCCTTGATGGCGTAGCCCACGTCGAGGGCAAGATCGAGGTTCAGGTTAGGCCCGCCGAGAACTCCACAAATCGGTGCGGCGCCGTCGACCCACTTCGGGTTCCGCTCGGACACGACCTCGGTGATCAACCCGCCGAGCGAACCACCCCAGACGTAGGTCCGCCTCGGCGAACCAACTACGTCGACGAACTTGGCGTGCAGGTCCTCGTCGGCCTTAACCCCGTCGGCCACCGCCCAGCCGTTCGACTTGTACGCCGAACCGGCGAGCGCGTAACCCTGGCTCAGAAGCTGGCGGCTCACCGCATCGCTGCCCGATCCGTTCGAATCAGTCGGCGAAACCTGCGGTGTGGTGACCACCGGCGCGAAGTCCGGCGGCCACGGTGCGGCCTCGCGATAGCCGTGCGACCAGAGCAGCAGAGTGCCGTTCCACTGCTTGGGCTGCCTGATGGCGTAGGCGGCGCCGTCGAGGGTTCCGGTGCACTGCTTCGCACAGTCCTTGAACCGGACGTTGGTGTCGGTGGCCGTCCCGCTGGACGGAGTGGATGGCGTCGACTTGTGGCCCGAACACGCGGAGACCACGGCGACGGCGCTGGCAAGAGTGACGAGGATCAGACGCCATCGGCGGATCGAGAGCATGCGAGCATCCTGCCGCAGGCGGTCCGCTTAAGGGATTTTGCCGGCGCGAGCACGTGGGTGGACGTGCTCGCCGTGACGACCGTGACGTTCGACGTCGACTCCTTCGGCAGCGCGACCACGGTGAGCGTCGCCTGGGCCCGGATCGGCACCAGCTTGCCGGTCTTGGTGTCCAGCGCCTGACCATCGCCCTCGGAGATCGTCCTCACGCTGCGCGAGCTGCCCTGGTGGCTGCGCAACATCGCCATCAAGGTGGCGCTGCGGGTCGGCCGGCTGGTCGGCCACCACGCCACCCCCGACCCGTACTGACCGGGTGAGTCACCCGCTCAGACTGTCGGCGCGCCGACCACGGCCGGCGGTTGGGGCGCCTTACCCTCCAGCTGCAGGTCGGGCATGATCCGGTCGAGCCAGCGCGGCAGCCACCACGCGCGGCGGTCGAGCAGGGACATGACCGCCGGCACGAGGATCATCCGGACGATCGTCGCGTCGATGAGCACCGCGACAGCCATGCCGACAGCGAGCATCTTCACCGTCGGGTCGGTGCTCAGCACGAAGCTGGTGAAGACGACGACCATGATCGCCGCGGCGGTGGTGATCACCCGCGCTGTCGCGCCGATGCCGATCGCCACCGAACGGTGGCCGTCGTTCGTCTCGATGTAGGCCTCGTGCACGCGCGAGAGCAGGAAGACCTCGTAGTCCATGGACAGGCCGAACACGATCGCGAACATCAGCATCGGCACGAACGACGGGATCGGGAGCGTCTCCTCGATGCCGACCAGCGACGACCCCCAGCCGTACTGGAAAACGGCGACTACGACGCCGTAGGCCGCTCCCACCGACAGCAGGTTCATGACGGCGGCCTTCACCCCGATGACCAGTGAGCGGAACGCCGCGGTCAGCAGGATGAGCGCGAGCAGCACCACCCCGCCGATCAGCAACGGCATGCGTGTGGCGACCTTGTTGGTGAAGTCGACGTAGCCGGCCGTGGTGCCGGCCAGATAGGTCGGCTCCGGCTGCTTGTCCAGGACGTTCACGCGGAGGTGCTCGACCAGCCGGGTGGTGGCCGCGTCCTGCGGGGCGGTCGTCGGGATCACGTTCAGCACCGCGGTGTCGCCGGCCTGATTCACCGTCGGCGGCGCCACCGCCGCGACACCAGGGTATTGGGACAGGGTCTGCTGGAAGGAGTTGAGCAGCGCCTGGTTGGCGCTCGTGTCCTGCTTGGGCAGTTCGACGACGACCGTCAGCGGGCCGTTGGCGCCGGGACCGAAACCCTTCGCGACCAGGTCGTAGGCCTTGCGGCTGCTCTGGTTCTTCGGGTCGGTGCTGGCGTCGAGTTGGCCCAGCCGGATGGAGAACAGCGGGATGGCGAGCACGCCGAGCAGGACCGTCGCCCCGATCGCCCACGGCCACGGCTGCTCGCTGACCTTGCGGCCCCAGCGAGCGAAGGGGCTGTTCTCATGGACGGGACCCTCCTCGTGCGCGGCAGCGGCGCGCCGCTCGGCCCGGGCCCGCACGCGGAACCCCGCCGTGGCCATGAACGCCGGGACAAGCGTGAGCGCCGCGATCATCGTGACGACCACGACCAGAGCCGAGGCGGCGCCCATAGCCCCGACGAACGGCACGCCGGACAGGTAGAGCCCGAGGATCGCGATGACCACCGTGCCGCCGGCGACGACGATCGCCGCGCCGGAGGTCGAGGCGGCGCGGCCGATCGAGGTCACGACGTCCATGCCGCTGTCGAGTTGGTCGCGGTGGCGGGCCACCAGGAATAGCCCGTAGTCAACGGCCACGCCGAGCCCGAGCAGCGTGGCGACGGTCGGCGCTGCCGTCGGGAAATTCGTCAGCTCGGCGAGCAATCCCAACAGCGAAATGCCGGACCCCACGCTGAAAAGAGCGGCAACGAGAGGCATGGCGGCGGCATAAACCGACCCGAACATGAACAGCAGCAACACGAAAGCCAGAACCAAACCGATTATCTCGGAATTCAAGTCATGGGACTGTTTGCCGATCTTTCCCGCACCTGCACCGTATTCAACGTCTAGGCCCGCGCCTCGCGCCGGCTGTACGGCACCGTCGAGTTTCTCGAGGTACGCGTGGTCGAGCCCGGCCGGGTTCACGTCGAAGGACACGGGAGCGTTCACGATCGTCCCGTCCTTCGACACACTCGGCGAGCCGGGGGTGTCCAGCGGATCGCTGGCCGACGCCACATGCGGCAGCTTGCCGACCGCCGTCATGGATTGGCTAACCGCGCCGCTCTTGTCGCTTACCTTCCCGCTGCGCGCGTGGAACACGATCTGGCCGGCATATCCGCTCTGTTGGGGGAACCGCGCCGTCAACACCTCTCGGCCCTTGGAGGACTGACTCCCCGGAACTGAATAGTCGTTGACGAATGTCCCGCCGAATGCAGAGCGCAGCAGCAGCAAGCAGGCCAATACGACCAACCAGGCGCCGACGACCCACCAGTGTCGACGGGCCGACGTGCGACCCAGCCAGTCCAGAAAAGCGTGCACGGCCGACCCCCCTGCCGCAACGCAAATGCATTGTCGATGCCGTGTTTACATCATCACGCCCGGTGTTGGCAATCGGCGACGTCAAAATGTGCCCAGGAATCGAACTACGAACCAATTGTCCAATCACGAGGAGAGGAAGAACGCCGCCGGAACGAGCAATTCGACGTCCTCAACCGCGCGGCGCCGAGCCGTAGTGTCGGCCGGCGAGGTACTCGTGCACGACGCGTTCTCGTCGATCGGGGTGACATTGTCGCTGCTATGTCAGGTCCTGCCGGGACGCCGGCTCCGCTACCTCGGCCGGATCGGGTCGCTCGCTCGGTTCGAGGTCGCCCGGCCGTCCGGGGTCGGACGGCTGTTCGGACGCTGCCCGACGTCGTCGGGCCGACACCGATCCACGTGCCACGAGGACGATGACCGGCACGAGCAGCACGCCCAGCAGCAACAGGCCGAGCGGCAGCCAGAAACGCACCAGCCCGATCTCGTCCTTCATCGACCTCGCGTCGTGCACCGCCTTGGTCACCGTGGCCGGTGTGAAATCGAGCGTCCCGCCGAGCGCGAGCGGTCCACCTTGCAGCTTCTCGGCGATGATCTGCCGGTCGCGCACGATCGACCCGCTCACCGGCTCGACCCAGACGGTGTGCGTGTTCGTGTACGTGCCCGGGAGCGCGCCGCGGATCTTGATCGGCGCCTCCGCGGTCTGCTCGAATCGATAGACCGTCAGACCGCGCAGCTTCTCGGTTCCCGCATAGTGGATCGGGAACGCCTTGCCCGCGGTGCCATCGAAAAGCGTGTAGTCGTGCTTCTTGGTCCCGATCGGGAACGTGTAGGTGAGGCCCGCATGCGCCACCGCCTTGTCGCCGTTGAGGTTCGTGCCGAAGCGCCCGTCGTCGGTCACCGACTCGGCGCTTTTGCGATCCATGGCGATCTGCTCTTTCGTCATGGCGAGGAACGTCGGGTCAGTGACCGGCACGCATCCTTGCTTGTCGGGCGCGGCGGCGCCCGGCGCGAGCACGTGGGTGCACGTCGTCGCCGTGACGACCGTGACGTTCGATGTCGATTCCTTCGGCAGCGCGACCACGGTGAGCGTCGCCTGGGCCCGGATCGGCATCAGCTTGCCGGTGGTGGTGTCCAGCGCCTGACCGTCGCCCTCGGAGATCGTTGTCGACGTCCCGCTATCGGGAATCTTGACCAGCCGCGGCGCGACCGCCCACTTCACGACCGCCGCGCCAACCAGCGCGACCACGCAGATCAGGGTCAAGATCAGGCCAACGATCGGCCGAGTTCTCGGTGAGCGCGCCATGGTGCCTCCGCCCGACAGGCGGCGACCGGCCTGGGTCCGGCCGCCGAGGGTTGCCGGACAGCATCACCTGGACGTACGTCCAAGTCAATAGACAGGGACGATTGACCCCTACCTAGTGAGGACGAACGGCGCAGGCAGCAGCAATTCGACGTTGCGATCCTCGACCGCACCACGCCGGCCGTCCTCCGTGGCGGTCGGCGCGGCGTTCTGCCAGTCGTTGGCGCCGAGCTCGCGCGAGAGCGAGGCGAGTGCGAGCGGATCGCGCGGCGTCGAGCCGTAGTGCGGCGGTGCGGCGTGATCGAGCAACGTGCCGAACACCGACAGCGTGCCGTTGCGGTTGTCGACGATCTCGACGATGCGCGACTGCTGCGGCCAGTCGATGTGCGCCGCGGTGTTGATCTCCCAGAATCCGCCGGGCGGACCGGACGCGCGCCGATACGGCGTCACCGTGTTGCGGTGGGTGTGCCCGTTCACCCACAGCACGGCGTTGGGGAAACGCAGCAGCCGGTCGCGCACGGCCGGCCCGAGGACCCGGCCAACACCCGCCGCATTCGTCATGGAGCCGATCGTGTGGTGGCTGAACAGCACGAAGAGCCGATCGTGGTGACCGCCCGCCACGACCTTGCCGCTCTCGTCCAGGTAGTGGCGGCTGCCGGCAATCAGCTCGTTGGTCAACCAGGTCAGCTGCGCCGCGTCGATGGAGCCCTCGGACCCACCGAACGGGTTCACGGTGTCGAGGACGAGGCAGCGCACCGGCCCGCGGTCGAAGGCGTAGTAGGCGTTGCCGGTGCGCAGGTTCCACGACGTGTAGCCGTGCCCGCGCGGGTGGCCGCTGGTCTTGAAGTGCTCGGCGATCGTCTCGGTGCGCGACAGTGGCCGGCGGTTCGAGTCGGCCGTGACGAGACGAGCCGGTCCGCTGAACAGCGTCTGCAACGCGGCCGGGTCTCCGCTGAGCAGGCCGATCGCGAGCTTGATGATGTCCGTTCCCGGCGGCAAGTTGCTGATCTTGACGTTGCCCGTGGCGAGGGCGGCGATGGCCGCGTTCGACGGCAAGTTGCCCTGGACGAGCCCGTCGTGATTGCCGAACGCGCTGACCCACGGGGTGCGCAGCCCGGTCGCGTGGAACGGGCGACGGGCGGCGTCGAGCAGCCCGGGCAGGGTCGGGAAGCCGAATCGGGCGCGCGGCAGATCGTCGGCGCCGCCCGACGGCGTCCCGCCCGGATGCCAGTACCGCACGTCGTAGTCGACCAGGTCGGCGACGCCCTCGTACTTGCTGAGATCACCGGAGTCCGGACGCACCCGCGCGCCGTCGAGGACGTCGATCTGCCAGCGCAGTTCGTTGTACTGGGTGTTGTCGACGTTGTCGCCGGTGGTGACGGTGAACGCGAGCGGCAGTCCCGTTGCCGGGCCGTGGCGCACGGCGTTCATCGCCTGCACCATCGCCTCGGCCACCTGCGCGGTCAGCATCTCCTGGGTCCGGTAGGAGGACTCGAACGGCAGCAGGCCGGCGAGCGGGTTGTCGGGATCGTTGAAGCGATCGAGGAACTCGACGCGCGCCGGCGACTGCGCGTCCAGGATGTGCATGTCGGTGAACTGCCCGAGCGCGATGACGGCCCGGCGCTCGCCATGGCGAGCGGCCGCCGAGCCGATCAGGTCGTCGCGCAGCAGGTGCGGCTCCCCCGGCCCGGTCACGATCGGGCGGTAGCCGCCGGCTCCGGGCGAGCCGCGCAGCAGGGTGCGGTCCAGCGTGGTGGGCCCGCCGCGTCTCGAGCGCGGCGCCGCTTCCGGAGGCGCCGCTTCCGTGGGCGCCGCCTCCGCGGGCGCCACGAGCGAGGAGGTGGCGACCAGTGCTCCGGTCGCCACCCCCAGGCCGAGTACCCGCCGCCGACTCGGAGTCCAGTTCGTCATGCCGGCGAGCCTGGCAGGTCGACCACGTGATCGGAAGGGTCACTCGGTGCCGATGGCAGCCAGGACGTTCAGCCGAGCAGCCCGCCGGGCCGGACGGATGCCGGCCAGGGTTCCGGCCACCGCGCCGACCACCACGAACACCACCAACTGCAACGGCGGGGCCGCGAACGCCGACAGCGTGGTGCTCGACGCGGCCTTGACGATCGACCAGCCGAGCAGGGTGCCGATCCCGACGCCGCCTATCGTGCCGAACACGGCCACCAGCACCGACTCCCACCGCACCATCGCCCGGGTCTGCGCCCGCGTCTGGCCGACCGCACGCAGCAGTCCGAGCTCGCGGGTCCGCTCGTGGATGGACAGCGACAGCGTGTTGCTGATGCCCATCAGCGCGATGATGATCGCCAGCGCCAGCATCACGTAAACCAGTCCCAGGATGGTGTTGACGCCCTTGGTGGCACTCGACCGGTACTCGGCCTTGTCCTGCACCCGCGGCTGGCCGTACTGCGCCATTGCCGCCTTTATCGCCGACTCGGCCGCGGCGACGTCCACGCCGGGACGCAGGTTCACCATGATCTTGGAGATGACGGCCTGCTCGGTGTGCGAAGTCCACCCGGTCAGGTTCAGGACGTAGTCGCCGGTGATATCAGGATGGCTGTAGATCGCGGCCACGGTCACGGCGCCGGTCGAGCCGTCCGGGTAGGTGATCGGGGCCGTCGAGCCGACGTGCCAGTGGTTGCTCTTGGCGGCATCCTTCGACACGGCCAGCGATGTCGGCGTCATCGACGCGATCGAGCCGCTGGTGACGCCGAGGTCGATCACCTGGCCCACCCGCGACGGATCGGCGGCGGTGATGTTGTGCGACTTGCCGCCGATCAGCGCCTCACCGCCGCTGAGCGCGGTGGCGACGGCCACGCCGTCCACAGTGGACAGTCGCTGCTGCATGGCCGGGTCGAGCTTGCCGCTCTGCGCGCTGACGGCCCCACCGTACCCCGGCGTATCGACGATGACGTCGGCCGTCAGAGCGCGGTCGATGCCCTGCGACGCCGACTTCTTCAGCGACGCCGCCACGACGGTGAACATCGCCACGACGGCCACCCCGATCAGCAACGCCGAGGCGGTCGCCGCGGTCCGTCGCGGATTGCGCAGCGAGTTCTCGCGGGCCAGCAGGCCCGTGACACCGCGCAGGCGGGCGATGGGGGCACCGAGGACGGACGTCACGGGACGCGCTGCGACCGGACCCAGCACCACCATGCCGACCAGCGACAACAGCGCACCGATGCCGGCCACCGCCATCGGGCCCTGACCGAGGCCGGCGACGACCAGAGCGGCCACCCCGCCGGCGGTCAGCACCGCGCCGGCCACGCCCCGTCGCGCCGACACGGTGCGCCGCTCGGCCGCCTGATCGCGTAGCGCCGCGACCGGGGCCACCCGCGACGAGCGAATCGCGGGCACGACGCCGGCGGCCAGCGTCGCGGCAATACCCGCGAAGATCGCGAGCAGTCCGCTACCGAGCTTGAACTCCAAACCACCTGTCGGCAACGGGAACCCGAAGGCGTGGAAGATGCCCTTCAGCCCGGTGGCGATGCCGATGCCGGCGCCCCAGCCGGCCGCCGCACCGAGCACGCCGACCGCCAGCGCCTCGGCCAGACCGACGCCGACGACCTGGCGACGGGTCGCGCCGAGAGCCCGCAACAAGGCCGACGCACGCGTGCGCTGGGCACTCAGGATGGAGAACGTGTTGTAGATGCTGAACACGGCGACCAGCAGGGCCACCACGGCGAACCCGGTCAACCCGTTGCGCAGGAAGCCCAGGAAGCCCTTGTCGATGTTGTCGATGTTCTCGTTGGCCAGGTCCTGTCCGGTGATCGCCTGCACGCCGGCCGGCAGGCGTGGTTGCAGCGCGGCGATGACCGTCCCCCGCTCGACGCCGGGGGCCGTCTTGATCAGGATCTGCGACACCTTCGCCGGGTTGTTGGTCAGGTATCGCTGCGCGGCCGGCAGCGTCATCGCGGTGAACGTCCCCGTACCCAGACCGTCGGCCGTTCCGAAGGTCGCGATACCGACGATGTGCACCCGCACCGGCGCGGGGGTCAGCAACGTGGTCGTGTCGCCCAGGTGCAGCTTGCCGGCCTTGGCCGCGCCGCGGTTGATCACCACCTCGTCGTCGGCGCGGGGCGCGTGCCCGTCGACGATGCGGTACGGGTTCAGCGACGGCACGCTGACCCAGTTCGCGGCCGTCGTCGGTGGACCACTGCCGCCGACTCGTTTGCCGTTGCCGCCGACCAGCTGGGCGTCTCCTTGGACGTACGGTTGGGCGTCGGCCACGCCGGGCGTTTGCCGGGCCAGGGTCGCGAGCGAGGCGTCGACCCCGGATCGGGCCTGGTTGTTGCCCGAACCTATCTGGGTCGAGCCGCGCAGGATGACGTCGGTGCTGCCGTTCGCCGTGGTGAACAGCTTGTCGAAGTTGGCCTTCAGGGTGTCGCCGAGCAGCAGCGTCCCGCTGAGGAACGCGACGCCGAGCACGACCGCGATCATGCTGCCGAGCAGGCGGCGCTTGTGCGACCACATCTCGGAGAACGCGACGCTGCGCATCTCAGGCCCCCAGTCGCTTCATGTGGTCGAGCACGAGCTCGGGCGTCGGTTCCTCGACGGCGTCCACGATGTGCCCGTCGGCCAGGAAGATCGCGCGGTCGGCGTAGCTCGCGGCGACCGGGTCGTGGGTGACCATGACAATCGTCTGGTCGAGCTCGAGGCGGGCTCGCTGCAGGAAGCCGAGGACGTCGGCGCTGCTGCGCGAGTCGAGGTTGCCGGTGGGCTCGTCGGCGAAGATGATCGCCGGCTTGCTGGCCAGCGCCCGGGCGACGGCAACGCGCTGTTGCTGGCCGCCGGACAGCTCGGACGGACGATGCCGCAGCCGGTCGGTCAGGCCCACCGTCTCGACCACGGCCTCCAGCCAGTCGGCATCGGGCTTGGTGCCGGCGAGGGTCAGCGGCAACCGGATGTTCTCCAGCGCCGTCAGCGTGGGCACCAGGTTGAACGACTGGAAGACGAAGCCGACCTGGGTGCGCCGCAGCAGGGTCAGCTGCCGGTCGGTGAGCTCGCCGAGGTCCGTCGCGCCCAGGAAGATGTGCCCGGACGTCAGCGTGTCGAGGCCGGCCAGGCAGTGCAGCAGGGTCGACTTGCCGGACCCGGACGGTCCCATGATCGCCGTGAACCGCGCTGATTCCAGTTCGACCGTCACGTCATCGAGGGCGACCACCGCGGTCTCGCCCTCGCCGTAGCTCTTCGTCGCGTGCAGTGCTCGGGCAGCCGCCCGGGTCAAGGTTGTAGTCATGCCGTCGATCGTCGCGATCCGCCGGCGCCCAGTCGTCCGCCCAGCGAGGGCCCTCGCCCTACCGCACTCGCGGTACTCCCCGTCTCACCTTCATGATCAAGAGGGAGAAGTGATCGCCCGAGCAGCCACTTCTCCCTCTTGATCACCGCAGAGGCGGGAGCGCTACCTACACCCAGCCGGGGCGGACGAGCCCGGCCTCGTAGGCGAGCACGACGAGCTGGGCCCGGTCGCGGGCGGCGAGCTTGGTCATCGCTCGATTGACGTGCGTCTTGACGGTGGCCGGGCTCAGGAAGAGCCGGGCGGCGATCTCGTCGTTGGACAGGCCCTGCCCGACCACGGCGATGATCTCGCGCTCGCGCTCGGTGAGGGCGTCCAGGCGATCGGAGCGGGGCGGCTCCTTGGCCCGATCGGCGAACTCGGCGATGAGCCGCCGGGTGACGCTCGGCGACAGCAACGCGTCGCCGGACGCCACCGTGCGCACCGCCCGGATCAGCTCGGCCGGCTCGGTGTGCTTGACCAGGAACCCGGTCGCGCCGGCCCGCAGCGCCTCGAACACGTACTCGTCGAGCTCGAACGTGGTGAGGATGACGACGCGCACGTCGGTCAGCGCCGAATCCTCGACGATGACGCGCGTGGCGGCCAGGCCATCGGTGCCCGGCATCCGGATGTCCATCAACACGACATCGGGACGGTGCTCGCGGGTCAGTGCAACGGCAGCATCGCCGTCGGCGGCCTGCCCCACTACCTGCATGTCGTCCTGGGCGTCGAGCAGCGCGGCGAAGCCGGCCCGCACCAGCGCCTGGTCGTCGGCGAGCAGGACGCGGATCATGCGCCCTCGCCCAGCGGCAGTGTCGCCCGGACCCGGAAGCCTCCGGCGAGCGAGCGCCCGGCCGCCAGTTCGCCGCCCAGCGCCTGGGCTCGTTCGCGCATTCCGGCGATGCCGTTGCCGCCTCCGGTCACCGGCGCCCGACCACCCGCGGCCGAGGGCCCGTTGTCGGCCACCTCGACGGTGAGGCGATCGGCGCCGTACCCGATGGTGACGGTCACCGCCGTCGCGTCCGAGTGCCGCACCACGTTGGTCAGCGACTCCTGCAGGATCCGGAACGCGGCGAGATCGGCGCCGGCCGGCAGCTGCCGCGGCGGGCCGTCGGTGTGCACCGTTACGTCGAACCCGGCGGCCCGTGCCCCGGACACGAGGCGGTCCAGGTCGGCCAGGCCCGGCGCCGGGGCCGTCGCGACCTGAGAACAGCGTTCAGCCGCCTATGCAATCGCCAGGATCGACTAAGCAAGAGCGGACAGCGCCCAAAGCCGAAGGTGGGAAGGATCAAAATGTCCCCAGAAAATAAGGACAAGTCGATCAAGATTACGCTGGACGATCTGGCGAATGTGTCGATGCCCGACGCAGCCGCACTGTTTCCGGCGGCGCAAACCGCGGGTCAGGCTAGGGTCTATGGGAAAATTTCTGATGCTGCCGGGGAAATCCAGGCGGCACCGGAAGAAAAGGGCAGCATCCTGCTGCAGGGATGGTTCTATCTGGGTGCCGCGGGTTTGCTTGGCGCCCTGATCGGTTGGGGCATCTGCGAGCCCCGATTCGTGGACAGCGGGCAGCAAGGAGTAAGCCGGTGGGGCAACTGGTTGCTGCTTCCCGCCATTGTGGCGCTACTCTGCGTGGGATTCGGGATCGCGGAAAGCATCGTCGAAAGATCGCCGAAAAAGGCGCTGATCCGTGGCGTGATCTGCTTGCCGCTGGGGATTGTCCTGGGCTTTGTGTTCGACTTCGTTGCAGAAATCGTGTACGCAATTGGAATGTCGATTTGCGCAGAGCTGGGCGCGCAAACGGTGCGAAACCCTTCGTTTTGGATTGCGCGCGGAATCGCCTGGATGGTTTTTGGCCTCGCCGGCGGCATTGTCTATGGCATTGCAGGCATGTCCACGAAGAAAATGCTGTACGGGATGCTCGGTGGCGCCATCGGTGCCGGGCTTGGCGGAATCGTATTCAATCCAATCGCGATACTGACACATGGAGGCGCGGCAAGCCGGGCAGTGGGATTCGGT
>Ga0137412_10003318_pt1 | contig 12845 bp, 9 predicted proteins | sample CZODoug2_1_16fun_FD_122160 | JGI IMG/M metagenome (GOLD analysis project Ga0137412, IMG submission 122160) | Vadose zone soil fungal communities from Angelo Coast Range Reserve, California, USA - CZODoug2_1_16fungal (Hybrid Assembly) | ecosystem: Environmental > Terrestrial > Soil > Vadose zone...
GCTGAACGAGCTGCTGGACGACTACATCAGCATCGACGTGCTGGAAGACCCGGCCATCCGCGAAGGCATCAAGGCTTACGGCAACTGGCCCACGATTCCGCAGTTGTATGTCGACAAAGAGTTGGTCGGCGGCGCCGACATCGTGCAGTCGATGTACGGCACCGGCGAGCTGCACGGCCTGCTTGGCCTGGCCAAGCCCGATCGCACACCACCCGAACTCACCATCACCGATGCTGCCGCATCCGGCATGCAGTAGGTCACCCAGCCATCGCACCCGGGCGCGCCGGGGCCGCCGTTGTTGCCAATGACCATCTGATTGACATACGGCTCGTTGCCATGGCGCCGATCCAACCCTGACACCACACCAAAGCCCGCGCCCATGGAGGCGGCTCCCTCCGCAAGACCATAGCCCTCACCGAGCATGCTGAACGCGCGCTGGGTTGCATTGATGAGGCGGTTGGTCACGTTCGAAGTGGCCATGGAGGTCGAAGCCGGAAATCGCGGTATGCCCACGACACAGTTTTCTTTCAGCAGGATACGGATACGACGGAAGCTACCTTCGTTGCGGGGGACGGAAGGGTCGATGCAGTTGAGCACGCCAATGAGCGCCCCGGCGGTCGCACAGGTTTGGGAGAGATTGACTCCCACCGGGACGCAGTCGATGTTATCGCGCAAGTCGACAGTTACGACGCCCTCGCCCGGATCGACTTCCACAGTCACCTTGACCGGAACACCGTTCGGCAATCCGGGCAACGAATCGTGGCGGCCTGCGGCGACCAACTTGCCCGCGGGCAGGCTTTTGATGGCGTGAGTCATGCGGCGCTCGGAATAGTCCAGCCATTCGCGGACGAACGTGGCAATGGTGTCTGCGCCATAGCGATCCACGAGCGCCTGCAGACGCCGCTCGCCGATTCGCGCAGCACCGAGAGCCGCCAGATAGTCGCCGTACCAGACTTCCGGCACGCGAATCCGGCGGCGACACATCCGAATGATGTCGCCCACATCCTCATAGTTGCGTTGGATGCGCACACAGGGGAAGTTGAGCCCACCCTCCTGGTAGACATCCTTCGCAAACGGCATGTACGTGGAGGGGTCGGAGTTTCCGCAATCAGCCTGGTGCGCTTTCGCTGCCACGGTGAACACGTGGCTGCCATCGACAAACACCGGCACGAGGATCGTGTGATCGGCCGTGTGGGTGTTGCCGAGGTAGGGATCGTTGTGCAGGTAGGCATCCCCTGCGGCGAGATCGGGATGAAACTCCAGCATCGACTCGGTCTGCCGGCCGCCGCCCAGCACGTGAATCGGCAACCCGTCAGCCGAGGACAACAACTGGTTGTCCGCCGTCACAATGGAGCAGGAGAAGTCCTTGGCGGTGTTGAGGATGGCCGAGCGCCCGGTCCTGAACAGTGTGTTGGTCATCTCCCGTACGATGGAATCCAGCCGGTTGGCCAACACGGCAATCATTACCTGATCGAGCCCCCGCTGCTTCTTATCCTGGCTCATGACGGTACATCCACCATGTAGTTGTTGAACTTCGTGACTGTAGCGCGACTGCCGGGATACAACACCAGGGTCGTGATCGGTTCGACAATCAAGGCGGGGCCGGCGATCTCGGTACCCGGACCCAGGGTTTCACCGCGATAAAGTGGAATCTCGACGGTCCCCGTCGACGTGAAGTACGCCTGTGCCTCACGGCTGGGCACGGGCGCGGCGTTGGCGGTTTTCTCGGCCGGCTGCAGGGGTGGCCGGCTGAGCTCACCGGTAACCCGTCCCTTCCACTGAATAAACTCGACGTGCCGGTCTGCTTCCGACACCGCGAAAATCGACTCGTGGGCGGCATGAAACGCCCGCACCACGGCCTCGACATCTGTCGCCGACGCGAACCGGGGTTTCGCCAACGGCACCTCCAGCTCCCAGACCTGGTACTGATACCGCGCCTCGACAAAATACGCGAAGCGGAATTTCTCGATGCCGCGGGCGCGCAGGCCCGCCTCGAAGTCCTCCATGGAGGCTTCGAGGCCGGACAGCGCCTGGTTGACTGCGTCAAAGTCGAACTGGTCGGACTGGGTGACCTGGTTGGTGCTGAACTCGGTCACCACGTCGGTGTATTGCGCGCCGCAGGCGCTCAGCGCGCCGGCCATGCGCGGCACGAGTACCTGCGTGCATCCCAACTCGTGAGCGATCGGCACGATGTTGAGTCCTGCCGCGCCGCCACCGGCCATCAGCAGGCTGTCACGGGGATCGACGCCTTCGTTGATGGTGATTTCCTTGATGGCGGCAACCATGTGCTCGCTTGCCACCGTGAGGATGCCGGCGGCAGTATCTTCGACACTTTTCCCCAGCTCCTGCGCCAGGCGCCCGATCACTGTGCGCGCGGCTGCCGGATCCAACTTCATGCGGCCGCCATTGAAATACTCGGCGTCGAGATATCCCAACACGAGGGCCGCATCAGTTACAGTGGCATGAGCTCCGCCTCGACCGTAGCAAGCCGGTCCTGGATCGGCGCCCGCGCTTTCCGGGCCGACGCAAAGCAACCCGCCGGAGTCGATTCGCGCGATGGAGCCACCACCGGAACCAATGCTGCGGGCGTCGACAGAAGACAGGCCTGTGAGATGCCCCGTGTAGCGCGGACCGAGCCAGGTGTCTCTGCCAAACACGGGCCGGCCGTCGCGAACCAGGCTGACGTCGAAACTGGTACCCCCCGTATCGCAGACAATGACGTCGGTGGCGCCCGTTTCCGCCGCACCCGTGACCTGTCCCAGGATCGGTGCCAGCGATGGCCCGGAACGGACCATGTGAATCGGCCGGTTGATCACTCCTTCTATGTGCATCACCCCCCCGAGCGAGATGGCAGGCAACAGCTCTGCCTCCAGGCCCGCCGCGCGCAGGTCAGTTTCCATTTCGCGCAGATGATGTTGCATCAATGGTTTCAACGAGGCATCGATTGAAGCTGACGAGGCGCGCCGGTACTCGCGCACGATAGGATTTACCTGGTGTGACAACGTGTAAGGAATCCCGGGCAATTCACGCTCGAGCAGCTTGCCTACGGCCAACTCGTGCGCCGGGTTCGCGATCGACCAGAGGAAGCACACCGCGACTGCTTCAATGCGTTGTGCCTTCAGCTTACGAATGACTTCCAGTGCCGCAGCCTCGTCGAACGCAACTGCAGCAATGCCTTCGGACGTCATCCGCTCCGGAATTTCGAAGGTGAGTTGCCGAGGCACATACGGCTCGGGGTAATCCTTCGAGTAATCCCAGGGATTGGTCTTGCCGCCCTCGCGCCGCACCAGGATGTCCGGAAATCCTGCGGTGACGAGCAAAGCAGTGCGCGCTGTGTTGCCCTCGAGAATGGCATTGGTGGCGCGAGTGGATCCGTAGATGAAAACCGCCGTCCGCTGCAGCAGGGTTCGTACATCCATGCCGAGCGGTTTCGCGGCGACCGCGAGGCCTTCGAGCAAGCCCCGGGAAATGCGCTCCCGCGTGGTCAAGGCCTTGCCCACACTGAGAATGCCGGTGTCGTCTCCGACCACGACATCAGTGAAGGTACCCCCGGTGTCGATGCCGATGCGATAGCCGCCGGCACCCGTCTGTCGACTCATCAGCTTTTCCATTCCGTGATCATACACCCACTATTTGATCACATGCACTACCCGCCCCTGCGCACCATTCTGAACCAACATGAGGCGCTGTGACCCAAAATCTCATCTGTGATCACGGTTTACACTCATGATCATGTCTGCTAGCATCATTTGATAATGCGAAAATAACCTGGAGGACTCATGACCCGGTCCCGCCCTGTTCCGCGCTCCACGGTGTACGCAAGTGTCGCTTTGCTCTGCTTCGCCGGCCTCCCGGTGCTGGCGCAGACGCCTGCACCGCCCGGCGATCAGCTCGAAGATGTAGTCGTCACCGCACAACGCCGCGCGGAGAAACTGCAGGATGTGCCGATCTCCATGACCGCGGTCACGGCTGCGCAGCTCGAGAATTTCGGCGCCAAGACCTTTACCGACTACGCGGCCAGCATCCCCAACCTGGCGCAGAGCACCGGCGCCGGAGCGGGCGGCAACGGCAACGCATTCGGTGTTTCCTCCACGCGCGCGATCGCAATTCGCGGCGTGTTTGGCAACAACACCACCGGCTTCTATCTCAATGACACGCCGGTGCCGATGTCACTCGATCCGCGTGTTGTGGACATCGACCACCTGGAAGTGTTGCGCGGACCGCAGGGCACCCTCTTTGGACAGGGATCCATGGGCGGCACGGTCCGGCTCGTGACCCGTGATCCCAGTCTCGACATCATGTCCGGCAAGGTCGATCTCGAGGGGACGCACGTCGATCATGGCGGCGGCGGCTACACCACCCAGGGGACTCTCAACGTACCGCTCATCAAGGACAACGTGGCCCTGCGAATCAGTGGCTACAGCGCCTTCGAGCCGGGTTTGTTCACGCGGACCTGGGGCGGAACTCAGGATCCGCGCTCGCCCAGCGTCGCCTATCCGCCGGGCGGTGCACCGGTCGGCCACAAGGACCACGTGGGCGCTGAACAGGGTGAAGGCTACTCAGTAATCCTGAAGATCGCACCGGAGGCGATTCCCGGCTTGACCGTGACTCCGATGTACATGTACCAGCACACGAATACCAACGGGTATCCGCTTGCCGACTACACCACTGACAACTTTACTCAAACGCGGCCGTTGGACGTGCCGGAAGCGGTGGAAGACACCTGGAGCTTCGCCAGCCTCTCGGTCAAGCACGAGTCATCATTCGGCCGGGTCATTGCGACGGGTACCTATTTCTATCGGCGGGCGTACGACCTCGAAGATACGACCGATGCCCACGCAATCAATTTCTGGGACCTGCCCTACTACGTTCCGGCGCCACTTCCCAACGTTCTCAACACGCGCACCTGGAGCGGCGAGATGCGTTTCGAGTCGACCTTCAAAGGGCCGGTCAACTTTGTCATCGGCTTCTTCGACTCCGTGTCCGAACGGCAATTCCGGGAGAACTACTTCGCGCCCGGCCTCGATGCGGCCTCAGGTTACACCATCGGCACGGATCTCGAGTACACACAGAACACACCGAATGCCGATCGCGAGCGCGCGGAATTCATTGATGTGAACTATAAGCCCACCGACCAGTTGGAATTTTCCGCGGGCGTGCGGCGCGCCTACCTTGCACATGAGGGCGCGTACACTGCTGATGGTCCTCTCAACGGTGGCAGCTCGGGCCCGCCGGATACCTACTCCGAAGCACACGAATACCAGACAGCGCCGCGATATACGGGCAAGTACCAGTACGCACCCAACCAGATGGTGTATGCGTCAGCCGCCAAGGGCTTCCGTATCGGCGGCACCAACTCCCTGCTGCCGCCTATCTGCGACGCAGATCTGGCGGCATTGGGGCTGACGAATGGTGCGCCATTCAACTCGGATTCCTTGTGGAGCTATGAAATCGGCGCCAAGAACTCCTTCCTGGAAGATCGGATCCGCACCCGGGCGGCGGCCTACAAGATCAAATGGAAAGGGATTCAACAGTCGGTCTATCTGCCTTGCACCTTCAATCTCGTGGCCAACTCGGGAGCCGCGGAAAGCACGGGTGCCGAGCTCGAAATGGACCTGGCGGTCATTGAGCATCTGACCCTGAATCTGTCGGCGGGTTATGAGGATGCCAAGATCACCGAGGCGACTGAAGTATCACGAACGGTTGTAGGCCAGCCGCTCACTGGTGTGCCGCGGTGGTCGGGCTCAGCCTCCGCGCAATACGTGGTCCCGCTGGGAGAGCGTTCGGCGTTCTTCCGCGCGCAGTATGAATTCACCGGCGCCCGCACGAGCTTCAACAATATACCGCCCAACCCCGATGGCGGCGGTGGCCGGCCGCTGAGCTCGTATGGCCTGTTAAATCTGCGTGCCGGTGTGAACCAGGGCCCTTGGGAGCTCACGCTCTCCGCGCGCAACGTGTTCAACAAACTGGGTGTCATCGGCGACCTGATCCCCGAAGGCTCGGAGCTGGGAGGAAGGCCGAAGCTGTTCGTGACCCGTCCTCGGACCATCGGCCTGGAGTTGAAACGGGAGTTCTGACATAGCCTCCAACGTTGTTGCGGGCACAGGCGATCGTGACAACCCCATATCAGTTGGGGCTTGCATGTCCGCGTGTGTCGCGGCCTATGGGGTATATCTCGGACTGCCGCTCATCCTCGGCGCACTTGCCGATGAGTACGGGTTCAGCAACCCGCAGATAGGTTGGATCGGCGCTGCGGAGAACGCCGGCATGCTGCTGGGGTCAGTCAGCGTGTCGGTACTGGGTCGATGGGCCTCCTACCGCGTGCTCGCTGCGGTGGGCATTGCTATTGCGCTTGCCGGCAACGGCACCACACTGGGAATAGCCTCCTTCGCGTCATTCTGTACGATCCGCCTGCTCACCGGGATCGGCAGTGGTATCTGCTACTCCGCGGCCATCGCCGCCCTGTCGCTCACAAAACAGTCGGCACGCAACTTCAGCATCTTCGTTGTCGTACTGGTCATTGCGAACTCCCTGGAGCTGTGGCTGATCCCGGACGTCGTGGCCGCATGGCATGCCAAGGGGATTTACGCGGTGCTGGGCCTGCTCTTTCTGCCTCCTGCCCTGTTGATCGGGTACATCCCGAAGGCGTTGGCGCAAGCGAATGAGGCCGGTCCTCCTGTTGCAACACACGAGACTCCCCTCGCGTGGGTGTGTCTGCTGGGCGTCGTATTGTTCTGTGTTGCAGCGAGCGCGTTTTACGCCTACGCCGAGCGGATTGGCCTGTCGGTCGGAATGACCGAGAACAGCATTTCGAACACGTTGACGCTGTGTAACCTGTTCAGCCTCACGGGCTCGATGCTCGCGTATGCATTGGGTCGTCGCTGGGGACAACATCGGCCCCAGCTCGCGGCAATCCTGGTGATGATCGGCGTGTACGCGGCGTGGGCGATCAGCCTTTCCGTTCCAGCCTACATCTCGGGCGTATTGATATTTTTCGAGGTGTGGTCGATGGCGAGTGTCTATCAGCTCAGCACCTTGACGGGCATCGACCCTTCCGGCCGCCACGTGGCGCTGATACCTGCCGCCCAGGGTATCGGGCAAAGTGCGGGTCCCTTCCTGGCGGGCACATTGCTGGACCAGCAACTCGGATTTGCGCAAATGCTGGGCGCGGTCGCCCTGTTCGCCGTCGGCTCCCTGGTAAGCTATGCGAGCGTGTACCTGCAATTGCGGCGTATATAGTTTAATTGGCGCGGCACTATCCCTAGCAGGGACACTGGCCGCGCGGAGCCTAGGTTCTTTTTCCGCCGGCAAAAAGCGTGGTTTTTGCCGGCTGCGTTGGTGCACGGCGCCTGCGGCGCGTTGGCCGCGCGGAGTCCGGGTCCTTTTCCGGCTGCGACTGTGGGGGCGGAAGTGTTAACAGGCCCTAGCGGCCGGTGTGTCGATTCCATTACGCTTGGTGGATGCAACAACTCAAACTGCCGCTTCTCATCGCCGTACTTGCCGCAATCAGCACCGCCGCGGCGGCTGAGCCGCCCAACGTCGCCCCACTGGTTGCCAAAGTGCTGGCGGACATGCCGGTCATTGATGGTCACAACGACCTGCCCTGGGAAATTCGTGATCGGTTCGCCTCCAATCTGGACGCGATCGACCTCGCAAAGGACACTTCGCACCTGCCGCCGGGCCCGAACGCGCCTCCTGACCAGGTGCCAATCATGACTGATATTCCACGGCTGCGGGCCGGTGGCGTGGGCGCGCAGTTCTGGTCGGTCTGGATTCCAAGCGACCTGAAGGATGCCGCCGCGGTGACTATGACGATCGAGCAGATCGACCTCGTCAAACGCATCACAGCGCGCTATCCGAACGATCTCGAGATGGCCTACACGGCCGCGGACATCGTGCGTATTGAGCACGCGCACCGCATTGCCTCGCTGATCGGAGTCGAGGGTGGGCACCAGATCGGTAATTCACTGGCCGCTCTGCGGCAGTTCTATGACCTGGGCGCGCGGTACATGACTTTGACCCATTCAATGAATACCGCCTGGGCGGACGCGGCAACCGAGGCACCGGCCCACAATGGCCTGACCCCGTTTGGCCGCGTCGTGGTCACCGAAATGAATCGTCTGGGGATGTTGGTCGATTTGAGCCACGTGTCACCCAAGACCATGAAGGACGCGCTGGAGGTGACCCAGGCGCCCGTGATTTTCTCGCATTCGGGTGCGCGCGCGCTGATAGATCACCCCCGCGATGTGCCGGATGATGTCCTCGCCCTGGTGGCCAGGAATCACGGCATCGTGATGGTCAATTTCTTCCCGGGTTACGTGTCACAGGAACGGGCCCGCTGGGATGCTGAAATGGCCGCGGAGAAGGCGCGCGAGGCCACTCCCCCCTTCGGCGGACTCTATATCGGGCAGCCCGATAGAGCCAAGGCCGCTTTTGCCCAATGGCTCACCGCCCACCCCAAACCCGTTGTCACGCTGAGCATGGTGGCCGACCACGTGGAGCACGTCGCGAAGGTCGCCGGTAAGGATTGTGTTGGGTTCGGATCGGATTTCGACGGAATCCCCGAGGCGCCTGAGGGACTCGACGCCGTCGACAAGTACCCTGCACTGTTGGCCGAGCTGGCGCGCCGCGGCTGGAGCTACGATGATCTGGTCAAGGTCTCGGGGGGCAATCTTTTGCGGGTGATGCGTGGTGCGGAGTCGGTTGCTCAGCGGCTGCGAGCAACGACGCCAGCGTCGAACGCCACGATAGCTATGGACAGCAAAAAGTAAGTTCGGCTCATTCGGGCAGCTTGCCGGCGAGGTTTTTGCGGTTGATCTCCGTGATGCTGTGGGCGCCCGTGAGTGTCATTGCAACTCGCATCTCGCGTGCGATCAGATCGAGCAACTGTGTCACGCCCGCTTCGCCTCGTGCCGCCATGGCGTACAGCCATGCGCGGCCGAGCAACACGCCTTTCGCACCCAGGGCCAACATCCGAACAACGTCCAGACCAGACCGCACGCCCGAATCGGCCAGTACGGTAAGTCTGTCTCCCACCGCTTCAGCGATGGCTGGCAGGGCTCGGGTACTCGACAACACTCCGTCGAGCTGCCGCCCGCCATGATTCGACACGACGATGCCATCCGCACCGATATCAACAGCGGCACGGGCATCTTCCGGATCGAGAATTCCCTTCAGGATGAGCGGCCCTTTCCAACGTGCCCGGATCCAGTCGAGGTCCTTCCACATGATCGACGGATCGAAGTTGGCACCGAGCCAGCCGATGTAGTCATTCAAGCCGCTCGCCTTGCCGAGCAGCGGCTCCAGGTTTCCGAGCCGGTGGGGGCGGCCATGCAGACCGACATCCCAGGCCCAGGCGGGTTTGCCGATGGCCTGGAGGATCCTGCGCAATGGCGCATGGGGGCCTGACATTCCCGAGTGTGCGTCACGATATCGCGCACCCGGAATTGGCATATCAACAGTGAACACCAGCGTCTTGACGCCGGCCGCCTGGGCCGTTGCCAGCAGGTCCCGCATGAAGGCGCGGTCGCGCAGCACATAAAGCTGAAACCAGACATGCTCGTTGCCCGCTGCCCGCACGACTTCATTCAGTGAGCACAGTGACACCGTCGACAGGCAGAAAGGGATCCCGGCCGCCTTCGCGGCTCGCGCAGCCTGGGTCTCGCCTCGGCGGCGAAACATACCGGCGATCCCGACTGGACCCAGCATTACGGGCAACGGGCGCTGTTGGCCGAACAGCGTCGTCGTGAGATCGACGGTACCGCCACCCATCAGCACTCTCTGCCTGAGTGCCACCTCCCCGAGGTCGAGAACGTTGCGCTGCATCGTGTACTCGCTGTTGGCGCCGCCATCAGCGTAGTCGAACAAAAAACGTGGCAGGCGCCGCCGGGCCGCCTCTCGAAAATCGAGCGTCGAGGAAATAATCATCCGGGCAGTTTAGCGGTCAGCGTGATCCGTGAGGCGAAAAACCCTTTCCATTTCTATCCACGTGCCGTCCGGACCGGCTGCGGGAACAGGTTGCTGAAAGGGTTTCATGAGGGCGGTCCAGCGCTGCACGTCAGGATTGGCCGCATCGGCGCGCGCCTTGTGCTCGCTCGAATAGGAGTCGCTGACTTCGATTAGCATGAACATCCGGTTCCCGGCCCGGTAGATCTCCATGTTTTCGATTCCGGAGTCCAGGATGGATTGGATGATCGGCGGCGGCGTCCGACCGGGCTGATGCCAGGCCTCATATTCCGCAATCAGCCTGGCATCGTCGACGAGGTCCAGCGCGAGGGCAAACCGACGTGTCATCCGTTTGACCACCCACCGTCGATGATATGTGTTGCGCCCGTAGTAAACGCGGCTGCATCGCTCGCGAGATACAGCGCCAGCTCGGCGATCTCTTCCGCTTTCGCAATACGACCCATCGGTTGGCGGCTGATGAACTCCGCGCGGGCCTTCGCCGCATCCCCGGTCGCGGCCAGGCGCTGATCGAGCGACGGCGACTGGACCGTTCCGGGGCAGATCACATTACAGCGGACGCCCTGCTTCACGAAATCCATCGCCACCGACCGGGTCAGACCGATGACTGCAGCCTTCGAGGCGCCGTACACAAATCGGTTGGGTACCCCGAGAATGGAGCTGGCCACCGACGACATGTTGATGATGGATCCGCCGCCGCGCGCAATCATTCCGGGGAGGAAGTGCCGGATCATCCGGTAAGCCGACTTCACATTCAGGTTGAAGGAGAAGTCGAAATCCGCTTCCTCTGTCGTGAGCAGCGTCCCCGCGTGCACGAATCCCGCGCAGTTGAACAGCACGTCGACTGCACCAACTTCGCGGCTCAATGCCTCAATGGCCGGGCCGTCTGTCAGATCGACCTGGCGAGTCTCCATGCCCGTCAAAGTAGATAGTGCCGCGGCGTTGATATCTACCGCGATCACACGTGCGCCTTCTTTTGCGAACAATTCAGCGGCGGCGCGCCCGATTCCCTGGCCTGCCGCGGTGACCAGTGCAATTTTGTTTTTCAGTCGGCTCATGTTCGTAGTGTTGCAACTCGTGAGGCAGTGGGTTGAGAAATTTCCGGAACGGGCGCATCCGGGCGAATGAGGCCGGCCGCACGCAGCTCAGTCCATAGTCCCGGCGGGATCGGGCGGCGCACGTAGTCAACAGCCTTTCTAACCTCGTCGCTCGATCCCAATCCGGCAACGACGCACATCACCTGAGGGTGCGCCAACGGAAACTGCAGCGCCGCGGCGGGAAGCGGCACATTGTGGCGGGCACAGACTGCTTCAATTGCTGCAACGCGCGCGACAATCTGCGGCGCCGCGGCCGCGTAATTGTAGTGGGCCGCGCCCGGTTTTCCCACGCCCGTGGCGAGAATGCCGGAATTATAAGGACCCCCGACAATAACCCGCACACCGCGCCGCGCACACAGGGGCAGGAATGTCTCCAGCGATTGTTGCTCGAGGAGAGTGTATCGCCCGGCAAGCATGACAACATCGAAGTCGCCTTCCGCGAGCGCCTCCTCGCATACCTCCCATTCATTTACTCCAATGCCGATCGCACCCACGGCACCCGCTGAGCGAAGCTCGCTCATGGCCCGATAGCCGCCCGTCATGAACTCCGCGAATCGCTGTGGATGATTGTCGCCGTGGGCAAACCGTCCGATGTCATGAACATACAGGATGTCGATCCGTTCGCGCTGCAAGCGCCGCAGGCTGTCCTCGTAGGTACGCATAACGGAGTCATACGTGTAATCAAACTCGCTTTCGTAGGGCTCGAGAGTCACGAAACCCTGCCGCGGGCGACTCAGATCGATCCTGGATTGCGGGACGAGCTTGCGCCCCGCCTTCGTGGACACGATCAGTTCCTGGCGCGGATCGAGCTCGCGAAGCGCCGCCCCCAGGCGCTTCTCACTGAGGCCGAAACCATAGTGAGGAGCCGTGTCGAAGTACCGCAGGCCCAGGTCGACAGCCTTACGGGTGGTATCCCCGGCCGCCTCGTCTGTGATTGGAGCGTACAGATTGCCCAGGACCGCGGAACCGAAGCCCAAGGGCCCGAAGGTTGCCCGATCCAGGGTGAGGTCCGTCATGTGCGCGGCTTTTCCCGTGATGGCAACGTTGGCCGCGTCATTGCGGGCCGACCCTGTTGCCCATCATGTTATTGCGCCCCCACCATGAGCTGCCGCTGGCGCCCCAGCCCGTCGATTCCCAATTCAACAACATCACCCACCTTGAGATAGGTTGGTGGCCGCTGGCCCAAACCCACGCCGGCGGGTGTGCCGGTGCTGATGATGTCGCCCGGCATGAGCGTCATGTATCGGCTGATGTAACTTACGAGGTGTGCAACGCCGAATATCATGTCAGCGGTGGACCCGTTCTGGTATCTGCGCCCGTTCACTTCGAGCCACATCGAAAGCATCTGTGGGTGCGGGATCTCATCCGTGGTCACGAGCATGGGACCGATTGGACCAAACGTGTCACAGCTCTTCCCCTTGACCCACTGGCCCCCGTGCTCGAGCTGAAACTCGCGCTCCGACAGATCATTCACCACCAGGTACCCGGCCACGTAGTCGAGCGCGCGCTCTTCCGGCACGCGCCGGGCAACATCGCCGATGACGACGCCCAGCTCCACTTCCCAGTCCGTTTTCTTCGATCCCCACGGGATGATCACATCATCGTTAGGACCACATAACGCGGTGGTTGCTTTCATAAACAGGATGGGCTGCTCGGGCAACGCGAGTCCGGACTCTGCGGCATGGTCCTTGAAGTTCAGGCCGACGCAGATCACCTTGCCAACCTGCCCTACGGCGGCGCCGAACCGGCTGCCCTGCGGCAACAGCGGCAGTGCTGCGATGTCCA
>Ga0137412_10003319_pt1 | contig 12842 bp, 10 predicted proteins | sample CZODoug2_1_16fun_FD_122160 | JGI IMG/M metagenome (GOLD analysis project Ga0137412, IMG submission 122160) | Vadose zone soil fungal communities from Angelo Coast Range Reserve, California, USA - CZODoug2_1_16fungal (Hybrid Assembly) | ecosystem: Environmental > Terrestrial > Soil > Vadose zone...
AAATAATCCCGCCGCGTTTTCCGGCCTTCCCTGAATTGGATTCGGGCCGAAAAACCTCGCGGGATACCCCACCCCATCGCCGGAAACGATTGCGCCCTCCGCTGCTTCTGGCCCTGCTTATCACGCTCTGCTTCAATGGGTTGGCTCAGGAACAGCCCTCCGAATACCAGATCAAAGCCGCCTTCCTGTTTAACTTCGCAAAATTCATCGAGTGGCCCACGCAAGCTTTTGCCGAGACTAACTCGCCAATCATTATTGGCGTGCTGGGAAAAAATGTTTTCGGCAATGACCTCGAGAAAACCATTCGCGATAAGACCGTCAACAATCGCCGTTTTCAATTCATGAAATTTACCTCGGCTGCGGAGGCGACCAATTGCCATATCCTGTTCATCAGCCCGGCAGAAAAGGACAACATGGGGAAAATCGTGGATGGTTTACACAACGCCAGCATTTTGACCGTGAGCGAAACCGATCAATTCATCAAGGCCGGTGGCATGGTCAACTTCATCATCGAGGACAGCAAAATTCGCTTTCAAATCAGCGACGAAGCCGCAAAAAAAGCCGGCCTGAAAGTCAGTTCCAAACTCTTGAGTCTCGCCGCGCCCAGTCATTAACCCTGCATAAATGGGTAAAGCGCGCGCTGCCGTGCCACCCCATCTTCCCGTTGTTAACGCAGCCGCCCACGAATTTCCAGCACGCCCATCTCCCGCAACCACCGGTTCGCCAACGAAATATCCGCGCCCATACCGTACAAGTACGTTCTACAGAGGGAATGAAAATCGCTCTACCCGGGATTCGAATACCGCAATCGAGAGACATCGATTGTTTTGAGTTGAAACAGGACAGTTGTGCCCAGATTTCAGGACATTTCCATCAAGCGAAAGCTGACGGCAATCAACGGTTACGAGGAGCGTTTTTCCACGACGGAGCCTCTTTCGTGTTCTAACACGCTTCGTTCCAGGCGTCAGGGATAGCTGTTCCATCAACCCAAAAGCCGCCTGTCCCCTTGTTGCTTTTCCCGTCTCCGATGCAACCGGCTTTGTTTGCTCCATCGCTATCTGGTCCACCCCTGGCATTCACTCAACTTACTTTGAATTGCCCCCGTAGATAGCAGGTTCTCCGAGGCTGCCCTGTTTGGGGAGGTGCCGGATGTAGAGCACCATACGCCACATATCGTCATCGCTGAACACACCCTTCGATGGCGGCATCCCGGATGGGTAGATACCGTTCTCGATGATCCATTTCAACTGTCCGTCGGTATAAGCCTGCACCTGGGGACTGGCGAGCAAGGGGACGGCCGGGGACATCGTCTCGGCGAAGGGAACGCCGGTGTTCTGTCCGTCGAGGCCGTGGCAGACCATACAGTACGAGGTGAAGATCTGCTTACCGTCGGCTATGTTTTCCGGTATCACCGGCACGGGATTTTTGTCGTTCCTGCCGCCTACGGTGAGATGGTGCTTTGCCCAGTTGACCGTTGCGGTCTCGGTCTTGCCTGGAACCTTCGCGCGGCAACCCGTAAGCAGTATCGCGATCAGCAGCGGAGCGATTCGATCTTTGGATACAGACATCTACTTGTCCGATACATGCACAACCAATGACATCTTAGTGTGGCCGACTCCGCAATATAGACCGCAATCTGCTTTGAAGTCGCCGCTCTGTTCAGGCGTGAAGAGCACATCGTTGAATTCACCTGCCTTCATCGGCCCGTTCAATCCCAATGCCTTGATACGCAGGGAGTGGGGCACGTCGTCGGAGGTGAGATGCAGCTTGTACGTCATGCCTTTGACGAGCGTGATCTCCGACGGCTCGTAGGAGAACTTCTTGCCGTGGATCTCGATTGTCTGCGGCTCATCGGCTTTTCTTGCCGCATTCACACCGATCGTGGATGCGAGTGAGACGATCAGGACAGCCAGAGCTGTTAGCAGTTTCATGTGCTTCATATACTCGTACTCTTCCTTCGAATGGGTGTGTGATTCAGGCGAGGCCAAACTGCGGCTGTGCTCTATGTGTTTGGTTACGCAATAATGTCGTGAATGACCTGCCCCGAGACATCTGTCAAACGGAAGTCTCGGCCGCTGGAGCGATAGGTAAGCTTGGTGTGGTCGATGCCCATCAAGTAAAGGATGGTGGCGTGGATGTCATGGACGTGCACCGGCTTGTCCACCACCTTCCAGCCGAAATCATCGGTCGCTCCATAGGTCATACCGCCCTTGATGCCGCCGCCGGCGAGCCACATGCTGAAGCCGTGCGGGTTGTGGTCACGACCGGCATGAGTTCCGGATCCGCCGAGCTCGACCACAGGCGTTCTGCCAAACTCCGAACCGCAGACGATGATGGTCTCGTCGAAGAGTCCGCGGGCTTTAAGATCCTTGACCAGGGCTGCGAAAGGTTGATCCGAATCTTTTGCATTCTTGCGATGGGCTTGGATGTCCTGGTGCGCATCCCAGGGATCTCCCTGCGAATAATAGATCTGAACCGTGCGGACGCCGCGCTCGATGAGGCGGGCCGCCGTCAGACAGCTGCGTGCCGTGCTGCCTTCTCCGTACATTTTGATGGTTGCTTCGCTCTCCTTCCGCACGTCGAAGACGTCCGGCGCCTCAGTCTGCATTCGATATGCGGTCTCCATCGAGCCGATGGTGGCTTCAAGTTGAGGGTCAGCCTGCGTTTCGGCCATGTTCAACTCGTCGAGCTTCTTGATCAGGTCCAACTCATGCCGTTGCTGCTTCATATCAAAATGATCGTTGTGGATGTTCGGAATGAGTTTGTAGGGGTCGAAGTTCTTCTGGCGGGTGTCGGTGGAGACATAAGTCGCCTGATTGACGGGAGGGAGAAATCCGGAGCTCCAAAGCGGCGGTCCGACTGTTGTAGGGACCTGAGGGCAGAGAACGACGAAGCCCGGGAGATTCTTGTTGTCCGTGCCGAGGCCGTAGGTCAACCAGGACCCCATAGAAGGTCGCCCAGATACATTCGCCCCAGTGTTCATCATGATGAGGGCGGGCTCGTGATTAGGAATCTCGGTGAAGACCGACCGGACGACACAGATGTCGTCGATGCACTCGCCAACGTTGGGAAAAAGTTCGCTGACTTCGATTCCGCTCTTCCCGTAACGTTTGAATTCGAACGGCGATTTCATCAGCGAGCCGGTCTTGCGCTCGTGTCCAAGATCTCCCCCCGGCATCGGCTGACCATTGTACTTCGCGAGCATCGGCTTCGGATCGAAGCTGTCGATATGCGACAGGCCGCCGTTCATGAACAGGAAGATGACGTGCTTAGCCTTGGGTTTGAACGGCGGGTCCTTAATCATCCAGGGGCTTGTGGGATTACTCACCTCAGCCTTTGCGATGGAGTCGCCGATCATAGCGGCGAAACTCATCATGGCAAATCCACCCCCAATCTTGCGAAGTGCATCGCGGCGGTTGATCGGTTTCGGTTTCTGACAAAACATGGCTGCCTCCTAGATCGTTTTGTTCACCCTGGAGTGCTGCTCTGGGGTTAATGGCAAATCAGTTTAGAAATTCAAATTCATTAGAACTAAAGAGAATGCGGGCATATTGCTTCCATGCTGTCGCAGGTTCCTGGTCGACCATGTAGCCGGGCTTCTCCGGCGTTGTTTTAAGGAAGGTGAGACCAAGTTGCAGCTCGTCGGCTTTGGGTACCCTTCCGTAGAGCAGCCGGTACGCCTCGGTAATGCGCGCTGCATCATCCGGTTTGGGGTAGAGGCGCTCCGCCAGTTTGCCGGCCTGTGCATACACGAACGTGTTGTTCATGAAGTAGAGGCGCTGTACCGGCACGTTGGTCGAGAAACGCTGTTCTGCCGTGAACGTCGGATTTGGAAAATCGAAGGCCTGGAGGAAGGGATCAATCCGGAAGCGGCTGACCCTTGCATAGACCGTGCGACGTGTGTTGTCGAGGGCGAACTCTTTTGCCGGACCTCCCATCTTCTTTACATCCAGATCGCCGGCTACGAAGAGTATGGAGTCACGGAGCTGCTCGGCGTCCAGCCGCTGCAAGGTAAAGTGCGAATAGAAGCGATTCTGAGGGTCCTTCTCGTGCGCTTCTGCAGTTTCCTTGCTGCTCTGCTGATAAACGGCAGAGAGCATGATCATCCTCTGGAGCTTCTTAAGGGACATTCCATCGTCACGGAAGTGGATTGCGAGATAGTCGAGTAACTGCGGGTTGGACGGCGGATCGCCGACGACGCCGAAGTTGTCCGGCGTATCGACGATGCCTGTTCCGAAGTGCCACTTCCATACACGGTTGACCCACACGCGTGACGCGATGGGACTGGCCACAATATCGTTGGCCAGATCTAGACGTCCACTTCCCGAGGTGTACGGTTTTTTGTCTGGAGCACCAAGAACCGTAATAAAGGCGCGTGGTACTTCTTCGCCATGATTGTTAGGGTTGCCACGGAGGTCGAGGGCAATGTTTACGGCTTTCGGCTTATCGGCCATGCCATGGACGAAGGGATAGATCTCGGGACCATTTTTGCCTTTGCCTTTTCCGCCGCCCGGGGGTCCGCTATCGTCTCCAGGACCGCCAGAGGGTTTGCTGTTGGCGACTAGATATTGTTGCTCCATTGGCCCGACCCGGCGTGCAAGCTCCCATCCGCGAAAGACGAACAGGCCGGGTTCTCCGCGACCTTCGGCCTCAGAGGAAAGAGCGCGAACGAATAGATCGGAATAAAAATTTGCTTTCTCCGGGGTCATCACCTTCAACTCCAGAGTGCATCCTGGACAGAACTCGTCATAGGTATCAAACTCGTTCGGCTTTGCCTCTTTCTTGCGTTTGGTCGGAACATCAGCCTTGGCTTTGATCTTTTCGTTATCTTCGTCAAGCTGCTTCTGTTCGAGTTCCAGATCGAGAATTCGCTGCTGGAGAGAGTCCCCCAGGAACTTAGCCTGATCTTCGGTTCCACCCTGGGCAATCATCATCTGCCAGTCATGAAGATAGGGATAGTAGCTCTGCTTCTTGGCCAGGAACTTCACCCATCGATCCAAAAGCTCGGGATCCAGACGGGCGGCGTCAGCGGCCTCTTCCAACTTCGCCTTCGGCTTACCTGTGACCTTCCAGGCCGCGACCATATAGGAAGAGGTCTGAGAAGCTAGAGCTTTCGCGACTTGGTCGGCCGCAGTCTTTGTGTAGGCCTGCATGGCCTCATCGTTTTTATCGGCCTTCACAAACTTCTCGCGCCAGAAATCAACCTCAGATTCGGGCACGAACGCGTACTCCTTATAAGTCGAGGAGGCGAAGATCCCACCTATGGCGTAATAATCCTTCTGCAGGACAGGATCGTATTTGTGATCGTGGCAGCGTGCGCAGGCTACAGTGAGCCCGAGCATGCCGCGGGTCACGGCGTCGATGCGCTCGTTGCGCTCATCGGCGCGGCCTTGAACCGGCTCTGCCTGATCCCATATCCAAGGGGCTCCGCCGAGAAATCCTGTCGCCTTGAGATCGTCCGGGGTCGGCTTCTTGTCGAGCAGGTCGCCGGCCAACTGCATCTTCAAGAAGTGGTCGTAGGGAATGTCGTCATTGATCGCTTTGATGACCCAGTCACGATAGACATAGGCGCCCTCGAGAGGCATGTAGCCACGCCCGCGGGGATCGAGTCCGCGGATGTCGTCGTCGGCGTATCGGGCCACGTCCAACCAATGCCTGCCCCAGCGTTCGCCGTAGCGTGGCGATGCAAGCAAGCGGTCGACTACCTTGGCAAAGGCATCCGGTGATTTGTCCTGTTCAAAGGCTTCAATCTCTTCAGGAGTCGGCGGCAGTCCGATCAGATCGAGCGTTGCGCGACGGATCAAAGTCATGCGATCGGCCTGCGGCGAGGGCTTCATGCCCTTCTCCTCCAGCTTCGCAAGGACCAGGCGATCAATATCCGTCTTGGCCCAGGTGGTGTCCTTGCTCTGCGGAATCGCGGGCATTTTAAGAGGTTGGAAGGACCAGAACTTCCGCATCTCCGCCGTGATCTGCTTGCCCTGGATGCGAACCGGTGCGGTGCTCTTCGGCCAGGGAGCTCCCATCTTGACCCATTCGGTCAAAGTAGCGACCTCTTCCGGTGAAAGCTTTCCGCCCTTCGGCATCTTTAGCGTGCCGGTCTGATGGACTGCCTGGATCAAAAGGCTCTTCTCCGGATCGCCTGGAACGATTGCCGGACCGGAGCCGCCTCCCTTCAGCAGAGACTCTTGCGAGGAGATCTGCAGTCCTCCAGCAGATCGATCCTGGTGGCAGGTTCCGCATTGCGTTGCGAAGATTGGACGCACCTTGTTCTCAAAGAACTCGTCGCCAGGTGAGCCCTTGGCCTGGGCAGCCGTCAAGGTTACGACAACGGGCTTTGCGCTTTCGCTTCCGTCCCAGACACCGCCACGCTTTACCCATTCGACGAGATCGGAGATCTCGCTCTCGCGCAGCTTGGTCCCCTCGGGCGGCATCTTGAGGTCGCCCGTCTGACGCACGGCCTGGATCAGCCGACTGTGTTCAGGATCCTTGGGGACGATCGCGGGACCGGAATCCCCGCCCTTCAACACGCCCTGCTGCGAGTCGAGACGGAGTCCGCCCATGGCCTCGGTGGTATGGCATTTGTAACAGTTCTGAGCCAACACCGGACGAACCTTCTCGTTGAAGAAGCGGATATTGTCGGCGCTATTCGCAGCAGCGTTATCGTCCTTCTCCGCTCCGTGCACACTGACGATGTTGCCGCCAACAAAAACCAGGCCCAGGACCACACAGCTACTCAAGCTCCGCAAGTGCTTCATATCGTCTCTCCAAGAGAGGAGATGGGTTCATGCGATACACCACAGGAGAAGCTCTCCACGTGATGGACAAGATCCATAAATTCTTTTCCGTTGCGGTTAAGACTCATTCCGGACTCAGGAAGTTTCATATCGAGAGCGACACGCGATCCACATGCGTCGCTGTGGCTTGTTCGGGCAAGGACGATTAGTCGGGTGCCTAGATAGAGCGCCTCTGCCGTGTTGTGAGTCACGAAGACTACGGTTGGCTTGAGTTCGCTCCACACGGAGCGCAGAAGCCGCTGCAGGCTGCCGCGTGTGCCTGGATCCAGAGCGCTGAAGGCTTCGTCCATCAACAGGACGCGCGACTTCATCATGAGGGCTTGCGCGATCGCCACGCGCTGCTGCATGCCGCCTGAGAGTTGGTGAGGATACTTGCCAGCGTCCGACGTTTGCAGACCCATGTGCTGCAACTGCTTCAAGGCTTCTTCACGCACCTGCCTGCGGAACGCCCGGAAGCCGGGCTTCAGCCTGCCGAGAATGTGGTAGCGCGAGGTCTCCGGGCCCATGGTGAGATTGTCGAGCACAGTGCGATCAGGGAAGAGAGAATACTTTTGCGGAACGTACCCGGAGCGCGCATCCACCCGTTCGACGGGGCTTCCGGCAACGGAGATGCTTCCACTGGTCGGAAGCTCCTGCCCCAGAATTATCCGTAGCAATGTGCTCTTGCCGCAACCGGTTTCGCCGAGCACGACGACAAACTCACCCTCTTCAATCTCAAGGTTCAGATCTTGCAGTATTGTTTTGCGATGATTTTTGCCCACAGGATAGGAGACAGAGACGCCTGTAATCCTGATAGCCGTGGACTGCTGAGCCTTCGGCAAATTGCTGAGTACCTCAGGAGGATTGTTCAGGACTGAAACCATGGATGCATCCTCCTGTTCAACACGCGCAGTGAAAGATCGATGAGATAAAGCAGGAAAGCGACCCACAAGACGTAAGGCAGGATCACATCCATGCCCATGTGTCGGCGCATGATCGCAATCCGGTAAGCCAGACCATCGGAGGCGGCGATCATCTCGCCAGCGAAGAGAAAGAGCATCATCGGCTTCAGGTTCAGGCGCAGGCTGTTAATGACCTGAGGCAGAACCTGGCGGAAGACGACCCGGTAGGCAACATCAAAGTTATTCGCATCCAGCGTGAAAGCTTTGACGATCTGTTCGCGGGGAACTGCCTTCACCATCTGGGTAACGTCAAGAATCATCGTCGGCGCCACGCCGATGACGATCAGCGCGATCTTTGACGCCTCGTCGATTCCGAAGAGGATAAACAGGATAGGAAGCAGGGAGAGCGCTACTATCTTGTCGAAGAACAGGATAAAGCGAAGAAAGCCTGCTCCGAAGTATGGAAACAGGCCGATGTGCAGCGCCAGAATCACTGCCGGAACAAGAAGCAACAGACTGGTGAAGAAGCGCTTCCCGCTCGCAACGGTATCCTTCCAAATCATGGAGTGACGAAAGAGCTCCCACTTTGAGGTATTGTCGGGAGCCAGATAATCGTCTTCCTCCGCGGGCTCAAGAACCGAAGCATGGATGCCACCCGTTAGTTGGTGGACGTTGGGGACGACGCGGTCCTCGCTGTTCTCGTGATGCCGCTTCGCCGAGGTTTGAATATAGAGGCCAACACACAGCACAAACAATACGCAGGAGAGCGTCTGAGCAAAGAGACGGTTGGGCCGTGCCTGAATATCGAATGGAGAGTGGAACGGCATAGGATCCTACAGTTTCCCCTGTTGTGCGGCTTGCATGAAGGCTGGGTTGAAGCGAAGCCGCACGTGATCCTTGCGGCCTTGTATGGAGCCGTCCGGATACGAAATACCGACATCGTCGACCGACTTGATGTTCTTGCCCAATAACCCATGCTTGAAGCAGAACTGACGCACCAGTTCCATCTTCTTTTTCAACACACCGCCCGTTGTGAACTCCGCCGCAGCTTTGGGATCGGCGAAGAGATACGTGGTCTTCAACTGTTCTTTGTAGGAGTCGATCGAGTCACCGGAGGCTGCGGCACTCATCTTGAGCGCCTGCATCTGCGCCGGTCCGCTTCCGGTCAACTTCTGCATGGTCTCGTACCAGGCTCCGTTGACGGCCTTGGCAAACTTCACGCCAGATCCATCCGGGCGGTCCAGTACTTCAGTGCGCACAACCAGTAGATCGAGGATCTCTCCCGGGATCCTGGAGGAGTCGAAGATCGAGTGGACGCCTTTGTCCGCAAGAATCTGCGACACCAGAGGCTTCCAGGTGACGACTGCCTTGTTGGAGGCGTTGTTCATGAAGGCAGGAACGATGTCGGAGTCGGAGGTGTTAATCAGACGCAATTTAGGAAGCTGAGCCTGCTGGCCGTTGAGGACCATTGCTCGCTCGAGGAGGTACTCGGACACGGTCTTCTGTACCAACATGACCGGTTGTCCGGGCAGCTTGTCGAAGGTCAAACCGTTGCGCACCATAACAGCGTCATTGCCGTTGGAGTAGTCGCCCATGATGATGACCGTTGAGTCAACTCCGGCTGCGGCCGGCATATCCAACGCTTCCATGTTGGTCATGGTGCAGCCATCGATATTCTTCGCTACAAATGAATCCAGAGAGGCAGCGTAGTCAAACCGCTGAACCTTAATTGCAATACCATACCTATCAGCCCATTTCTTCAGAATGCCGGACTTCTGCATGTAGAAGTAAGGGTTCCACCCGGCATATACCGACCATCCAACGGTGAAGACAGGTACCTCGGCGACTGCCGATGCCGGGGGACGGAGGCCAAGGCTCAGCAGCACAAAACAGATGAGAACCAGAGACGTTTTTTCGTTATAGCGTGCCATTTATTCCTGTGCGCCGTCTTCTGCAAGTGCAGTGCATCGACTAGCTTTGGACATTGAGTGATCTAGTCCAGAGTCTAAGACGCATAACCTGGAAAACGATGCGATATGGCATAAACCAATTTCGCGTATAGACAATCGCTATGTACGAGTTTTTGTCTATATCTTCAATAGAAAATTCCAATACCGGCGCGCTTGCGGGTGTTTTTTTGTTCTAGTAGGAGTACCCAACGTACTTCGCGGAATCTCCTTCCAAACAGTGATTCCCATGCAGGAGCTTTGAAGAGATGTCTTGTTACAATCGAATATTGTCCCTGACTGGTCGCGCCCTGGTGCTGGCAGGACTGTCATGGGCCGCGTCTGGACTCAGCCAGGAACCTCAGGCGGCTCCGCCCGTGGGACAAGGCCTTGGAACTGCTCATCCCCATCCCCCTCGTATCGTTCGCCCCGGTGTGGCCACTCCGGGCGTGTCACGTCTTCTGACGGATATTAAGACAAAGGCTGTTTTTCCGGTTGAGGGCACTCCGGACTGGTCCGTCGCGACCAAGGACTCAGTCTGGGTTTCAAGTGCACGAGCGAATCATGTGGTTCAGCTCATCCCGGCCACGAACAAGGCCGGACTGATTGTCGACATACAACGCCCCTGCTCAGGGTTGGCAGATGGATTCGGATCGATCTGGGTGCCAAGCTGCGGGACTCACTCGCTGACGCGTATCGATCCTGCTACCGGTAAGACGATTGCAGACATTACAGCCGACCCGGCAAACTCGGAGGGTGGAATCACGGTGGGTGCGGGCTCGATTTGGATCGTAACCAAACCATCGACTCTCGTTCGCATTGATCCCAAGACGAATGCGGTATCAGCTACCATTCAACTCCCCTCAGGCTCGGATAACCCGACCTTCAGCGAAGGTTTTATCTGGGTCTCTTCGTTCGAACACGATCAACTTTTGAAGGTCGATCCCTCTTCGAACACAATCGTCGCCACAATACCGATAGGTCCAAAGCCAAGATTCCTCACCGTTGGCGCCGGCTCGGTTTGGACGCTCAACCAGGGGGATGGCACAATCTCGCGGGTAGACGTCAAGACTGGCAAAGTTCTGGCGACCATTCCGTGTGGCATTCGCGGTAGCGGTGGAGAGATCACCTTCGGCGCAGGGTCCGTATGGGCTACCGTGTTCGACTTTCCACTGACACAGGTGAACCCAAAGACTAATAAGGTTGTGAAGCAGTGGGCAGGCGAGGGAGGCGATGGCATACGATTCGGTTTCGGATCAGTATGGCTCTCCAATCTACGTCAGGGAAATGTCTGGCGGCTATCTCCTGATCAGAGATAATCATTTGCGCTTTATCAGTTCTATTTTTTACTGAAGAGCATCAGAAGCGATGCACAGGGCGTGCATCTTTGTTCCATTGAAGTGCTGGAAGGGGACGGCTATCTTGAATTCATTCATCCTTTGGGAGGAAATTCTTCCCGGATCTTCCACCTGGTCGCATATATTGAAGCGCGGAACTGCGCTTCGTATCGAAGCGATCGAAAACAGTACTAATGTTGGCGCAATCTTTCTTAACGCCGACAATCTCTCCGAACGCCTCAACTTGCCCGACACCTTGAAGGCGCAGCAAATCGCTCGATTGACAACAGGGTCGGTCCTTTACTCCGATATGGGGCGGATTCTCTGCTCGATTACGGACGATACGCTTGGCTGGCACGATCCTCTGGGTGGCTGCTCCGACGCTACTCTTGTTGCGAAGAAGTACGGCAGGAGTACGTATCAGGCGGCAAAAAATAGTTGGCATCAGAATGCGCTGGACGGTTTTCTGATTGAACTGGCGAAGTATGGGTTGAACAGTCGCGACCTGATGATGAACGTTAACTTCTTCAGTAAGGTCGAGGTGAGCAAAGACGGCAACATGCGTTTTATTGAGAACCATTCCACCGCTGGCACTGCAGTGGAGTTGCGCGCAGAGATGAATACGCTTGTCATCCTCAACACATGCCAGCATCCTATGGACCCGGAAAAGTCCTACGCGCAGCGGCCGGTCAAGCTGACAATCAAGAAGGTCGAGGCCCCAGGACCTAACGATTTCTGCCGCAACGTCCGTCCAGAAAACAGCCGTGGGTTCACACTTACCGAGCGATATTTCCTCTAGTACCAAGGAGTTTTCAAGATGCAAGAGACAATGATCCAATCTAGCCCACGTCTGCCTGAGGACGCCATCTTCAGTGCGACCGTCGAGGCCGGTGACTCCTTTGTCCACGAGATTCTTCAGGGGCAGTTCATCTGCATCATCGATCTCGAAGGCAATCAGGCGGTCGATACCCTCTTCTACAACGCGCATAACTACGCCGATCGTTACAGCGCACAGGACACCATCCGCGAACAGAACAACATCTACCTCACCACGGGGACGAAACTCATCTCGACCGAGCGAAACGTCCTGCTTACGATTGTGGCAGACACCTGCGGACGGCACGATACGCTCGGAGGTGCCTGCGCGACCGAGAGCAATATGGTTCGGTACGCGATCGAGAAGCGCTCCATGCACGCATGCCGTCAAAGTTTTCTGAAAGGAGCGCGCGACTGGTCGAAACAACCCGGCCGTGAACTGGAAAAGCGCGATCTGACCGCGAACATCAACTTCTTCATGAACGTCCCGGTAACTCCCGCAGGGGAGCTTAGCTTTGAAGACGGTGTGTCCAATGCGGGAAAGTATGTGGAGCTGCGGGCGGAGATGGATACGCTGATCGTCATCTCCAACTGTCCTCAGTTGAATAACCCGTGTAATGCCTATAACCCGACTCCCGTGCGGGTCCTTATCTGGGATGCGAAATAGGAGTTCTATGTTTAAGAAAGTCCTGATTGCCAACCGTGGGGCAATTGCTTGCAGAATTGAGCGCACATTACGCCGTATGGGAGTGGGCTCTGTAGCTGTGTATTCCACTGCAGACAAGAATTCGCTCCATGTTCTGCAGGCCGATGAAGCGGTCCTGATTGGTGAAGCACCGGCAGCATCAAGCTATCTTTCGTTTGACGCCATCTTCGCAGCCGCTGAACAAGTGGGCGCGGAAGCGATTCACCCCGGCTATGGCTTCCTGAGCGAAAACATTCAGTTCGTGCGCGAGTGTGCTGCGCGAGGTATCAGCTTTATTGGACCTGCCCCTGAGCATATCGAAGCGTTTGCGCTGAAACACACAGCCCGCGCAATGGCGCAATCCTGCGGCATTCCGTTGTTAC
>Ga0137412_10003320_pt1 | contig 12839 bp, 15 predicted proteins | sample CZODoug2_1_16fun_FD_122160 | JGI IMG/M metagenome (GOLD analysis project Ga0137412, IMG submission 122160) | Vadose zone soil fungal communities from Angelo Coast Range Reserve, California, USA - CZODoug2_1_16fungal (Hybrid Assembly) | ecosystem: Environmental > Terrestrial > Soil > Vadose zone...
GAGGGTGCTCTTCCCCGATCCGTTGGGTCCCATGATGGCGTGGATCTCACCCCGCCGGACCTCGAGATTGACGCCCTTCAGGATATCCTTGCCCGCGACGCGGACGCTCAAATCGGTGATTTTCAGCAACATCGTTCCTTTATCCATGGGGTCAACCAACCGCGCCTTCCAGGCTTACGCTCAATAAATTTTGTGCCTCCACCGCGAATTCCATCGGCAGCTCCTTGAACACCACCTTGCAGAAGCCGCTGACGATCATGTTCACCGCGTCCTCGGTGGAAATGCCGCGCTGCAGGCAGTAGAACAGCTGATCCTCACCGATCTTCGACGTGCTCGCCTCGTGCTCGACCGTGGCGCTCGGATTCTTGACCTCCATGTAGGGGAAGGTGTGCGCGGCGCATTTCGGACCCATCAGCAGGGAGTCGCATTGCGTGAAGTTGCGCGCGCCGTCGGCGCTCGGCAGGATCTTCACGAGCCCGCGATAGGTGTTCTCGGCATGACCGGCCGATATTCCTTTCGAGACGATAGTGCTCTTCGTGTTGCGTCCGATGTGAATCATCTTGGTGCCGGTGTCGGCCTGCTGATAGTTGTTCGCGACCGCAACCGAATAGAATTCACCGACGGAATTGTCGCCCTTGAGCACACAGCTCGGATATTTCCAGGTGATGGCGGAACCGGTTTCCACCTGCGTCCAGGAGATCTTGGAATTGCGGCCGCGGCACTCGCCGCGCTTGGTGACGAAATTGTAGATTCCGCCAACGCCGTTCTCGTCGCCCGGGTACCAGTTCTGCACGGTGGAATACTTGATCCGAGCATCATCCAAGGCGACCAATTCGACCACCGCGGCGTGCAGTTGATTTTCGTCGCGCATGGGCGCAGTGCAGCCCTCGAGATAACTCACGGAAGCCCCTTCGGCGGCGACGATCAAGGTCCGCTCGAACTGGCCCGTCTTGGCGGCGTTGATGCGGAAGTACGTCGATAGTTCCATCGGGCAGCGCACCCCCGCCGGCACGTACACGAAGGAGCCGTCCGAGAACACGGCCGAGTTGAGCGCCGCAAAGAAATTGTCGCCGGCCGGCACCACGGTGCCGAGATAGCGTTCGATGAGATGCGGATGATCGCGAACCGCGTCGGAGAACGAGCAAAAAATGACGCCGGCCTTGCCGAGCTTGTCCTTGAACGTGGTCGCCACCGACACGCTGTCGAAGACCGCATCGACCGCGACGCCCGCCAACCGCGCACGTTCATGCAGCGGAATGCCGAGCTTGGCGTAGGTCGCGAGCAGCTTCGGGTCGACCTCGTCGAGGCTCTTCGGCGCGTTCAACGGCGCGCGCGGCGCCGAATAATAGGAAATGTCCTGATAGTCGATGGGCTTGTAGTGCACGTGCCCCCAGGTCGGCTCGCGCATGGTTTTCCAGTGGCGGAACGCTTTCAAGCGCCAATCGAGCAAGAATTGCGGTTCGTGCTTCTTGCGCGATATCGCTGTGACGACGTCCTCGTCGAGCCCGGGCGGCAGGCTGTCGGATTCGATGTCCGTCACGAATCCGTGCCGGTACTTCTGATTGATCAGGGCTTCGACGTCTTGAGTTTTGCTGGACACGAGTACTTCCAATGAGCGGAACGTTACGATTCGGGGAGACTTAAGCGAGCGACGGGCACGCGCGCCGACGGGGCCGCGAGCGGCGCGAGGCGCACCTCGGTCGAATCCAGGCCCGCGAGCTGATGCAGGGTCACATCATCCAGCGCCCTGCGGATGGCGGCGTTCACCCTCTGCCAGGCGGCGCCGACACGGCATTGACGCTCGATGCCGCAGCGGCTCGATGCACCGCTGCATTCGGTGATGGCGATGGGTCCCTCGAACACATCCAGGATCTGGGTGGCCGTGATATTCTCCGGCCGCCGAGCGAGCCTGTAGCCGCCGTGGGCGCCGCGCGAAGAGATCACCATCCCGGCGCGCTGCAGACCTTTCAGCACCTTGCTCACGGTCGGACGGCTGAGCCGTGTGCTGTCGGCGAGATCGGCCGCGGCGCGGTGACGCGACGGATCTTGCGCTAAACTGGCGAGGACGACGGTCGCGTAGTCAGTCAATTTGCCCATTCGCAACATGGAGGTGTTTCCCAGAGGAACGTGATGTGGACTAGTTTAGTCCTATTTAATCTCGAGGTCCACCCGCTCAGGCGGTCCAGGGCTGATTTTGTTATTCTTGAGCGTTATTTCACCGTAACTTGTATCACCGTCGATAAGAGGCGAGAGACTTCCGCATGAACACCACAGAGTTAGCCGCGACCGCCCACGCGATGGTCGCAAACCAGCGAGGGATTTTGGCTGCGGACGAGAGCACGAGCACCATCGGCAAGCGTTTCGCCACCATCAAGCTCGAATCGACCGAGGAGAATCGGCGCGCTTACCGCGAAATGCTCTTCACGGCGCCGGATGCGAGCCAGTACGTCAGTGGCGTCATTTTGTACGATGAAACCATACGGCAGAAGACGAAGGACGGCACGCCATTCCCGACGTATCTGGCCCAGAACAAGATGATCCCCGGCATCAAGGTGGACACCGGCGCCAAGCCGCTGGCCGGATCTCCGGGCGAAACCATCACCGAAGGCCTCGATGGCCTGCGCGAGCGGATGGCCGAGTACTACAAATTGGGTGCGCGGTTCGCGAAGTGGCGCGCCGTGATCGACATCGGATCCGGCATTCCGACCGCGTATGCAATCGATGCCAACGGCGCGGCGCTCGCGCGCTACGCCTCCATATGCCAGGAAGCGAACATCGTGCCCATCGTGGAGCCCGAGGTATTGATGGACGGCGGACATACGCTGGAGCGCTGCGAGGAGGTCACGAACCTCGTTTTGGACCGCGTCTTCTCGCATTTGTTTTCGGCCCGGATTTACCTCGAGGGCATGATCCTCAAGCCGAACATGGTGATTGCGGGTAAGAAGTGCGCGCAGCGGGCGTCGCCGGAACAGGTGGCGGAGGCTACTCTGCGGACCTTGAAGCGCCAGGTGCCGGCCGCGGTGCCCGGCATCGCCTTCCTGTCGGGGGGGCAGAGTCCCACCGAGGCGACCCTGCACTTGAGCCTCATGAACGCGAGCGGCGCTCTGCCGTGGGCGCTGACCTTCAGTTATGGACGCGCTCTGCAGGAATACGCTCTCAGCGCCTGGGGCGGAAAGCCTGCGGCCTTTGCAGCCGGTCAGCGGGCGTTGGCGGTGCGTGCGAAGATGAACAGCCTCGCCGCCGGCGGGACGTACCAGCCTTCGATGGAAAAGACCGCGGCGTAATTTAAAAAGGTCCCGACGTGGTTCCGTACCTGGAGAGGTGCGGAGCCCCTCCGGCACAATTGAACCAAGATTTCCCCATCGTCGAGATCCGAAACTTAGGCTATGCCGTCGGCGGCCGCCCGATCTTCGACGGCCTCGACATGGACATCCCGCGCGGCAAGATCACCGCCGTCATGGGGCCGAGCGGTACCGGCAAGACCACCTTGCTGCGGCTCGTCACCGGCCAGGTTCGCGCGGATACCGGCACGATCCATGTCGCCGGAGAGGACATGCTCCGCCTGAAGCGCGCGGATCTGTACGGCCTGCGCCGGCGCATGGGCATGCTGTTTCAAAACGGCGCGTTGCTCACCGATTTGAGCGTGTTCGAGAACGTTGCGTTTCCAATTCGCGAACACACGGATCTCCCCGAGCGGCTCATCCGGCAGTTGGTGCTGATTAAATTGGAGGCGGTCGGATTACGGGGCGCCGCCGACCTGATGCCGTCGGAACTGTCCGGAGGCATGGGCCGTCGGGTGGCCCTGGCGCGGGCCATCGTGATGGATCCGGAAATCCTCATCTATGACGAACCCTTCGTGGGTCTCGATCCGATCTCGATGGGCGTGATACTGCGCCTCATTCGCCGCTTGAACGATACGCTGGGGTTGACCAGCATCGTGGTTTCGCACGACGTGCAGGAAATCTCCGCGGTCTCCGACAATGTGTTCCTGTTGTCCGCGGGCAAGGTGGTCGCGCGCGGCTCGCCGCAGGAGCTCAGGGCAAATCCGTCGGAAGTCGTGCGGCAATTCGTCGGCGGTCTGCCCGACGGACCGGTGGCATTTCACTATCCGGCTTCCGACTATTACGGCCAGCTTCTGGCGCGCGGCGAGGATCATTGAGCGTCATCAAGGAGCTGTGGCGAAGTCTCATCGACTCGTTGATCGGGTTGGGCGCGGTGGTCCGCTTCCTGCTGCGGATGATCGTCGTCACGCCGAGCGCGCTGCTGCGGTTCGATCTGATCGTGGCGCAGATTTTCAATTCGGGTGCGCTGTCGCTGGTCATCATCATGCTGTCCGGCCTGTTCGTCGGCATGGTTCTTGGACTGCAGGGATTCCAGCTCCTGCAGCGATTCGGCTCCGAAGATTCGTTGGGGATCGCCGCGGCCATCGGGTTGGTCAAGGAGTTGGGGCCCGTGGTCACCGCCTTGTTGTTCGCGGGACGCGCGGGAACCGCTCTGGCTTCCGAGCTGGGATTGATGCGCGCCACCGATCAATTGTCGGCCATGGAGATGATGGCGGTGGATCCGATCACCCGCGTCGTCGTACCGCGCTTCCTGGGCGGCGTCATTGCGATGCCGTTGCTCGCGGCCATCTTCAGCCTGATCGGCATTTACGGCGCGCAGCTCATCGGGGTTCAGATCATGGGCGTGGATTCCGGCAGCTTTTGGTCGCAGATGCGCGGCGGCGTTGGTCTTGCCGATATCAATGAAGGCATCGTCAAGAGCTTGATTTTCGGGGTCGCCTGCAGCCTGATTGCGGTGTACGAGGGCTACTATGCGACGCCGACGGCGGCGGGGGTCGGAACCGCCACCACGCGCACGGTGGTCACCTCGGCCGTGGTGGTCCTGTTTCTGGATTATTTACTGACGGCAGCATTTCTGTAAGAGGCATCGTTATGCGCAAGTCCAATACACTGAATCTCGGAACCGGAGCCTTCGTGGTCCTCGGCTTCGCGGCGTTGCTCTTCCTGACGACTCAGACCACCACCCGCGGCATCTCCTTCGGCAGCCCCCCGCACTACGACGTCACGGCAAAATTCGACAACATCGGAGATCTTCGGGTGGGCGCCCCAGTCTCGATGTCGGGGGTGGAAGTCGGGCGCGTCGTGAAGATCGATTTCGACACCAGGGAATACAAGGCGGTCGTACAGATGCGGCTGAACGCAAAATACAACCAGATTCCGACGGACAGCGACGCGGCCATCTATACTCAGGGACTGCTGGGGGGCAAGTTCGTCGGACTGACCGCCGGGGGCGCGGAAACTTATCTGAAGGACAAGGATCAAATAGATTTCACCCAGTCTGCATTCGTGCTCGAGAATCTGATCGGCCAGTTCCTGGCGAATTTTGCAAAGGGCTCGGGGCAGTCGAATCCCGCGCCTTCCAAATCAGACTCGCAAGCCGCACCGGAGAAGCCAAAATGAAAACCATCCTCGCGATTCGATGGACCGCCGCCTCGAGTGCGATCGCCTGTTGTTTGTCGTTCATGGCGCTCGGCCTCGCCGCGACGGCGGAGGCGCAGGCTCCTCCCGCAACGCCGGCGGCTACGGCGCCCCCGGCCAACACGATGGGCCCGCAGGAACTGGTCGAGAACTCGGCGAAACGCATGTTGGCGGAATTGGACAAGAATCGGCCGGTGTATGCGAAAGATCCGGCCAAGCTCGATGCGTTGGTGGCGAACGTGTTGCTGCCGAACTTCGACAGCGAATACTCCGCGAGGCTGGTGCTGGGCCAGGCCTGGCGCACCGCGACGCCCGAGCAGAGAAAACGTTTCGTCGATGCGTTCTACCATTCGCTGCTGCGCAACTACGGCACGGCGCTGCTCAATTTCACGGCCGACCGATTCGTCATCCTGCCTTACAAGGGCGACCCGGCCGACACCACCGCGACCGTGCGCACCGAGGTGAAGAAGTCCTCCGGCGAGAGCGTGCCGGTGAATTTCAGCCTCCGCAAAACCGAGACGGGATGGAAGGCCTGGGACGTCGTCATCGAGGGAATTTCCTACGTCAAGAGTTTCCGCACGGATATCGGAGCGGAGATCCAACAGAAAAGTCTCGATGAGGTCATCAATCGCCTCGAGACCGAGGGCAAGGTTCGCGGCGCGGCGCCGGGAACGGGCGCGTGAAGAAGAGCCGCGACGGCAATGCGACGTTCGAGACGCTCGAGGGTGAGCGGTCGCGCGTCGTCGGATCGCTTGAATTCGCGACGGTCGCGAAATTGCTTCCATTGGGCACGGCCGCCATCGAAGGCGGTCAGGCCGCGATCGTCGATCTGGGCGGCGTGACGGACAGCGACAGCTCGGGTCTCGCCTTGCTCATCGAGTGGCTGAGCGTCGCGAAAGCAGCGCAGCGCTCATTGCGCTACGAAAATATGCCCGCGCAATTGCACCAGCTCGCGGGATTGAGCGAGGTCGAGGGGTTGTTTACTTCGGCCTCGGCGTGATCGGTTTGTCGTCGCTCGGCGCCGCCGGCAGGTCGGCACCCGGGTCGACCAATTCCTCGTCTTTCACCTTGCCGTCGGATACCAGGTAGGCACGCCGCTGCAGGTAGGCATCGCGGATGAACGCATAGGGATCGTAGGTGTGAGACAAAGTCTCATCGAGCGGCAGCAGCGCGGCGCGCCGATCCGTCAATTCGGGTAGGTACAAGCCGTACTTGACCCAGGTGTTCTTGATGTACTGCTTCGGATTCGTATACGTGTCCACCACGCGGGCCGGCGCATCCCGCAGGTCCGATGGCCCCAGAATCGGCAATTCGACGAATGGGCCCGGGTGTAGGCCCCATTTCCCGAGCGTTTGCCCGAAATCCTCGTTATTGCGTGCGAGCCCGGCGGAGGAGGCGGGATCGAGGATGCCCCCGAGCCCTAAGGTGGTATTGAGAGCGAAGCGTCCCAAGTCGTTCGCCGCGGCCAGAAACTTTCCTTGCAGGGCGTCGTTGACCATGACGGTGGGCGTATCGAGATTGGCGAAGAAATTCGTGACGCCGGTCCGGATGGGCTGCGGAACGACCCGGACGTACGTGCGTGCCACTGGCTTCGCCACCGCCCGATCGAGGACGTCGTTGAATTTGTAGACCCCGCGATTCCACGATTCCCACGGATCCTGCGGCGAGCGCTGGCTGTTGGGCGGTAACGTAACGCAGGCACTCAATCCCGTCGCAATAATGGCGGCAAACGCAACCCGCGCGAAGCCTTCCTTCCCCATGGTGAAACTCTCCCTAACCGTCTGTGGATGCTTAAATGAATGTCTCTTAAGATACCGCTACCGCGGTGACGCCTTGCGGTGTTTCGTCAATGACGACCATTGCCGTTGTCGTCCGCCACGGTGTTTTTGCGGTCCTTCGGCATGGCGGCCTTGATTTCATCGAGCCGCGCGCTGAATCGGGCGCGTTGCACGGGGTCGAGTCCCGGCAGCCCCAAGGCCATTTGCAATTGCGCGGCCGACATTCGCAGGTCGCCGCTCATGACGTAGTAGAACGACATGTAGTAATAGGAGTCGGCAAGATCACCGGCGGCATCCGCTGCCTTGGCGATCAGCTTGGTTTGGTCAGGCGTCGGGTCGACTACATTGAACAGATCGTCCAGCAATAGCTGAGCGCGCTTGTTCTCGCCGCTGCGCATCAGGGTCTCGGACAAGCGGATGGTGACCGGCACGTTGCGGGGAAACAAACCGAGCGCCTTGTCCAACACTTCCTTGGATTCCTTCATCTGGCCGTTCAGCATGTAGGCCTGACCCAGTGCGCCATAGAACTGGGTCACTTTGGGATACTCGTGCACCAATGCCTGCAGATCGGGGATAGCCGCAGTGGGATTGCGCATGGCGATGTCGGCGGCATCCTTGCCGTAGCGCTCCTCCATCGACAGGCCCGCGCCATTCTTGACGAGGCTCACGTAGTAATCGCGAACGACCCGGGGGTCACTGACCAGCGAGCGCAGCCGCTCTCGGGTCAGCTGATAACCCAGCGAATCCTCGTGATGGATGCGCCCGATCTGTTCCGCACGGTTGCGCGCCTCCGCGACGCGATCGGAAGAAATGGGGTGGTCGATCAAGAACTGAACGGCATTGACGCGCTCGGGCGAGGGCATGCCGCGCGATAGTTGCTCGAAGAAGCTCGCCATACCCAAGGGATCGTAGCCGGCGGCGGCCATGGTACCGATGCCGATCCGGTCGGCCTCGAACTCGTTGGCGCGCGTATAGTTGATCTGGTGCTGGATGGCGGCGCCCTGAGTGGCCAGGATCGCCCCTTCCATCCCGCTGGGCGATCCGTGGCCGGCCGTCGCGCCCAAGAGGATCGCCGCCAGCATCGCCGCCGTCGACATCAATCCCGCATGGCTCTGGTCGATGAGACCGCGCACCAGATGGCGCTGGGTGACGTGCGCGGTTTCGTGGGCCATGACCCCGGCCAATTCGTTCTCGTTGCGCGTGGCCAGGATCAGGCCGCTGTCGATGGCGACGAATCCGCCCGGCATGGCAAATGCGTTGATGACCGGATCGCGGACGACGAAGTAATAGAATTGGTGCTGACCCTCTTCGGCGCGGCTCGAGAGAGTATGGCCGATCTGCTGAATGTAGGAGCTGACCTCGGGGTCCTCCAGCACGGAGCCGCCCTGGCCCATTTGCCGGAACCAGCCGAGGCCCGCCTGATATTCATCTTCGAGGGATACGGCCGCGTTCGCCGGGCTGCCGAGCTCCGGCAGGTCCTGATCGGTCGCGCTCACACCCGCAGCCCAGCCCAAGCTCATGCTCGAACCCAGTGCAACGGCGGCCGTAAAGGCCGTCAGAGATTTCCCCAGCTTCATCGAATGTTCACCATCGAAGCGTTGGATGTCCTTCGTGCCGCAAAGTTCTATTCTGCATCCAGAACGCCGCTCGGTCGATCCTGGGTACTCAGACAGGCTCTCCTAGAGCGCTTAGGAGGCATAATCGGCCAAACGCGAGCGTTCGCCGCGTTTTAGCGTGATATGGCCCGAATAGGCCCAGCCATGGAAGCGGTTGACGACATAGGTCAGGCCCGTGGTGGTCTCGGTCAGATAGGGTGTATCGATCTGGGCGATGTTTCCCAGGCAAACCATCTTGGTTCCCGGACCGGCGCGGGTCACGAGCGCCTTCATCTGTTTCGGGGTCAGATTCTGTGCTTCGTCGATGATGATGAAGCGGTTCAAAAACGTGCGGCCGCGCATGAAATTCAGGGACCTTATCTTGATTCGATGCCGCAGCAGGTCGTTGGTCGCACCGCGCCCCCAGGTGCCCCCCGGCTGGCTCTGCGTCAATACTTCCAGGTTGTCCATCAACGCGCCCATCCAGGGCTCCATTTTCTCCTCTTCGGTCCCCGGGAGGAATCCAATGTCCTCTCCCAAGGGGATCGTCACGCGCGTCATGATGATTTCGCTGAACCGATTGTGATCCAGCGTTTGCGCGAGGCCTGCCGCCAACGTCAAAAGAGTCTTGCCCGTGCCGGCGGGCCCCAGGACGGTGACGAAATCGATCTCGGGGTCCATGAGAAGGTTCAGGGCAAGGTTCTGCTCACGATTGCGGGCATTGACTCCCCACACATTGTTGCGCTCGGTGCGGTAGTCCAACGTCAGTTCGAGAACGGCCGAGTCCCCCTCGATCTTGCGCACGATGGCCTCCACGCCGTTCTCGCCTGGGTCGTAGACGAACTGATTGGCGCGCCATTCGCGCACCAACGGCCCGCGGACGCGGTAGAAGGTCCGGCTCTGTTGCTGCCAAGACTCCATACCCTTGCCGTGTTTTTCCCAGAAATTGGGCGGCAGCTGCGCCACGCCGCTGACCAGGAGGTCCGCGTCCTCGATGGTCTTGTCGCTCGAGTAGTCCTCAGCATGGACGCCGACGATCGCGGCTTTGATCCGCAGATTGATGTCCTTCGATACCAGCGTAACCTTGGCGGCGGGGAAGTTCTGCTGCAGGGCCAGGGTATTGGCGAGAATGGCGTTGTCCGCTCCCTGACCCGGAAGGCTGTCCGGCAGCACGGACTCGAGCAGAGAAGTTTGAAAATACAGACGGCCCCCCGGCGGGCGCTTGCCGTGATTGATCGGCACCGCGGTCGGCAACGAGAGGCCGCGATCGATGTCCTTCTTGGTGGCGTCGCGCATCAATTCATCGAGGAAGCGGCTCACTTGGCGGACGTTGCGGGCCGATTCGGAGAGACCCTTCTTGCCGGCGTCCAGCTCCTCGAGAACCGTCATCGGAATGTACACGTCGTGCTCTTCGAAGCGGAAAATCGCCGTCGGGTCGTGCATGAGCACGTTCGTATCAAGTACGAAAATACGCCGGTCCTGCTTTCCCTGACGCCCCCGGACGACTACGGCTGTCTGCGGCCGCACGGGCTCGGTCACAGCGCCTTCACCGCAGCCAGAACCGCTTCGGCGTGCCCGTTGACCTTGACCTTCCGCCACTCCTGGCGCAGCACGCCCTTCGAGTCGATCAGAAAAGTGCTGCGTTCGATTCCCATGTACTTCCTGCCGTACATGCTTTTCTCCTGGATGACGTCGTACAGCTTGCAGACCGCCTTGTCCGGGTCGCTGAGCAGGTCGAAAGGAAATGCCATCTTCTTCTTGAATTTCTCGTGCGATTCGACGGAATCCGCAGAGATTCCGAAGATCAGCGTCTTGGCCTTCTTGTACGCGGCGAAGTGGCTGGAAAAGTCTTCTCCTTCCTGCGTGCATCCCGGCGTGTTGTCGCGGGGATAGAAGTACATCACCACGGGCCGGCCCACGGCGTCCTTCAGGGACCAGTCGCCGCCCGTTCCGCGGAGAGTGAACGGCGGTGCCTTCTTGCCTATCTCTATCTTGCTCATTGCGCTCAGCTCTTTACGGGTTCGAAAATGGCGTCGAGATTCAAATGGTCGCAGAAGTCCATGAATTCCTCGCGCAGCACGCCGATGTGCAGCCGGCTCGGCACGTTCACGATCATTTGCACCGAAAACATCGGAGCGCCCGTGTGCGCGGCGGCGTAGGCGCGGGTCGAGATTTCCGCAATGTCGACTCCGCGCTGCGAGAAGAAGCCCGACAGGCCGGAGACGATGCCGGTCTGATCGAGGCATACGACATCGATGGAGTAGGGCAGCATGTCGTTGCGCGCCGCACGTTCTTCGGTGCGCCGCAGCTGGATGTTCATGCCGGTCGCATCGGCCAGCTTCTTGAATTCTCCTTCGAGCTTCGCGAGGGTGTGCCAGTTGCCGTTCACCAGCAGCAGCATCGCAAATTCGCTGCCCAAGGCCGTCATGCGGCTGTCGCTGATGCTGCCCCCGCAATCGGCGACCGCCTTGGATAGTTCATGGACCAACCCGACGCGGTCGCCCCCGACCGCGGAAATCACGATATGTTGTTTCATTGGGCGGGAATTCTACCGGATGGGCGCTTGCCAGGGTGCATGTCCGGCACTTAAGGTAGCGCTATTTCCTGTGGAGCCTGTCGCAATGTTTTCCGGAAGCCTGGTTGCTATTGTCACTCCCATGACGGAGGGCGGCGCGTTGGATTGGGCAGCGTGGGACCGCTTGCTGGATTTTCACGTCGGCGAGGGCTCGGACGGCATCGTCATCGCGGGTACCACCGGAGAATCGCCGGTGCTGTCCCTCGAGGAAATCGAGGAGTTGACGCGCCGCGCGCTGGCTCGCTGCGGCGGCAAGCTGAAGGTGATCGTGGGGGCGGGGACGCATTCGACGGCCACCACCGTGGCGCGCGCCCGCGCGCTGTCCCGGCTTGGGCCCGATGCCGTGATGTTCGTCACGCCGTATTACAATAAGCCGCCTCAGGAGGGGCTCTACCGCCACTTCATGGCGGCCGCCGATGCCTCGGCGGTTCCGGTAGTTCTGTATAATGTTCCGAGCCGCACGGGGGTGGATCTGCTGCCGGTCACGGTTGCTCGCCTGGCTCGACATCCCCAGATCGTTGCGCTCAAGGAAGCGACCCCGGAGACGAGCCGCGCGCGCGAATTGCTCGCGCAGGTGCCTGCTGGATTTACGCTGCTGTCGGGCGATGACGCGACCGCGGTGACCTTCATGAGCGAGGGCGGCAAGGGCGTCATTTCCGTGACGGGGAACGTGGTGCCGCGCAGGTTACGCGAAGTGTGCGCGGCTGCCCTTGCGGGCGATTTCGCGAAGGCGCGGAGCATCGATGCCGATTTGCAGCTGCTGCACAAGGATTTGTTCGTTGAAGCCAACCCCATTCCCGTGAAATGGGCAGTTGCGAGGATGGGCCTGATCGGCAGCGCCATCCGTCTACCATTGGTCGACCTGGCGCCGGTGCACCAGGAAGCGGTACTGCGCGCCATGCGCGCGGCCGGCGTAACACTTGAGGAGCGAGCAGCTTGAGTTTTGAGCGAATCATCGTATTTTTTGCGGCGGCGGCGCTGTTATCCGGCTGCCACATCATGAGGCGGCTGAACCCGGATTGTCATGTCAGGCAGGAATATCAGCAGGCCCGGCAGGTGGCGTCGCTCAAAGTCCCGGAGGGCCTGGATTCGCCAAATACCAAGGACGCTCTCGTAATCCCCACCGTCGAGCTGGCGCCTCCGCCGCCCGGGCCGAAGGACACCTGCCTGGATGTGCCGCCCCGTTACAAGCCGGCGCCGCCGAACAAGGCGGCCAGCCCGGGGTAGGCGGCGCCCCCGCAGGGCGAGGGCCAGGATGGCCCGAGTCCATCCCACCCATTGCACCGCACCGATTTGATAGCTGGGGCGGCCTCCGGTACCCTTGCGGCCCGAGTGGAGAGGTGGCCGAGCGGTCGAAGGCGCACGCCTGGAAAGTGTGTAACACCTAACCGTGTTCGTGGGTTCGAATCCC
>Ga0137412_10003321_pt1 | contig 12837 bp, 10 predicted proteins | sample CZODoug2_1_16fun_FD_122160 | JGI IMG/M metagenome (GOLD analysis project Ga0137412, IMG submission 122160) | Vadose zone soil fungal communities from Angelo Coast Range Reserve, California, USA - CZODoug2_1_16fungal (Hybrid Assembly) | ecosystem: Environmental > Terrestrial > Soil > Vadose zone...
CGAACCCGGCTTCCCAGTCCTGTTCGGACATCTCCTCGCTGGCCGACGTGAACGACGCGATGTCCCGCAGCTCGTCACCCTTGCGGATCGGCCGCCCGGCGAAGAACCGGCGCCTGCGGAACACCGGGTGGGTGTGGCGCATCTCGATGACCGCCGCGGTGAAGTCCACCAGGTCGCCGTTCTGCTCGAGCAGCGACCAGTCCACCCAGGACAGCTCGTTGTCCTGGCAGTACCCGTTGTTGTTGCCGAGTTGAGTGCGGCCAAGCTCGTCGCCGTGGGCGAGCATCGGCACGCCCTGGGACAGCAGAATGGTGGCCAGGAAGTTACGGCGTTGCCTGGCCCGCAGCGCGACGATTTCCGGGTCGTCGCTCGGCCCCTCGACGCCGCAGTTCCAGGAGCGGTTGTTGTTCTCGCCGTCGTTGTTTCCCTCACCGTTCGCCTCGTTGTGCTTTTGGTTGTACGACACGAGATCGGTCAGGGTGAAGCCGTCGTGGCAGGTGACAAAGTTGATGCTGGCCACCGGGCGGCGGCCGGAATGCTCATAGAGGTCGGCCGATCCGGTGATGCGCGAGGCGAATTCACCCAGCGATGCGGGCTCGCCGCGCCAGAAGTCGCGAACCGTATCTCGGAATTTACCGTTCCACTCTGTCCACAGTGGAGGAAAGTTGCCGACCTGATACCCACCCGGGCCGACGTCCCACGGCTCGGCGATCAGCTTGACCTGGCTCACCGTCGGGTCCTGCTGTACGAGCTCGAAAAAGGTGGACAGCCGGTCGACGTCGTAGAACTCTCGCGCGAGCGCGGACGCCAGGTCGAACCGGAACCCGTCGACGTGCATTTCCAGAATCCAATACCGCAGCGAGTCCATGATGAGCTGCAACGCGTGCGGCTGGCGGACGTTGAACGAGTTGCCCGTGCCGGTGTAATCCATGTAATACTGCGGATCGTCGTCGGACAACCGGTAGTAGTTGGCGTTGTCGATACCCCGGAATGACAAAGTCGGGCCGAGTTGGTTGCCTTCGGCGGTGTGGTTATAAACCACATCGAGAATTACCTCGATATCCGCTTCGTGCAGGGCCTTGACCATCGACTTGAATTCCTGCACCTGCTCGCCACCGCGTCCCCAGGATGCGTATCCGTTGTGTGGCGCGAAAAAGCCGATCGTGTTGTAACCCCAGTAGTTGGACAGTCCCTTTTCGCTCAGCCCGTGGTCCTGCACGAATTGGTGTACCGGCATCAGCTCCAGCGCCGTCACACCCAGGTTGGTCAGGTGCTCGATCGTCGCCGGGTGGCCGATCCCGGCGAAGCGGCCGCGCAGCTCTTCCGGGATCTTCGGGTTACCGATGGTCATCCCGCGCACATGCGCCTCGTAGATCACCGATTCGTCGTACGGCCGCTGGATCGTCCGGTCGTTGCCCCAGTCGAAGTACGGATTGATCACCACCGATTTCGGCATGTGCCGCGCGGAGTCCGACTCATCCCGCTCGTCGGGTGCGTCGAACGGATAGCTGAACAGCGACGGATCCCAGTCGATGTCGCCGTCGATCGCCTTCGCATAAGGATCCAGCAACAACTTGGCCGGATTGCATCGGTGCCCGGAACGCGGCTCGTACGGCCCGTACACGCGGTAGCCGTACCGCTGGCCGGGCCCGACGCCGGGGAGATAGCCGTGCCAGACGAAGCCGTCCACCTCGGGCAACGTGACCCGGGTCTCTTTCGCCCCGTCGAACAGACACAGCTCGACCCGCTCGGCCGCCTCGGAGAAAAGCGAGAACGCGGTGCCGGCGCCGTCGTACGTGGCGCCAAGCGGATAGGGCGATCCCGGCCACACCTGCACTGCCAGCTCCCTTCCGAGCATCCCCTCGCCGCGACTCGGCTTCGGCCGCCGCCGCCCCAGCACTGACCGGGTCGTTCATCAACTCCTCAACTCTTGGTCATGACCGTAGTGCAGACGGCCCGTCGCGCTCACGCCAACGGGGGCGCATCCATTGCCAGGTGTGCGCGGGTAACCGAGCGCTCACGAGCAGCGAAGAGACGAGCCCCCGCCAGCTGGTCTGATCGACACACCGGTCGGGGTGCCGTCGGTGCTATCGCAGCGCCAGCGCCTCGGCGGCGGCCGTCAGGGCGGCGAGATGGTCGTCCACTGTGGACAGCCCGGCGTTCATGGTGTTGATCGCGACGTGGGTGGCGCCGGAATCCCGCCAGCGCTGGATGGTCTCGGCCAGTTCAGCCGCATCTCCGGTCCAGCGCGGCCGACCTTCCACGCCGATGGCGGCCGGATCCCGACCGGCCGCGACGGCGGACTCACGGATAACCGCGAGGCCGGCTTCGAGCTCGGGGCCGGGCGCCATCTGCGGGAACCACCCGTCGGCGAGGCGACCGACCCGGCGGTACCCGCGTGGGCTCTCGGCGCCCAACCACACGGGGATCGGCCGCTGGATCGGCAGCGGAGCGAGCCCCGCCCCGGTCACCCGGTCAAACTCGCCGCGGTACGTCAGCGACGGCTCGGTCCACAGCCGCCGCAACAGCTCAACCTGCTCGGAGATCCGCCGGCCGCGGCTGCCGAAGTCCTGGCCGAGCGCCTCGTACTCGACGTGGTTCCAGCCGATGCCGACGCCCAGGCGCAACCGGCCGCCGGACAACAGATCGACCTCGGCGGCCTGTTTGGCAACCAGCGCGGTCTGCCGCTGCGGCAGGATGATCACGCTGGTCACCAGGTCGAGCGCGGTCACCGCCGCCAGAAAGCCGAACAGGACAAACGGCTCGTGGAACGTGCTTTTCACCTGGTACGCGCGATCCCAGCCCTGATGTACGGCCGGATCCGCGCCCAGCACGTGGTCGAAGGCCATGATGTGGCTGAACCCAAGCTCCTCGACCCGCTGGCCATAGGCCCGGATCGCCCCGACGTCCGCGCCGATCTCGGTCTGCGGAAACACAACGCCGATTCGCATACGGCTCTCCCTCTCGGTCGACCCCCGTCGAACACCACCCAACGCGGCCGTCGGCGCCGATAATCCTGTCGACGGGCGCTGATAGGCACGGTCGATGTCCGACGACGGAAGGAGCCCATCGCCGGACCTATGTGGGAAGGCGCTTTTCCCGTCTCATTTCCGGTCCCGCCGGGAACGGTTGTTCGGAGCGGTCGCCTCGGCACGCTCCCTGTGGATAACGTCCGCGGCCCGGTGCCGGATCGGGGCAGACTTCGCATCCGATCGCATCGGATGGAAGGAATCTGGACATGACTGGATGGGACGATGCCGCGCTGCTGCGGCAGGTTGACGTCGTGGTATCCGCGCAGGCACGGCGCCGACAGAGTCTCTGGATGCTGTTTCTCGCTCCGGACGGTGCACCGCTACCTGTGGTGGTGCCGGTCGATGATGTGCCCGATCGTCCGGAGCAGCTGCTGATCGACAACCTGTGCACAATTCTGGGCGGGGTGCTGCAGATGGATCCGGAGGCCAGCTCGGTCGTGCTTGTGCTGACCCGTCCAAAGGTGGCCGAGTCGGACCCGGTCGGCGCCGAATGGGCAGCTGCCATCTGGGCCGCGGTGCGCGAATCTGGGGTCAATGTGCGGCTCTTCTGCGTCGCCGCACCGGGCCGGTTAGAGGTCTTGCCGGCGCTGGATGCGGCCGCCTGACCGCAGTCAGCTCAGCAGGGCGCGGGCCCGCTGCCGATAGCCTCCGGTCCGCATTACTGTCACCCGCCAGATGGCGTCATCGTCGATATCGGCCAACGGTTGGTGCGCCAGTCGGTTGCGGCGTTCGTAGATACGTCCCCACGGCTGGGTTTGGTTGATGTGGCGGCCGAGCGCGCTGACGTAATTGAACGCTTCGTTGCCGGCGGCGATCCAGAGCCGGTGTATCGCCCAGCGATACACATCGTCGCGGTCGTAGCGCGCGCGACTGCCAGCATCGCCGAGTCCTTCGATCTTGCTCAGCACCGCGTCGAGTTCCAGCAACGCACGGCGGTCCGGGCGGATCAAGTCCGTCACAGCGGAGTGGCCGTGAGCAAGTCGGGGCTCACCCGTGGCTTGCTGAGCACGCGGTCTGAAATGAGAAAGAGCGATCGGTCGAGGAGCGCCTCCACCGAAAGGTCAAAGTCGGCCATGTCGTCGTCGTCGCGGTCGGCCTCAAGGTGGCCGAGGAGGCGACCATCGGAGGCGAAGCGGAGGTTGGTGATGCCGTGCCGCGCGGCCAGCGCCCGCAGCTCGGCGGCATGCGCCCGCGCGGTCGCCTCGTCCAGCGGAGGCGGTGCCGGATGATCCAGCGGGATGCTCATCTCCGGAGGATAACTCCGCGCGGCCGACCGGCACCGGATCCGTCCACGGGCCGTGGCGCGCCGGAAATGTGGCCTCGCGGCCGGATTGGAGCGCTGCCCCTTGAGCCGGGCACCGCCCAACAGAAACTGTCGGCGCCGCGACGTACCGTGGACGGGCCACTGGAAGCCCGCCAGCGAATACGAAGGCAGCCACCGCATGAGACCAGTCAACGACCCGGAGCAGCCGCCCGTCCCGACGCAGGGCAGGTTCGAGGTCGTCAGCGAGTTCACGCCCTCCGGCGACCAGCCCGCGGCCATCGATGCGCTGGCCAAGCGGATCAGCTCGGGCGCCCGGGACAACGTTCTGCTCGGCGCCACCGGCACCGGCAAGTCGGCGACCTCGGCGTGGCTGATCGAGCGGCTGCAGCGCCCGACGCTGGTGATGGCGCCCAACAAGACGCTCGCCGCGCAGCTGGCCAACGAGTTCCGCGAGCTGCTGCCCAACAACGCCGTCGAGTACTTCGTCTCCTATTACGACTACTACCAACCAGAGGCCTACGTTCCACAGACCGACACCTATATCGAGAAGGACTCCTCGGTCAACGACGAGGTGGAGCGGCTGCGGCACTCGGCGACCTCGGCGCTACTGACCCGCCGTGATGTGATCGTGGTGGCCACGGTGTCCTGCATCTACGGTCTGGGCACCCCGCAGGAATACATCGCGCGATCCTCCCGGCTGCGGATCGGCGAGACCGTCGACCGCGACCAACTGCTGCGTCGCCTCGTCGAGGAGCAGTACACCCGCAACGATCTCTCCTTCACCCGCGGCACGTTCCGGGTCCGCGGCGACACGGTCGAGGTGATCCCGGCGTATGAGGAGCTGGCGATCCGGGTCGAGATGTTCGGCGACGAGATCGAGCGGCTCTACTACCTGCATCCGCTCACCGGCGAGGTGGTGCGCGAGGTCGAGGAGGTCTTCATCTTCCCGGCGACGCACTATGTGGCCGGTCCGGACCGGATGGAGCGGGCCATCGGTGGGATCGAGGTCGAGCTCGCGGACCGGCTGGCAGAGCTGGAGAAGCACAACAAGCTACTGGAGGCCCAGCGGCTGCGCATGCGCACCACCTACGACATCGAGATGATGCGGCAGGTCGGTTTCTGTTCCGGCATCGAGAACTATTCGCGGCACATCGACGGTCGCGAGGCGGGCTCGGCGCCGTCCTGCCTGCTCGACTATTTCCCCGAGGATTTCCTGCTCATCATCGACGAGTCGCACAACACCGTCCCGCAGATCGGGGGTATGTACGAGGGCGACATGTCCCGCAAGCGCACGCTCGTCGAGCACGGCTTCCGGTTGCCCTCGGCGATGGACAACCGCCCGCTGCGGTGGGAGGAGTTCGTCGACCGGATCGGCCAGACGCTGTATATGTCGGCGACCCCGGGTCCCTACGAGCTGGGTCGGACAAAGGGGGAGTTCGTCGAGCAGGTGATCCGGCCCACCGGCCTGGTCGATCCCGAGGTGGTGCTCAAGCCGACCAAGGGTCAGATCGACGACCTGGTGCACGAGATCCGGGCGCGGGCGGAGCGCGACGAGCGGGTGCTGGTTACCACGCTGACCAAGAAGATGTCCGAGGACCTGACCGATTACCTGCTGGAGCTGGGGATTCGGGTGCGATACCTGCATTCGGAGGTGGACACGCTGCGCCGGGTGGAGTTGCTGCGGGAGCTGCGCAAGGGTGATTACGACGTGCTGGTCGGCATCAACCTGCTGCGCGAGGGCCTGGACCTGCCCGAAGTTTCACTGGTGTCCATTTTGGACGCCGACAAGGAGGGCTTCCTGCGCAGTGGCACGGCGCTGATCCAGACGATCGGCCGGGCGGCGCGAAATGTGTCCGGTCAGGTTCATATGTATGCCGACAAGATCACGCCTTCCATGCAGCGCGCGATCGACGAGACCAACCGGCGGCGCGAGAAGCAGGTTGCCTACAACACGGCGAAAGGTGTTGACCCGCAGCCGCTGCGCAAGCGGATCGTCGACATTCTGGACGACATCTACCGCGAGGCCGAGGAAACCGAGATGGTCGGTGGCTCCGGTCGGCAGCAGTCCCGGGGAAAGGCGCCGGTGCCGGGCCTCTCGAGCAGGGGAAGGTCGGCCGGCAAGGAGGTCGGGGTGCACGGCAAGGATCTCGGCTCGATGCCCCGCGCCGAGCTCGCCGACCTGATCGGCCAGCTCAACGGCCAGATGCTCGGTGCCGCCCGTGAGCTGCAGTTCGAGTTGGCCGCCCGGCTGCGCGACGAGATCGGGGTATTGAAGAAGGAGCTGCGCGACATGGATACGGCGGGAGTGAAGTGAAATAGCTGCTCGACAATTTCCCGGAGCAATTCAATCCTGCGTGCAGGGCAAGGATATGGCCGTAAGCAAGGAGTTCTACCCGAGCGTGCTCGCCGAGTGGGGTCCGCGGCCGCTGATGGTTTTCGGCGAAGTCGGGTTCGGCCCGTGCCTGGCCTACCGCGGCGCGTGGGGCTGCGGCAGGGCTCGCGGGCCACGCCTGGCCGAGACGGTCCGGCGATGCCGCGGACGGTGCCGGCGGGTAGCGATAACGGGCGCGGCATGCAGGGGTTTGGCCGGAGCGGCCTCGGGCATCGGCGGTCTGCCGAGGAGACGGGATTCCAAACGATCCATGCCGACCAGAAAGGCAAGCAGCAGCGGAGGTACCAGAAGACAGAACCAGAGCATGGTTCCTCGCTACGCGTAGAGGGCATCCCGTCAATACGTAGTTGTCCGCCACCGGCAAAATCGTTACACCGTCAATGTCCACACTGGACGTTGCGGACCGGCTGCTGGCAGTTGGCCGGCATGGAAGATCGGAGTGGGATGGATCGCGATGAGCTGATCGCGTACTGCCTGGCGAAACCGGGCGCCGAAGAGACCTACCCGTTCGGCGAAGGGGAAATGGTCGCGAAGGTGGGCGGCAGGGGGTTCGCCTTCATCGGTCTCGGGAAGGCGCCGAGTGGCGTCGGACTGAAATGCGGTCGCGACGCCGATGACGCGGCCGTATGGCGCGATCGTTATCCCGAGTCGATCACAACCTCGGCCTACATCGGCCGGTTCGGCTGGAACTCGGTGCAGCTGGACGGTTCGATCCCGAGCGAGGACCTACAGGAGCTGCTCGACCAGTCCTATGACGCGATCGTGGCCAAACTGCCGAAGGCAAAACGGCCGGCCCACTGAGTTTATCGAGCCGCGGCCTCGGCCCCGACCGGCTCCGCGACCTGCAGTGGAATGCCTTGGTCACGCAGGGCGGCAATATCGTCCGCGCCGGTGGCCGAGTCGACGATGACGAGGTCGAACGCGGTCAGTGGGGCGAGCCGATGCAGCGCGCGCTTGGCGAACTTCGTATGGTCGACGAGCAGGATCTTGCGGGTGGCGGATTCCATCAACGCGCGTTTCACGACGATGATGTCCTGCGACTGGTGGTAGCAGTAGCCACCGATCACCGCCGATGTCGACATCACGAGCGTGTCGGCGCGCAGTGGCTGGATCGCCTCTGTGGTAGCCATTCCGAGAAAGGCGTCGAACGCCGGGTAGTACGTGCCGCCCAGCATCATCAGCGCGATGTTGGGTTCGCCGGCCAGCTCCTTTGCGATGGCCAGTGAGTTGGTGATCAGGGTGAGCGGTCCATGGTCGGGCAGGATGCGCGCCAGGTAGTGCGCGGTCGTGCTGTCGTCGAGAATGACGGCCTGGCCGTGCTGAATGTGCTCGACGGCGGCATGCGCGAGGGCGTTTTTGGCCTCCGGCTCGAGCATCTCCCGGTATCGGGCGTTGGATTCGAACAGCGCCGAGGGCTGGGCGGTCGCCCCGCCGCGGACCTTGCGCAGCCAGCCCTGGGTGTCGAGCACGTCCAGATCGCGATAGATCGTCATCGTGCTGACGTCGAACTCCCCGACGAGCTCCTCGATCGTGATCGACCCGCGCTCCAGCACCCGATCCCGGATGCGTTGTTGCCGCTGCCGGGGCGAGATTGACTCCGGCCTGGTCGCGCTCATCGTTGCCAGCCGCCTTCCGCATCGACCCCGAGAATCCTACCCATCACCGCGACGACCAGATGCGGTCATCCGCGAATAACAACATCATTGCTGTGAAATACACATGTTGACATGTTGTTGTCAACGGGTAATCTGCGCGTTACACCGGATGAGCCGTGAAGTTTGGTCGGGGTACATGGCAGAGTCGATACGTCCGCTCGTCGGGGTGAGCCTCAAACTTCACCTCGGCTATCGGGAGAGCCTGCGCTGGCTGCGCACCGTCGCCGAGACGTGCGCCGGCCGCGGCGAGCTCTTCGTGTTGCCGGCCTACCCGCTGCTGCCGGCGGCCGCGGAGGCGCTGGCCGGCACCGGGGTCCGGTTTGGCGCCCAGGACGTGGCCGCGGCGGCCGGCGGCGCCTACACCGGCGAGGTATCCGCGCGCATGCTCGCCGAGCTCGGTGCGTCCTTCGCCGAGGTCGGGCATGCCGAGCGGCGCCGGTTCTTCGGCGAGACCGACGCGGTCGTGGCCGCCAAGGTGGCCGCCGCGATCGGGGCCGGGCTCATTCCCGTGGTCTGCGTCGGCGAGGCGGACCGGGTCGCGCCGGCCACGGCCACGCGCCGGGCTCTGGAGCAGCTCGACCGGGCTACCGAGGCCGCACCGGTCGATGCGCCGCTGGTGGTCGCATACGAGCCGGTGTGGGCGATCGGCGCCAACCGGGCGGCCGGGCCGGCCCACATTCTCTCGGTCATCGCGGCCCTGCGCGATCGGCTGGCCGACCGCGCAGGCGCCGCTGCGGTGCTGTACGGCGGTGCCGCCGGGCCGGGGATATTCCCCGATCTCGCCGCGGCCGCGGGCGATCCGTCCGATCTGCCAGATGGCCTGTTTGTCGGCCGCGCCGGTCTCGACGTGCCTGCGCTCGGCCGCATTCTCGACGAGGTCACCGGCGCGATTGCGCGCGGCACGATTCATCAGGAGGCGGCATGCCGAGCGCTGCCTTAGGGCGTGTTGCGCCCGACGACCCACCGGAGGATTGAGATGGCCGCAACATCACCGGCGGTGGAATGTCGCGAGGTCCGCAAGTCATTCGGTGGGGTGCCGGTATTGACCGACGTCTCGGTGTCGTTCGACGCCGGAACGGTCAACGTCCTGGCGGGTGAGAACGGCGCCGGCAAATCGACGCTGCTGAATATGATCGCCGGCCTGCTCGCGCCCGACGCGGGGTCGATCAGCATCGCCGGCCAAGAAATCGGCCATTTCGATCCGTCGGTGGCCCACCGCCACGGCGTTTCGTTCATTCCGCAGGAGTTGGCTCCGCTGCCCGATATGCGGGTCGAGGAGAACGTGCTGTTAGGCCGGGCGCCGCGAAGCCGCTTCGGCCTCATCGACCGGGCGGCGATGACGCGGTCGGCCGGCGAATTGCTGGCGCAGTTCGGCATTGACATTGATCCGCGGACACCGATGCGGCGGCTTCCGGTGGCACTGACCCAGATAGTGGAGATTGCCAAGGCGATCGGCTGGGAATCGTCCGTGCTGCTGATGGATGAGCCAACAGCAGCAATCTCGGAACGGGAGACAGAACGCCTTTTCACGGTGATTCGCCGACTTCGTGAGCGTGGGGTGTGCGTGGTCTATACGACGCACCGAATGGCCGAGATCGAGGTCATCGCCGACACCGTGTGCGTGCTCCGGGACGGCAGTCTCGTCTCCAACGGGCCGGCAACCGACTACACCGAGCGGGACATCGTGACCGCGATGATCGGCCGGCAGATGGGCAATCTCTTCCCGGCGCGCGCCCCGGCGCCGGAGCAAAAGCCCATGCTGGCGCTGGAGGCGTTGCGACCGGCCGGCGCGCCCGAGCCGGTCACGCTGTCGGTACGCCCGGGCGAGATCGTCGGGCTGGCCGGGTTGGTCGGCGCCGGTCGCACCGAGTTGCTGGAAGGTATTTTCGGCGTACGCCCGGCAAAGGGAAGGGTATTGGTTGACGGCCGCGCGGTCCGCCTGGGCGTGCCGCACGCCGCGATCGCCGCCGGCATCGCGCTGGTGCCGGAGGACCGCAAGAACGCGGGGTTGGTACTCGAGCTGTCCACAACGGACAATACGATCCTGCCGCATCTGTCGAAATACCTGCGGGGCAGGACATTCATCAACCGGCGTACCGGCCAGCGGGAGGCGGAGACCGTTGCCGAGCGGGTAAACCTGCAGCGATCCAACGCATCGCGGCCGGTACGCACGCTGTCCGGCGGAAATCAGCAAAAGGTGGTGATCGCCCGCTGGCTGCTGGCCGATATGCGGGTACTGCTGCTCGATGAGCCGACCCGTGGCGTGGACGTCGGATCGCGGGCCGAGATCTACCGCATTATCAGCCAGCTGGCCGCGGCCGGGGTCGCGGTGCTGCTGGCCTCATCGGAGCTGGATGAGGTCATCAATCTCACTCACCGCATTCTGGTGATGCGGCAGGGCCGGGTTGCCGGGGAAATCCAGCATGACGGGATGACCGACGCCGCGGTCAAAGAACGCATTCTGCGTCTGGCCATGGGGCTCAATTCGACCGACCCACACGCCGAAAGGGCGAGCGCATGACGACAGTCGAGCACGCCACCGCCGCGACCGACGTCAGCGTTGCGCGGCTGCCTGCCCGGGTCGCAAAGTGGAGCCTGGATCACGCCATCTTCAGCATGCTGCTGGTATTCGTTGTCGTTTTCGCGATCGTCAGCCCGGCATTCGGCTCATTGTCGAACGGTCGGGTAATCTTGCTCGCGGCGTCGGCATCCGCCCTGCTGGCAATGGGTGAGGCATTTGTCATTCTGACCGGCGGAATCGACCTGTCAGTCGGCAGCGTGGTCGGCCTTTCGGGCGTGGCCGCCGCGCTCGCCGCGCACAACAGCGGATCCGCCGCGGTGGCAACGGTAGTCGCGGTCGCGGTGGGCCTTGCCGCCGGCCTTTTCAACGGCCTCGTGGTGGCATTCGCAAGGGTGCCACCGTTTATCGTCACTCTTGGCTCGATGACGATCGCGCTCGGCGTCGGCCAGGTGCTCAGCCACGGATCGCCGGTGTCCGGGCTGCCGGAGCGTTTCATCGCGATCGCGAACAATTCATACGGCGGAATTCCGGTGCCGGTGATGATTATGGTCGTCGCATTTCTGGTGCTGTGGTTGTTGCTCGCCCGCACCGGATTCGGGATGCATGTCTATGCAGTCGGTGGCAATCCGCTCGCCGCGCGTATCGCCGGGATCAACGAGCGGCGGATATTGCTTGCGGTTTATACATTGGCCGGTGTGCTTGCCGGACTGGCCGGCCTGATTCTCGCCTCCCGCGTGACAGCGGGGATCGCGACCACCGGCACCGGCTACGAGCTCGATGCGATCGCGGCGGTGGTCATCGGCGGCATCAGCCTGATGGGTGGCCGCGGGTCGATCGCGGGCGCGCTGATCGGCGTGCTCATTATCGCGACCCTCAACAATGGGCTCGACATTCTCAACGTGTCGCCGTTCTACCAGGACATCGTCAAGGGAATTCTGATCATTGCCGCGGTCTTCGTCGACGTCCGGGTTGCCCACCGGACGGAGAGATAGGGTCCGTGATGAGAAAAGCCGCGTTCGTTGTCGCCGCCGGCCTGCTCATTTCGACCGCGGTGGGATGCAGTCGACTGCATACCAGGGTGACTCATCACAACACCGCGCACCCGACGATCGCGTTCGACGTGTATGACATGACGTCGTTCATCACGCTGGGCAAGGACGGCGTCGACCGGGAGGCGCAGGCGCTCGGCGCGAAGATCCTCTGGCGCAGCGCGAGCAATGACGTGGCTACCCAGGCAAACCAGATCGAGACGCTGATCTCGCAGCGGGTGGACGCAATCGTGATCGCCCCCGTCGATGCGGCCACGCTCGAGCCGCAGATCAAGGACGCGAGACACGCCGGGATACCGGTATTCATCACCAACCTGCTCCTGCGCGAGCCCGCATTCGGCCTGACCAAAGGCTATGTCGGCCCGGACGACGTGCTGGCGGGGGAGCAGGAGACCGAGGCGATGGCGGGCTTTCTGCACGGGCACGGAAACGTCGTACTGCTCCAGGGGCCGCTGGGATCCTCGGGCGAGGAGGATCGGACCAAGGGCGTGCACAACGTGTTGAAGCGCAATCCGGGAATGCACCTGCTCTCGCAGCAGACGGCAAACTGGGACCGGGCTCAGGCGTACAACCTGATGAGCAACTGGATGCAGGCATTCGGCAAGAAGATCGACGGCGTTATCGCGGAGAATGACGACATGGCCATCGGCGCGAATCAGGCGCTGGCCACGAAAGGCCTGTCCGGCAAGATGCCGCTGGTGGGGATCGACGGTATTCAGGACGGCATGAAGATGGTGCAGAACGGAAAGATCTGGGAGAGCAATCTGCAGAATGCGCCGTTGGAGCTCGGGGAGGGGCTGGCGGTGGCGGTACGGGCGATCCGGGGCCAGCCGTACCCGAAGGAGGCGCTGCTGAAGATGCCGAAGCTGACCAAGCAGAACGTCGATGACCTTTATGACCAGCTATACGTGGATCGCGACCAGT
>Ga0137412_10003322_pt1 | contig 12832 bp, 6 predicted proteins | sample CZODoug2_1_16fun_FD_122160 | JGI IMG/M metagenome (GOLD analysis project Ga0137412, IMG submission 122160) | Vadose zone soil fungal communities from Angelo Coast Range Reserve, California, USA - CZODoug2_1_16fungal (Hybrid Assembly) | ecosystem: Environmental > Terrestrial > Soil > Vadose zone...
TCGAATGTGATGAGGTGGCCGTCGCCGGTGTGCTGCACCACCGTGCCGCCGAATCGTTCGGTGAGTTCTGCGGTGATCTCACGAAAGCGCTGCAGCAGCGCACGCCACCGCTCGTCGCCGGTCGCCGCCGCGTGTTGCGTTGAGGCGACGATGTCGGTGAACAGCACGGTGCGCAGGGCGCGATGTGAGTGCGCCGGTGCGGCATGGCTGCCGGTGAGGAACTCCTCGATCTCGGTCAGGATCGTGTCGGGATCGCTCAACCAGGGCAGGTTGTCCGCGCCGTCGACCTCAAGGTACCGCGCGCCCGGGATGTGGTCGGCAAGATAGCGGCCGAACTGCACCGGCACGACGCGGTCCTCGCGGGCATGAATGACCAGGGTTGGCACGGTGATCGTCGGCAGGATCGGCCGCACGTCGATCCGGAACGATGCTTCGAGTGACGCGCGCGCCATCCCCGGGCTGGCGCACATGCGCTCAAACATGGCGAGCCAGGGTAATCGACCGGACACTGACGGCGCGCTGATGCTCAATGTCGCACCGCTGCCCCACCCCGAGCGGACGGCGCGGCCGACTTCCTGAACCAGGGCGATCTGCGCCACCGACGGCATATAGTCTTCACCCAGCTCGGGTACCAAGCGCGCCCACAGCTCGGCCGGGTCGCACTCGACGTCGTCCCACCCCTCCGCGAGGAACGAATACGAGTCGGCGAGGATCAACGCCCGCGTTCGCTCCAGTCGTGTTGCCGCGAAAACAATGGACGCAAATCCGCCGTCACTAAAACCGAAAAGAACGGCGCTTCCGAAGCCGACGGCGTCCATGACGGCCTCGATCTCGGCCACTCGATCTTCTATCGTGCGAACGTGCGGGACCGGGTCCGACAGCCCGACCCCGGCCTTGTCGAACATTGCGATGCGACAGAACGTGGCGAGCTGGTCGAAGAACGCCTTGTATTCGGGCACCGTCCAGAGCAGCTCGATGTGGCTGACGAACTGCCCGACGAAGACGAGCTCGATGGGCCCGTCGCCGAACACCTGATACGCCAGGCTGAGATCGCCGCAGGATGCGTACGACGTTTCCGGCACGTCATGAGCGTACTGCTGATCCCACCGCTCGCCGGGGCACCAGTGATAGTCCGCCAGGTAATTCCACTAGTGATTGCTCAGGCATGTCCTAGACGCTGGGACGACTGGGATCGCCGCACTGACCGTGTTTCTCGATCCCGGAACTGTTTCTGGTGTTTGGTCTGCCGCCGAAACGCTGACCTGCTTTCCGGTCAATCAGCCAGAGCGACCCGCCGCGTCTGTTTGGCCTTAGCCGCGACTTCTTCGCACGGCTGCACGCTGTCGTAAGACGTACGCTCGTCTACTAACGGGGGTGACCGCTTTCTCCCCATTTCGTCGTACAGCCAAGGCCGCCGCTCTGCCGCGGCGGAGCTGATCGACACCGTAGACGTTGTGAAGGATGGGTAATGAAAGTTCCAGGTGTAACCGCCTTGGTCGGCGGGGTCGCCGGTGGAGCGGTGCAAATGTTGCAAGCCGGGGTGCAGGGCGCGACGACGGCCGCAGCTGCGGTGCAGACGCTCACCGGACCGGTGCTGGATTCGGTGAGCCAGTCGACGGCACGCCTGCTGGGGACTGGTCGTCCGACCAACGGCAACCGGGACGCGGCCTCGGCAACCGTGCGTTGGCAGAGCGGGCAACGAGTGCACCTGGATCTGGACCCGCTACTCCCGTTCCCGCGCTGGCACGAGCACGCGGCGGTGGTCGAAGATCCGGTCCGCAAAATTGCCGGCGTGGCCAGCGCCCACGTCGAAGGTGCTCTGGGCCGACTGGTGGTCGAGATCGACGACGGTGCCGACGCGGACGACGTGCTGGAAACCGTGCGCGATGTGGTGAACTCCGCCGCCGCTGACCTGGCCGCTGCGGGACGAGAGCCGCAGATCCGGACCGCACCGTTCGCCGATCCCGGTAACCCGTTGGCGGTATTGGTGCCGCTCACCGCGGCCGCCTTCGACGCCGTCGCGATCGGTGCCGCGGTCACCGGTTGGGTCATCAGGCTGCCCGCGGCGCCGAGGACCACCCGAGCCGCCGCCGCCCTGCTCAACAACCAGCCGCGAATGATCGCCGTGCTCGAGTCGCGGCTGGGTCGGGTCGGCACCGATCTCGTGCTCAGTGCGTCGACGGCGGCGGCCAACGGATTGACCCAGGCGGTCGGCACGCCGCTGCTGAACCTCGTCGAACGCGTCCTGCAGATCTCCGAAGCCGAGGCGCATCGCCGCCGTTGGCGCGACCGAGAGCCGCAGCTGGCCTCCCCCAACAGGCCGCAGGCTCCGGTCGTCCCGGTCATCTCGTCAGCCGGCGCCAAAACGCAAGCCCCCCGGCATAATTGGGCAGCCGCCGCGGCCGGCGAAGCCTCGCACGTCGTGGTCGACGGATCGATCGACGCCGCCATCGACACCGCGAAAGGATCGATGGCCGGACCGGTCGAGGATTATGTCGATCAGGCCGCCAACGGTTCGCTGATCGCGGCCGCGAGCGCCCTGGTCGCCGGCGGCGGCCCCGAAGACGCGGCCGGCGCCGTGCTGGCCGGCATACCGAAGGCCGCGCACATGGGCCGTCAGTCCTTCGCCGCGGTGCTGGGCCGTGGACTCGCCGACGACGGGCAGATGATCCTCGACCCGGGCGCTCTGCGTCGGCTGGATCGGGTGAAGGTCGTCGTCATCGACGGCGCCGCGCTGCGCGGCGACCACCGCGCTGTGCTGCACGCCCGCGGTGACGTACCGGGCTGGGACGCCGACCGGGTCTACGAGGTCGCCGACGCGCTGCTGCACGCCGAGGAGCCGCCGGAGCCCGACCCGGACGAACTGCCCGCCAACACCGCACGACTGCGCTGGCTGCGCGCAGAGGGGCCGTCGGCCACCCCCGCGCAGGGCCTCGAACACGCCGACCTGGTTGTCGACGGCGAAACGGTCGGCCACGTCGAAGTCGGCTGGGAGGTCGACCCCTTCGCGATTCCGCTGCTGCAGATCGCGAACCGCACCGGCGCCCGGGTGGTGCTGCGTCACGTAGCTGGCACCCAGGATCTGGCCGCCAGCGTCGCCGCCAGTCATCCGAGCGGCACTCCGCTGCTCAAGCTGGTGCGCGATCTGCGGGCCGATCGCGGGCCGGTGCTGCTGATCACCGCGCTGCACCGCGACTTCGCCTCGACCGACACCCTGGCCGCCTTGGCCATCGCCGATGTGGGTGTCGCGTTGGACGATCTGAAGGCGGCAACGCCGTGGAGCGCCGACATCATCACCGGGACCGATCTGGCCGCCGCGGTGCGGATTCTGTCGGCTCTGCCGGCCGCACGTCAGGCCAGCGAGTCGTCGGTCAACCTCGCCAAGGGCGGAACCACCCTGGCCGGGCTGCTGCTGGTCACCGGTAGCCCCCAGACGCCGACGAACCGGCTGGACGTTCGCCGCTGGCTCAACCCGGTCAACGCGGCGGCCGCCAGCGCGCTGGTTTCCGGGGCCTTTTCGGCCAGCAAAGTGCTGCGCCAACCCGACCCCACACCGCAGCCGCTGACTGCCTGGCACGCACTTGACCCGGAAATCGTCTACGCCCGGTTGGCCGGGCGGGCCCGGCCGCTGGACGTTGAGCCCGGCATGCCGGGCTGGCGACGCGTGCTCGAGGACCTGTCCTACAGCCCGCTGGTGTCGCCGTTGCGCGGACCGGCGCGTCAGGCCGGCAAGCTGCTGTCGGCGACGCGGGCCGAGCTCGCCGATCCGCTCACGCCGATCCTGGCGGTCGGCGCGGCCGCGTCGGCGATCATGGGCAGCAACGTCGACGCCCTTCTGGTCGGTGGCGTGATGGCCGTCAACGCGTTGACCGGTGGCACGCAACGGCTGCGGGCCGACGCCGCGGCCGCCGAGTTGTTCGCCGAGCAGGACCAATTCGCACGCCGCGTCGTCGTGCCGACGGTGGCGACCGCCCGACGACGGCTGGAGGCAGCCCGCAAGGCCGAACGCACGGTCACGGTGTCCGCAACCGCGTTGCGACCGGGCGACGTCATCGACTTGGCGGCTCCGGACGTGGTGCCCGCCGATGCCCGTCTGCTGGTGGCCGAGGATCTCGAGGTCGACGAATCTCTGCTCACCGGTGAGTCGTTGCCGGTCGACAAGCAGGTCGATCCGGTCGCGGCCGCCGACACCGAGCGGGCCAGCATGCTGTTCGAGGGCAGCACGATCGTTGCTGGGCATGCCCGGGCGATCGTGGTGGCCACCGGTGTGGGCACCGCGGCGCACCGGGCGATCTCGGCCGTCGTCGACGTCGAGTCGTCGGCCGGCGTGCAGGCGCGGCTGCGCGAGCTGACTGGCAAGGTGCTTCCGCTGACCCTGGCCGGCGGAGCCGCAGTGACGGGTCTGGCGTTGCTGCGGGGGGCGACGCTGCGTCAGGCAGTCGCTGACGGCGTGGCGATCGCCGTGGCAGCCGTTCCTGAGGGTCTGCCGTTGGTGGCGACGCTGTCTCAGCTCGCCGCCGCCCAGCGGCTGTCGACTCGTGGCGTGCTGGTCCGCGCTCCCCGCACCATCGAGGCGCTCGGCCGCGTCGACACGATCTGCTTCGACAAGACCGGCACGCTCACCGAAAACCGTCTGCGCCTGGTGCGTTCGGTACCGGCGGCAACCGATCCGCACGGGCCGTTCCCCGGCGTTGCCGAACCGGAGGCGGCCCGGGTTCTGCAGGCCGCCGCGCGCGCAACGACCCAACCGCACGAGGCCCAAGGGCATGCCCACGCCACCGACGAGGCAATCGTCAAAGCTGCGGCGTCACTCAAAGACGATGTCGAGTGGAACCTGCTCGCCGAAGTTCCATTCGAGTCCAGCCGTGGCTTCGCCGCCTCGATCGGCACGCTCAGCGCGGATCCGAAAAAGCCACTGCTGATGCTCAAAGGCGCCCCGGAAGTCATCCTGCCTCGCTGCCGGTTCGCCGACCCGCAGGCCGATCAGGATCACGCGGAGTCGATGGTGCACAACCTTGCCCAGCAAGGCTTGCGGGTGCTGGCGGTCGCGCAGCGCAGCTGGGTGCACGAAACCGACGACGACGACGATACCGATGCGGACGCGGTCGACGCCGCCGCTTACGATCTGGAGTTGATCGGCTACGTCGGCTTGGCGGACACCGCACGACCGTCAGCGCGCCCGTTGATCGAAGCGCTGTCGGAGGCCGGTCGCGACGTCGTGCTGATCACCGGCGACCACCCGGTGACCGCGCGGGCGATCGCCCGTCAGCTGGGGCTGCCCGCCGATGCCCGAGTGGTCACCGGCGCCGATCTCAACGGCCTCGACGAGGACGCGTCCGCCAAGCTGGCCGCCGATGTGCAGGTGTTCGCGCGGGTCAGCCCGGAGCAGAAGGTGCAGATCGTCGGGGCGCTGCAGCGCTGCGGACGAGTGACGGCGATGGTCGGCGACGGAGCCAACGACGCCGCCGCGATCCGGATGGCCGACGTGGGTATCGGGGTGAGCGGTCGCGGTTCGTCGGCCGCCCGCGGCGCCGCCGACATCGTGCTGACCGACGAGGACCTGACGGTGCTGCTCGACACCTTGGTCGAGGGCCGCGGCATGTGGGCCGGTGTGCGCGACGCGGTGACGATCCTGGTCGGCGGAAACGTCGGCGAGGTGCTGTTCACCATCATCGGGACGGCCCTGGGCAGCGGGCGGGCGCCGGTAGGCACCCGCCAACTGCTGCTGGTGAACCTGTTGACCGACATGTTCCCGGCGCTGGCGGTCGCCGTCACCCCGCAGTTCGAAGAACCCGACGCCGACGAATCCGACACCGAGGAAGAAGCCGTCGAGGCCCGCCGCGCCTATCAGCGGTCGGTGCTGACCGGGCCGACGCCGTCGCTGGACGTGGAGCTCATGCGTCAGATCGTCACCCGTGGGGCCGTCACCGCTGCCGGCGCGACGGCGGCCTGGGCCATCGGGCGCTGGACTCCTGGCACTGAAAGGCGCACCTCGACGATGGGATTGACCGCTTTGGTGACGACGCAGTTGGCCCAGACGCTGCTCGCCCGGCGGCACAGCCCGCTGGTCGTCGCGACGGCGCTGGGCAGTTCGGCGGTGCTGGTGGCGATCGTCCAGACGCCGGGGGTCAGCCACTTCTTCGGCTGCACGCCGCTGGGGCCGATCGCCTGGACGGGCGTCGTGGGAGCAACCGCGGCGGCCACCGGGCTGTCGGTGCTCGCACCCCACTGGTTGGCCAAAACCGCGGGAATGGTGCAGCCCGACCAAGCGTGAAACTTCAGCGTGAGTGACGATTGCCTGAGTTGCATTACTAGTCGATTTTGCTCCACCCCGCATATGGTGCCGCCTCGAAACAGCCTGTCTCGCGCTACGAACCGCGCATAGGGTCGCCGACGTCCTTAGCTTTTGACGGTGTGTCGGCGATGTACTTCACCTACCCGATCGCCCCCGGCATCATCCGCGGTGCTGGCATACACGGCTTGACAGCCCGCGCTAGCTTTCTGATAGCCCGAAGCCAATCGTCAATCGCACCATAGACTTTGGCGCCAATAGTCCGGCGCAGCAGACAAGTCCGTCGCTCCCCCACACGGCATGGCGACGCTTCATCAAACTCGGCATTGAACCGCGCAAGCCGCCCGACCGTGTCCTATCCATTGAGCCGCCGGTCCGAGTCAAGCTGACTGGCCAGTTACCTGAGTAGCCAGTTGCACTGTGCGCTGGCGGATGTGGGTGCGACCCCAGACGGCTGATGATGAGTCCAAGGTACAAGAGGAATCGAACATGACATCGACCGTCGCCGACTTGCATCGAGTCATCACTTGTGTCGATGACGACGGTGGTGAGCGGATAAGCGCTTTCGGAATGGATCGGGCAGAGATCTGCGGCGCGTTCAAGCCAGCAGGCCGCCCATACTGGCTGATATATATCAGCACTACTGTGGCCGAAGCTGGCGGGCGGCCGCATCCCCACCTGGTCCCGCCGCACCTTCAGCTAGGAAACCGGCAGAACGCCCGTGAGTGGGTTGAACTAATCGCCAACCTTTACCAGCGATCGGCGACATCGTGAGCGCGCCGGGCACGCGGCACTGGGCATCGCCAGACCACGGCCGAAGTGGATCCTCGCGGACGCGGCCCGGCGTGGCAATCCGGCGAGACCACCCGCCTCTCGGCTGCAGCCGGACCATCGCTGCGAGGGATGGTGTCCGGCTGTCCGTGCGTGACTATGGGTCTCGCGCGCCGGACCACACCGTGGTCCTTCTGCATGGCCTTTGCTTAGACCAATCGTCGTGGGATATTCAGATCGGTCAGCTGATTCGCGAGTGGGGCAATGACATTCGGATCATCAGCTACGACCATCGCGGCCACGGCGACTCCGCCGACGCGCCCATGCACACTTACCGCATCGAGCAGCTCGCCGACGATCTCGCCACGCTGCTCACAGCGCTTCGCGTTAAAGGCCCACTCACCCTCGCAGGGCACTCCATGGGCGGCATGACAGCCCTGGCCTACCTCGCCCGCAGCGCCAGTGATCGCCCCGTCGAACCGAAATCGCTTGTCCTCGTCGCCACTGCTGCGGGCAAACTCGCCCACCGGGGCCTGGGCCGGCTCCTGACCACCCCCGCCGCGAAGATCCTGCACGGGCTCGTGCGGCACACGCCGCATTCGATGACCGACGAAATAGTTCGGGCTCTCGCCCGCCCGGTGTGGCCCGTCCTGACGAGATGTGCCGGATACGCGGCAGGCAACGGTGCTCTCGCCGCTGTATCCGCCGCAAGCATTAACGCAACCCCATTGACGACCAAAGTCGGGTTCCTTCCCAGCCTGCGGAGCTACGACCAATACCACACGCTTGGTTCTATCTCCGCCGCCACGACCGTCATCGCTGGTGGAGCCGACAAGCTCACCCCGCCCGCGCATGCCCACGATCTGGCCGCCGGCATCCCCCGGGCCATGCTCGTGCACGAACCCGGCGCCGGACACATGCTGCTACATGACGCCGCGCGCCTCGTCACAGACACAATCAGCCGCGCCCTCACACGATCCAATGAACCCCCCACACCACAGGATGTCCCGGCATGATCGGCCATAGCGGCCAAACGCACTTCGAGGGCAGCACTAGCACTTGCACTGTGTGCGGGCGGATGTAGGTGCGGTCGCAGGTGGCTGATGATGAGCCCAGCACGAGCAGCACCCGACGCCGGTGACTAGTCCATCGGAATGCTTTCGTGGCCCGCGCTGCGCTCGACGAGGCCGTATTCGAATTGCACCGCAGCGATTGATGTCAGCCTCCGCGGCGCACTAGGCGAGACAAAAGGGTGGCAAATTCACGTTTTGACCATCTAACGGTGGGCACTCCCAGCAAGATCAATCCCATGGCGATCGCAAGCGCGGCACAGCCGGGCGCAGCGGGTCGACATGAATAGATCGATGGCGATCGCAAGCGCGGCACAGCCGGGCGCAGCGGGTCGACATGAATAGATGACGCGATGTCGCTGAGAGCAAAGGGAAGTCCGATGGCCAAGACGAGTGCTAGCCCAGACCGAGCCAACAATTTGGCGCAGTTGTTCCTGCAGCGCGTCGAAAAGTCAGGAGACAACGAGGCCTTTCGCATCCCTGAGAACGGCGACTGGACCTCGGTCACGTGGAAGCAGGCGGCTGACCGGGTGGAGGCGCTGGCGGCCGGGCTGCTGTCGCTTGGCGTCGAGGCCGAGGACCGGATCGGTATCGCCTCGGCCACCCGGCTCGAATGGATCCTGGCTGACCTGGCGATCCTGTGCGCCGGCGCGGCGACCACCACCGTCTACCCCAGCACGAACGCCGAGGACACCGCCTACATCCTGGCCGACTCCGGCTCGAAAATCGTCTTCGCCGAGGACGACACCCAGCTCAAGAAGCTCACCGAGCAGCGCAGCGAGCTGCCAAATCTGAGCAAGGTCGTACTGTTCGACGGAACCTCGGACGACGACTGGGTGATCACCCTGGATGACCTCGCCGACCAGGGCGCGAAATACCTGGCCGAGCACCCCTCCTGCGTCCGTAACGTCGCCGACGAGATCAAGCCCGAGCAGTTGGCGACGCTGATCTACACCTCCGGGACCACCGGCAAGCCCAAAGGCGTGCGGCTGCGCCACCAGGCCTGGGTGTACACCGGCGGCGTGATCGCCGACATGGGTCTGCTCAACGACGACGATCTGCAGCTGCTGTGGCTGCCGCTGGCGCACGCCTTCGGCAAGGTGCTGATCGCCACCCAGCTGGCGTGCGGATTCGCCAGCGCAATCGACGGCCGCGTCGACAAGATCGTAGAGAACACCGGCGTGGTCAAACCGACGTTCATGGGAGCCGCCCCGCGCATCTTCGAGAAGGCCTACTCCAAGATCGTCACCCAACAGAAAGGCGCCAAAGCCGTTCTGTTCGGGTGGGCGTTCGCGGTGGGCAAAGAGGTCGCCCGCCGCCGCCGCGAAGGCAAGTTCGTGTGGCCGCACTTGGTGCTTCAGCAGAGGCTGTTCGACGGGCTGGTGTTCGCCAAGATCCGCGACGTGTTCGGCGGGCGGATCCGGTTCTTCATATCCGGTTCTGCGCCACTCAACCGCGACATCGCAGAATGGTTCGAGGCCGCCGGCGTGCTGATCCTGGAGGGCTACGGGCTGACCGAGTCGTCCGGCGCGGGGTTCATCAACCGACCGGACAACTACAAGCTCGGCACCGTCGGCCTGCCGTTCGAGGGCACCGAGGTGCGCATCAGCGACGCCGGCGAGATCCAGTTCCGCAGCGACTGTGTAATGGCCGGCTACCACCACTTGGACGACGCCACCGCCGAGGCACTCAAAGACGGTTGGCTGTCCACCGGGGATCAGGGCAAGCTCGACGACGATGGTTTCCTGACGATCACCGGCCGGATCAAGGAACTGTTCAAACTGTCCAACGGCAAGTACGTCGCGCCGCCGGCCATCGAGGCGAAGTTCGCGACGCTGTGCCCGTACGCCAGTCAGTTCATGGTGTTCGGCGAGGGGCGAAATTTCGCGGCCGCTCTGGTCACGCTGGATGCGGACTCGATCAGCGGGTGGGCCAAAGACCACGGGCTGAGCGACACGTCCTATGAGGACCTCACGAAATCCGATGCCGTGCACGACATGATCGACGAACACGTTCAGAAGCTGAACGGCAGCCTGAATCGGTGGGAGACGATCAAGAAGTGGGCGGTGCTCGACCACGACCTGTCCGTCGACGGTGGCCAGTTGACACCGTCACTCAAGGTGAAGCGTGGAGTTGTCGCTGAGCAGAACAAGGAGACCCTGGATGGCTTCTACTCCTGAGCCGGTGGCCGAGCAGTCGGCTGAGCTCCCTGATGCCGCTAATGCGGCGCTACCGGGACACCTGCTCCGCACGCTTGAGTGGCGCACCGGCCTTGAGTACGTTTCGGCTCGGCTGGCGATGCGCCGCATCGCCGGCTGGCCGCACGGCGACGGCCATCCCGTTCTGGTGTTGCCGGGGTTCCTGGCCGGCCCGGGATCGACCGAGCTGCTGCGTAACGTGTTGCGCCAGTTGGGCTACCGGGTCTACGACTGGGGCCTGGGCACCAACATGGGTTATCGCGCCAGCATGAAGGAGACGCTGCCGGCGCGCCTGCACCAGATCCGGGAACGGACCGACGGGCGCCGGGTGAGTCTCATCGGCTGGAGCGCCGGCGGTATCTATGCCCGCGAACTGGCCCGCGAACTGCCCGATGATGTCAGGTCGGTGATCACCCTGGGATCACCGTTTCGGGGCAACCACCAGGCCACCACCGCGTGGCGGGTATGGCGGCTGGTGAACCGTGGCACGGACGCCACCGAGGCTGTCTCCGAACGGGCGCTGAATCGGCGCGCCCAACCATTGTCGGTGCCGACGACCTGCATCTACAGCAAATCGGACGGCATCGTGGCCTGGCAGTGCTGCACCAGCCTGCCCGCCCCTCAGACGGAAAACATCGAAGTACGCAGCAGCCACTTGGGATACGGGCATAACGTACAAACGCTGTCGGTGATCGCCGACCGGCTGGCTCAACCCGAAGGCGGCTGGCAGCCGTACCGGCGGTAGCTACCAGGCCGCCGTTTCCAGGGACCTTTATGGAGCCGGCGCCGCGCGAGATGTCGGGGCGGCGAATGCCGCCGCTACAGACGGTGAACGGGGTACGAAAACCGCTCTCGGTAAAGCGGATTGGCGGGTGGTCGATTGCCCGGCCGATCTGGGCTGCGACATGATCGGGGGATGGCCGACATCGATTTTTCGCTGCTGGACGTGCCGCGGTCAGCGCCAGTGGATGACCCGGAGGCGTATTTGCGCGCCGCGATCGCCTGGCACTTCGGCGAGCAAACCGGCAGCGCGTTCTGGTTGCGGACGGCCCGCACGCTGGACTTCAACCCGCTAACCGACGTCAACACCTTCACCGACCTACGACTGTTTCCCAATCTCTTGAGTGAGTTACGAACCGAGCCCGTCGAAGACCTGATTCCGCGCGGCTATATCTCCGGGGAAGCGCCGCCACCAGTGCCGCAGATCTTCGAATCCGGTGGTACCACCGGTGCGCCGAAAAGGACTGTCCAGCTGCCGGATTGGGTCGCCCAGGTCATCGAATGGCAGACCGAGGATTTCGCCGGCGGCGGCTTCCTGCCCGGCCGTGGCTTCTTGTGCATGATGCCGAGCGGGCCGCACGGCGTGGGGTACTTCTCTCGCCTGGTCGCTGAGCGGCTCGGCTCGACCTTTAACGCCATCGACCTGGACCCGCGATGGGTCAAGAAGATAACTGCCCGCAACGCCGCCTCGGAGGTAACGGCCTACGTCGACCATCTCGTCGAGCAAGCCGTCCATGTCCACGTTCACCAAGAGCGCGCCGCGGATCGTGGCGCCCATATGGCCACCAACACAGATCTCATAGCCGACCATGCTCGCCGTCATTGCCGTTCCTCTCTTCACGCTGATGTCCGGTCAGTTTGGCCGACAACCGCGTGACTGGTCGTCATCCAGTTGGTGTGATCGTGTGCTTCCGCTACGTGACCACACGCGATGACACCCTCGCGCTCACTGATCAGGATCGACGCACTTCTTGCACCTGCAACGACCTCTGGTCGACGACCTACCGTCGGCGGCGGCCCCAACTCCGACGATTTCACCGCACGGGGCACACGCATAGTCGTGGATACCGCCGTCCGATGAAATCACCCGTACAGGGTGACGTTCGCTCACCCCTTGACGGCGAAGGCTAGAACTCGTTTCCATACTCCGAAGGATGATGCCGAGGCCATACGTCGCGCCCCGGTGTGGCGATACCCAGACCGACACGGCGAAGGCGTCCGACCCCCCCCCAAAAAAAGATGAAGGCGGCTCCGCGCGCAGGGTTTCATCATGCGCGGCCTTGACCGGCCGCCAATCCTCCGGATGGCATAAATCGTTCTGATCATCAGCTCCGCGTGTCGCCGAGAAGATGATCACGTCGCCATCAAACACATCAGGCACATGGTTGCGGCGATGCACCTGGTTAGCGACATGATTTCGAACCGCGAACTCCAGAACCTGTTCGGGCGGAAGAACAAACTCCGCAAACTCTCCTTGTTGGCCAATCAACTCCTCCGCCTGCCGGTAGGTCAAAGGCTCCACCTGGTCAGGTATATCTATGTCACTAAATCGCAAGAACCGCTCCAGAAGGCGACTTGTGACTTGATTTTCGTCATACACAGCCTGGTTGTGGCCGTTGACACTCAGTGTCGGATCCAACAGGACAAGACGTTGAACTACACACCCGCGTCGGCGGAGCTCAATTGCCAGCGCATGGGCAACCGGACCCCCAAACGACCAA
>Ga0137412_10003323_pt1 | contig 12831 bp, 11 predicted proteins | sample CZODoug2_1_16fun_FD_122160 | JGI IMG/M metagenome (GOLD analysis project Ga0137412, IMG submission 122160) | Vadose zone soil fungal communities from Angelo Coast Range Reserve, California, USA - CZODoug2_1_16fungal (Hybrid Assembly) | ecosystem: Environmental > Terrestrial > Soil > Vadose zone...
ACTCTAATTCGCGACGCCTATGGCGAGCGCATCAACAGCCGCCTCGGATTCTGATTCCCAGAAAATCGGGTTTTCTGGATTATTCCCAATTTTGTGTCCGCACAGCCGCGACATTGCCGCGAACATCGCGCAATCGGACGGATAAACGTAGCGGGACGTCGCGTCTCGCTTGATGTATCTGCGCTTGATTCTTAACCCGAATCTTATGGTTTCATCCGCTAGTCCGGCATTACGTCATACACGCGAACTGCGGCTTCTGTGGTCCCGTGGTGGGGCACGGCGAGATAGTATTTTTTCAGCTCCGGTATGAGGATCGATGTTCTGGCCCGAAAAGCGGTTGGAAAATGTGCGATCTGGTCATAATGGTCGGCATCTTTCTGATGATAAATATCAACGAACCCGGATCCGGAAATATAGATGCGCTTACTCGCTGGATCGTAAGCCATGTCATCATTGTTGCTCACACACGGAAGGCTGGTCACTACCTTACCGGAATCAGTATCGAGGATAATGAGTTTTCCGGGAGTGCGTGTAGAGACAAATAGACGATGGCCGGCTTCGTCAAATGACATGGCGATGAGGTGTTTGGCAACCTGGCCCGTCGGCCAAGTATTTATCACTGTGTGTTTTTCCCGATCGACTACCGCCACGGCATCTTTACCCGTCATATTGACGAACAACCGCGGGCCTGACTTTTCAAGTGCCAGCGCCTCTACGGCATCAGAATCGATTTTGATGTCGGCCAGATTTTTGCCGGCGGTGGTGTCAACCACGCTGACAAAAGAGTACGCCATGTGCGCTCCTTCACCGCCATTTACGACATACATGTATTTGGTCGAGGGATCGTAGGCCATGGAGTCGGCATCATCCCGCAACTTTACACTTCCCATCGGTTTGTAGGAGTCGCTGTCGTAGATTCTGAGCTCGCCCGCGCCTCCGTCCACGATGAAAAGCTTTTTCAAATCGGCTCGATAAACCATGGAGTGCGGCGCCTTGACATCAGTAATCGTATGAACCAGTTTGCCCGCGCCAAGATCGAAGATTTCGACGGCAGAGTTATCCTCCGCTGTAAGGAACAGCCTGTGGCCCGGCACGTCCGCGGCGAAGTGGTCAAAATCGCCGTCCTTATTAAGCCCGGTCACTGGGATGGTCTGCTTCAGAGCAAGCGGCGCTTTTTTCTGAGCCCAAGCGCCTACGATCAAAACAAGAATCGCCGTAACCAAAGTGGTTGCTCTTAATTTATTCACTATCGATCTCCCCTAAATAAATTCGCTGAGCAATTTTGCCAAGAAAACAGTTTCGCTAAAACTAGTCACAGCGTGTGCTGCGCCAGCTCGCGCTACCAAACCACTTTTACCGCAAACTGAATCTCCCGCGCGGTTGTTGTCGTCGAGGTCAGCTGGCCCGCGACGCCGGTCGGCTGTCCATTGGAGTCAAATATATCTGTCCGGGCCGGCGTCACTGGCACGGCAAAGTTAGCGTGATTCAGGACGTTGAAAAATTCCGCCCGGAACTGCACATTAAAGTTCTCCGAGATTTTTTTTACGGGGTTGTTCTTGAAGACCGAAAAATCCAAGTTCGTCGTTCCTGGGCCGATCAATATGTTGCGACCAGCGTTGCCCCGGAGATTGAAACACTGCGGAAACGGAACTCCGACCAGGTTGCCGTCCGAGTCAGTAATTGGCGTCGGGTCGCAACCGATCCCGTTCGACGCGCTCCCATTGTAGAAGGGGCAAGTTAAGGCGTCAGTTCCGGCGGGGCAGGGCGCCATGGGCACGGAGAAGCACTGGGTCTTGATGTAAGTGTTGGGATTTCCAGGATTGGTGAGCGTTGCGCAACCCGGAGTGCTCAGTCGATCAGGGAAAGCCCATGTGTCGCTGCTGTTCAAACCCTGCGGATCGCCATCGGTTCCCCAAGTGGCGGTAAAGGGCACCCCGTCGATTGCTTTGAAGATAGCGCCGAGTTCCCAGCCGGACGTTAGCCATCCTGCGGGTCCGGTCACGGACTTCAGCCTGGGCACCTGCCAAGTGGCGCTGATCACCAGGGTCCGGCCAATATTGAAGTCGGAAAGACCCCGGGCCGATCTTAAATCGTACCAGGGCAAGCTCCCAATCGAATTCGAAAATTGGTCGCCTACGCCGGTTGCCGAGCCGGTATCGATGCTCTTACCCCAGGTGAAGGAACCTTGAAGCTCAATTCCATGGCTCATTCGTTTTTGAATCCCCACGACGAGGCCATGATAGTACGAGTTGCCTTCATTGAAGATTCCGTTGATGTCACCAAAGTTGGAATTAATAGTCTCTCCGCTTGCCACAGGGTTCGGGAACAGGAACCCCTGAGGAGTAGGCGTTGGGAACACAATATCAAAATCAGAAGACGAGAATGGCAGGTGCACACCTCGCGAACCTACGTAACCCACCAGCGCCGTCAGATTCGGTGCCAATTCCCGCTGCATATTGAGGTTCCACTGCATGGCGTAGCTGCGATGGCCGTGTTGATCATAAACACTCGCGGCACCGGACTTCGGGGTGAGCAGTGAAGCCGCTCCGGTGTAGAACGATCCTTGCGGAAGCCCATTGATAAATCCAGTCCCGTGGAACGGAGCCACCGTAGTAGAGGGGAAATAAACGCTGATCAGAGGCAGCACATCGAAGATCCCGAATCCTCCGCGGAGCGAGGTCTTTCCATTCCTGAACGGATCCCAGGCAAATCCCACGCGCGGATCAAAATTATTAATCGTAGGGTTCGACATCAGAGGCGCGCCTATATGGGGGGCAGCGTCGGTAATGTGGAGCAGAGTCGCGAGCTTGTTTTGAACCTCGGTGGGCACTGTAGTCATCTCCCAACGAAGTCCGATGTTCAGCGTCAGGTTTGAACGGGCGCGCCAGTCGTCCTGTACGTAAAAACCCAGAAGCCCTTGCCGAAGTCCTACTCCTGGATTCTCCGCGAGGCCGGCTGTGAATTTCTTGGTTTGATTAAGGAGAAAGTCGCCCGGCGTTTTGAAGGTGAAAGTTCCGCTGGATTCGCTCAGCTGGTACATATTGAGTTGCATTCGCTCGACGGCAGCGCCGAATTTCAAGGAGTGGGTTCCGTGGGTCCAGTAGGCATCATCGTAGAACTGAAATGAATTCCAGAAAAACTGGCCCGGACCATTTGCTTTCACGCCACCGGTGAACGATGTCAGTCCCGTCACAACGACCTGCGATGCAAACTGTCCGGGTATGGCAGCGAGTGTAGGATCTATTGCGAGAGGGTTAATCGCCGTGAGTCCCACATTATTCACGACGGCATCCCGGCTATAACCGATGCGAGCGGAATTCGTCATGGAGGAATTAAAGACGTGGGTCTCCTCCAGGATACCGATCTGGCGATTGGTTCTTGTACTCAAACGCACCGCGTCGAGGCTATCGGGCGAGTTGTACGGGGTGATGTCGCCCAGATACGTGGCAGCGAGACTGTCTTTATCTGAAAACTTGTTATCGACCCGGACGGTGAAGAAGTTTTCAGTGGTGACTTGTTGACCAGCGAAGGCGAATCTTGCCAGGTCCGAGTTCCCAGGCTGAACAGGCCCGTTAGGGAGAGGCCAAAAAGGAAGATATTGCAGGACCGCCCGGTCTATATGAGTTACGGGATCTGCATTTGGGTTCGTCGGTCCGGGGCCAGGAAGCGGAGTGTCCGGGGTGCAGGAAGGATCTGACTGATTCACGAAAAGACACGCGCGAGCAACCGTCGGCTGCCCATCCGGGCCGATTCCGCGCGCCGCGAGAGAAGGAACGTTGTCCACGGCCGTAAGACCCTTGGATTGGCGTATCCCCTCATAGTCGCCGAACACAAACATCTTGTCTTTCCTGATCGGCCCTCCAGCCTCGGCTCCGAACTGATTGCGCTTGAATGGAGGTTTTTGGATGCCGTTAGCATTGTCAAAGAAATTTGCAGCGTCCAAGGCGCTGTTGCGCAGGAACTCGTAAACGCCTCCGTGGAACTTATTGGTTCCAGAGCGCGTAATGGCGTTCACCACACCGCCTGAGGTTCTGCCGTATTCGGAGGTATAGTTGCTCGTTAAGACGGAAAATTCCTCGATCGCATCCACGCCCAAATCGCCGCCCAGCACGCTTCCCGGAGCGCTGTTATCGTAATCATTGATGGTGATTCCATCAAGCCTGTAGTTATTTTGCTGTGGGCGAGCCCCAGCGATCGTAATCTGGCCTCCAAAGCCTCGCTTACCGCGGTCGGGTCCCGCGGAAAAAGCAGGCTGAGTCTGGACGGCGTTGACGCCCGGCTGCAGAGCTGCCAGATCCGTCCAGCTTCTCCCATTCAGCGGCAACTCCCGAACAGTATTCGAATTGACGACGGCGCTGATCGTCGACGAAGCCAACTCCACGGCGGGGGCTTCCGTGTTTACTTCGACCGTTTGAGTCATCTTGCCAACCGTTAAGCTGAAATTCAGTATTTGCTGCTCGCCGACGGTCAGCGTGATGCTCGTTTGCACCTCGGAGGAAAATCCCTGGGCTTCGGCTCTTACCTCATAGTTTCCCGGCAATATGTTGGGGGACACGTAGAATCCGGCTGTGTTCGTTGTGTTCGTGCGCACGATGCCTGTGGCGATGCTTTTGATTGAGATCGTAGCCTGAGGAACAACTCCGCCAGATTGGTCCGTTACCGTGCCGGAAAGCGTTGCTCCTGATGTCTGCGCGCGGGCGTGACTCGTCAAAAGAATGCCCAAAGCGAGGAACAGCGGCATAAGGAAGTTGATTTTTCCCGGAAATATTCTGACGAGCATGGAGGCCTCCTAAAAATACGTCACCACCCACACAGCTGGGTCAGCGTTTCAGGGCCTGTGAAAGACGACTTGCGAGAGGTATCTGATATACCTTGGCTGGGCTTATATACTCGTCCGGCAACCTTGTCAATATTAATGACCATGCTTTTGACTCCGTCCTTGACAGACATCCAAACAGAATGCTATCAACCGCAGCAATTGATCGCAGACTTTGGTTTTTCCGGGGAGAGGACAAAATGAAAAAGTCGTATACGCTTTTTCTTGCTCTATTCTTTGCAGCGGTAGGCGCTCATGCTCAGGCTGATCCGCCCCTTCGACTGATACATACGACATTCCTGCCGGGATATGTGGGCGACTTCGAACATTTTGCGCCAGACATCAAAGGTAACCGCTTGTTTCTGCTTGCGGAGGATCACAAGACAGTCGAGGTTCTTGACATCCGATCGGGCAAACGGATTCATACAATTTCGGGCTTTGGACAACCACACGACATCGTGTACCTGCCCGGGCCCAATTCCATCATCGTGACCGAGGGAGATGATGAGTCCGGAGCGGTCGAACTCGTTAGCGGCAGCACTTACAAAATCCTCGATAAAATAAAGCTACCTCCCGATGTGGATGGCGGTGTGTACAATCCGGTAAACAAATATTATTACGTGGAAAGCGCAGGCCAGGGGCCGGACGCCAAGACGCATCTGCTTAGCATTATCGACACCCAAGGCTTCAAACTCGTCGGGGAAATCACGCTTCGGGGAGGCAAGTCCGAAGCCATGGCGATTGACCGTGCTGGTGCAAAGCTTTACGTCAATATTCGAGACCCTGATGAAATCGGAGTGGTTGACCTGCAGACCCGCAAATTAATCGCGGAGTGGCCGATACCGGACGCCAAGAGCGAGAATGCGCTGGTTCTCGATGAGCCGAATCGCCGTTTGTTCAGCGCGACGCACACGCCGCCCAAACTTTTTGTGTTCGACATCGACACCGGCAAAGTCGTTGCGAGCTTGCCGTGCGCGGTCAACACCGACGATATGGGCTTTGACCCGGTACGTAAACGGATTTATATAACGGGTGATGGCGACGCCAGCGTCTTCGAACAGAAGGACGCCGACCATTACGTGCACATCGCGGAAGTTCCCACGGGTTACCGCGCCAAGACGTCGATTTTTGTTCCCGAGCTGAATCGGCTGTACCTTGCCGTCGCCAGCAAAGGTAAGCGTGCTGGAGGAAAGCTGGTCGTCCCCGAGCCAGGATCCAAAGTGGAAGTGCGGATTTACCAGGCCCAGCCTTAAATGGCGGTGATCTCTTCTCAGATAAAGGTTGTTACGGATGCACCGTCTGTTCTCGAAACGTTGCCCGGGTATTCTCAGCTTCAGACTTGAGAAAAGCATTCCAATCGCGAGAGACGTGCCTGTCTTCGTGGGCCTTGGAATGGTAGAAAAAGCTGCCTAGTTGATATGCTTCGGGATCGTGCGGGGCAATGACTTGGTAGCACCCGCTGCAGACATGTTCCTTTGCGTCTCCGATCATGGAACCCTCCTCTATTTCTCCAACGTGTGCATTCTAAAAAAATCCTTCAAATGAGTGAATCGGTCTGAAAATGTATTTCCATAATGAATTGGCTGTATGAAGCAGTTGGGTCGAAATCCTCCTTTTGGAGAGCGCTGAGCATTAACTTGCAAGCGGTACCGCCTTAAGTTAACTTCCCACTGCTAATTCTTGTCCCGCCGGAGGCTATGTGAATAAAGCGCGATTGATGAGTGGATTGTTGAGTATCGGTACGCTGTTATTTGCTTGTGTGATCGTTGTTTGGGGTCAACAGAAAGAACCTCTCTCGTTCGTGCAATCGATTCCATTGCCCGCGCTCCATGATGGAGACTTCGACCACTTTGCCGTCGACCTCGCGGGCCACCGGCTGTTCCTCACTGCCGAGAAAAACGCGGCCGTCGAAGTGTTCGATCTGCAAACGAATAAACTGATTCACACGCTCACGGATATCGAGGAGCCTCACTCGATGCTCTATCGAGCTGATTTGAAGAAGCTCTTCGTGATTGATGGTGGCGCGGCGGAAGTGAAGATCTACGAGGGCGAAACCTACAAACGTCTTGGAGCTATAAAGCTCGAGGATGACGCGGACTCGATGGCCTACGATCCCGCAACAAAATACCTTTATGTCGTGAACGGCGGCAAGGGCGCCAAGATGGCCTATTGTTTAGTCAGCATCCTCGATACAACGACCGACAAGAAGCTGGCCGATATAAAAATCGATTCCGATAGTGTCGAGGCGCTGGCTCTTGAGAAGTCAGGGCCGCGGATGTTCGTCAACATTACCGGCAAAGACGCAGTGGGCGTCATCGACCGGGAAAAACATACGGTGATCGCAACGTGGCCGATTGGGCAGGAGTCCAAGCACAACGTCGCGATGGCGTTTGACGAAGCTGCTCATCGATTGTTTATTTCCGCAAACACTCCCGAAAAGCTGATCGTTCTGAATTCTGATTCCGGCGCGATCGTTGCCAGTCTTCCCTCCGGGCACATGGTCGATGACATGGCGTATGACGCAAAAAGTAAGCGGATTTACCTTACAGGCAGCGACTTCATCAATGTATATCAACAGAAAGATCCGGACCACTACGAGCTCGTGGGACAAGTTCCCAGCTCTTTCCGCGCCAAGACGGCGATTTTAGTGCCTCAACTGAATCGGTATTACCTTGCCGTGCCGCGCCACGAAGGCAAGTCTGCTGAAGTGCGTATTTTTGAGGTGAAGCCTTAACGGAAAGCTTGTCGAGATCAAAAAACACATTCCGGATAATTGCCGATCGATGTGCGGATGATTGGTGTGGCAACTTTTTTGTAGGAGAGAAACGTGAAGAAATCACATCCGTTGTTATTGACGCTGTTTGTCGTATTCGCGCTGGGAACCAGGGCTCAAGACAAGCTTCCCCTCAAGTTGATCGCAACCACTCCTCTACCAGATTTGGTAGGCGACTTGGAGTTTTTCGCCCCCGACCTCAAAGGCAACCGTTTATTTCTCTGCGCTGAGAACAGTAAGACGGTCGAGGTTTTTAACCTCGACACAGGCAAACGAATCCACTCCATCAAGGATTTGGTGAACCCCACGACATTGTTTATTTGTCGGACTCCAACAAGCTTATCGTTACCGATGGAGGAGATGATTTCGGATGGGTCGAACTGGTGAGCGGAGAGAATTACCAGATCATTGATAAAATAAAACTTCCGAATGGCGTGGATGAGGCAATCTTCGATCCCGTCAACCAGTATTTTTACGTCGAGAGCGGCAGCGACGAGCCCGGCGGGAAGACTCACTTCATTAACATTATCGACGCCAAGAATTTTAAACTCGTCGGGCACATCACGCTTCCGGGCAAGACCTCCAATGCTATGGCGGTGGACCATGCCGCCGGGAAACTTTATCTCAATAATTCGGGAACCAGCGAGGTTGTGGTTGTTGACCTAGGCACCCGCCAAATGATTGCTCATTGGCCCCTGCCGGAAGCCCACAACCTGAATGGGCTAGAGTTCGACAAAGCGAATCATCGTGTGTTCAGCGCCACGCGGACTCCGGCAAAATTTTGGGTTCTCGACACGGATACCGGCAAGATCGTGACAAGTCTTCCCTGCACAGACTATAACGACCATATGATGTTCGACGCAGCACGCAAGCGAATTTACATTACCGGAACCGAAACGCTGACCGTCATTCAACAGCGCGACGCGGATCATTACGAACACCTCGCGGACGTCCCGGCCGGATATCGCTCCAAAACTTCGATCTTTATCCCTGAACTCAATCGAGTTTACGTCGCGTTGTCGGGCAAGGACATGAGCGGGAAGCCACTGCTCAAGCCAGGAGTACAAATGGCGATCAAGATTTACCAAGTGCAGCCCTAAAATCTGCTGGTCCCGTCTTCGTTGCTGGCAGAGATGAGTTTTGTGAAGTCAAGCGACCGTCCGGTTGCGGCTTACAAAAGATCGAGCCCTGGCTTCATTTTGCAATCGTTATGATTGTGTCATGCGCCGTCAGCTTGAGGATATCGTCGGCGCTTTTCGGGCGCGAATTGCTCTCAGCTTGTCCCAGTCAAACTGCCACTGCGCCGAGATGTTGGTAAAACGAGGATGCTGCAACAGCCTTTTGAGGTCGAACGCATAAAGCGCCAACTTGCAGTCTTCGAAAAACGGTGCCGTCGTGCAGCCTTGCAGCGTGTCCCCGGTATCTCATGGATTAATTGTTGATGAGGATTTGTGTGAAAGTTTGTAGAGACGCGCGATCACTGCACTGAGATTCTGGCGGGGTAGCGCAACACCAACGTAAGCGCGAGCTCTTGCGTCTCGTTTGGCAAAAGGCCAATGAGACGCTCGCCAAACCCTTCGCGCTGGCCGCGCATTTCTACCTTGTACTTTCCCGGCGCTACAATCAGCAGCATGGGCGTGCGGCCTACGGACTTTCCATCGATATAGACCAACGCTTCGCTGGGCACTGACCGCAGCATTAGCTTTGCCGCCTCTTTTCCGGCTCGTTGCTCAAGAGCTTTCCGGTTCGTCGCGTAAATTCCGTCCGCATTCGTCGTACCAGCCGGGGTGAAGACGGATGCCGCATTTCGAGTGGAAACATCAGCCTTCGGAGGTGCGGCGCCGGATTGTTCCGTGCTCATGCCTGAGGACGCTGTGCCCACCGACTGGGCGTCAAGCTGAGTGCACAGGCCCATACCTACTATCAAGGCGAGGACAACCGAAACGTGGAGCAGCACTTTCATTATTTCATCCGCAATTGCGTCTTGAGCCCCTCTTTGCCCGGAAGTCTAACCCTCCTGTCCCGTGGAGTCAACCGCAAGTCGCCCTAGCCTCTTGGGGCTGGTAGCGCGGCTCGTCTTGACCGGAGGATACGGCCCGCCAGGTCCCGAGAGCGCCCTTACCGGGTGGTGGAAAATCACCGGTTGGCGCTATCGGCCGCGTTCCACGGGAAAACATTTACTTAAATGTGGCACTAGACTTACCGGGCGGACCATATAAGTCTGTCCTGTTTCGGCTAGAGATGTCCAACATACTGTAATTATATGGAGATAGCACGTCTGAGGTCATGGCGGACGGATAGGACTTTGGTACTCCCCCTGCTTGGTACTTTAGTAAGGAAGTGAAATGGCTAATTGCTTTAATCAGTGTTGCACCCCTGGCTGCGGGACGTTCGTTCCAGCAGAGCTGGAAACAGAAGGGTTCTGCGTTCCACATTTCCTCTCGTCTGCGGAAAGGGCCTGTACCGACATTCGGCGTGAGGCGGCTGCCGGCGGCTCAGACGCTATACGACGAGCCGAATTTGAAAACTATGTGGCCGCGTCTGCCATCAAGCTGGCTCTCATCGGTACCGGAAGCGTGCGGTTACCCGACGAAATCAAGAAGCGTGTGCTCACTACCTTTTTGACACTGATGATTCTGCGCGAGAATCTTGACCGCACCCCCAGCCCTTTCTTGGCCAGACAACGAACTACCAGGGCAGAGGTGCCGACGGTCTCAGTCGCTGCGCGTATCTGATCGAACTGCGAGTCCAGTTCGTATCAATGGGCGGTTATGAATCGCGATGATGGAGTTTAGAATGTTAGATCCCAGGATTGTTCGACTAGCGGTGTTTGTCGTCATCATGATGGCTGCGGGGGCAATGCTCGGATACCTGGTGTATCCGCATTTAGGCGGAACGGACGCCTCCGCCGCCAGCGCAAATCGCCAAAGCCTCGCGGAGATCCAACAACAGTTGAGTGGCATGGAAAAGCGGCTGGGAACGTTGGAAACCCGCCGGAAAGCAGAATCGGCGAAGGCTCCACCAGACGTGAAGGGACCGGAACCGGCTGCTCCAATCCAGAGCGCCATCCCGCGTGGTCCTCAAGCACCAATTCAATTCTCACCTACTTTCGTTCGCCACTCCCAGTCTGTGGCCACTCAACCGCCGGTCCCGGATCCGGCTTCGCGACAGAAGCTCACAACGCTTGAACAAGGAATTGGAGCGCTGCAGGAGGAAACTGGCTCCAATCGGGAAGCTTGGCAAGCGACCACGAATCGACTCGCGGAGGTAGCCGGTGAGTTGGGCGCGCAGAACGGGCGGATCATCAAAAATCAGGACGAATTGAATAAATTCCTGGGACGTACGGAGCACACTGCTGTTACTTTCGAGCTTCGCCGCGGCTTAGATCCTGAACCGGTGGGACCTGTCCGGATTTCGCTCAAGACTTCGAATCAAAAAAGTCAGCGATATACGGTCTGCGTATATCTCCAGGACTCGTGCGTTCAAGTGAAGGACCGGGTTGTATACGAAGTGGTGCAGTTGGCTGTCTCTCGCGATACGGCACCGCTCGAATTGATCGCTACAAAAGTTGACAAGGACGGAATTGTCGGTTATCTGGAAGTTCCCCGCGAGAACCCGGGCCACTAGTTTCCCGGTGGTTTTTGAATTCCGCTTAAGACTGTTTTCTGGTTCATCCCTGCTAACTGTGTAGATCTTCGTTCGGGAAGCCGTCGGAACACTGTCAAGATACCGACATTCCCGGCCACTTCTTCCGCTCATAACGTCACTGGGCGACTTCGATTCCCCGGCTAATCATCTCATGTAAATGTAGATATCTAATAAGACGAGATAAGTTCGACGTTGGAATAAAAGCTGCTTCTCCTGACAGGCGAGGCAGGCGGATGAGTCTGGGCAATCGCATCAAACGTGCCCCCTCAGCTTGTCAGTCTCAACGTGGAGCCCGTTAGCTAATGTTCGGCAAGTTATTGAGCTTGTTGGGAGCAGTACTCTTGGCGGGCACGCTCTCGACATTTTCCGCGCGGCCTCAGGAGCACAGAGGACCGGATGGATACTTCCACGATCCCGACACGGGCGCTGCGCAACCGGACATGTGCGACAACGGATACAAGAATGAGCACAAGTGCGAGTGCAACCGTGCCGATACCAAATGCGGCGAGGATTCCACTGCCACTCCCTCGAGGAAATGCCAGACGTATTGTCGAATCAAGGCTTGCAGCTGCGTTAACGGGTGCACTTCGTAAAAAGGGACGATCGGACAACCCCGCTGCAAAAGGTGCCGTCGTAGTCAATGTGTTCGCGATTCTGCTTTCCGTCTCATATCTACTGTGCATGTGAGGTGATATATGGCAAGCGAGAGTCATTCCGTACATTTCGCCGGAGGCGATCTCGGCGGACAACGTCACATTTGCGCTTTCTTCAACAGCATCGACGAGGAGCACAGGGTGCTTCGCTCGTTCTTCAAAGATGGCCTCGAGCGGGGGGAAAAAGCTTTCCATATCGTTGACCCCGAGCTACGGGAAGAACATCTTAAACTCCTCGCCGAAGCAGGTATCAATGTGCAAGAGACGATGGACACCGGCCAATTGGAGGTGCGGCGTTGGCAGGATGCTTACCTACGCGGGGACCACTTCGACCAGAATGCGATGTTGGCATTGATCGAAGAGGTGCTCCAATCGGCCGATACGGCCGGGTACTCGCGCACCAGACTGTTGGCCCACATGGAATGGGCGCTGCTCGACAAACCCGGCGTCGATAACCTGGTGGAATACGAGACGCGCCTCAACTATGTGCTTCCCAAGTACGATGATGCAGTGGTGTGTACGTACGATCTGTCGAAATTTGGCGCAAGCGTGACAATGGACATCCTGCGCACGCACCCGGTGGTGATCATCGGCGGAGTGCTGCAGGAGAACCCGTTCTTCGTGCCACCGGATCAGTTCCTCCTCGAGATAAAGGAGCGACGGCCGCTTCGCAAGAGCGCGGGCACGGCGAACTAAATTCCCATAGACCCAGATCTGAGATCCCGCAGATGGGCCATGCAGACTGGTGCGCGACCAACTGGTACGTGCACTTAGGCGAGGAGGAGGAAGACGTTCGGAAGAGAATCGCGCGCTTCCGGGAGGACCACCCGCTTCGATATATCGCTAGCGTGCAGTGCCCTGGGGGCACATAGAATGAAATGTGTGAGGCGCAGATGGTTTCGATGCCGAGTATAAAATCTGAGGTCAATTAATGTAATGAG
>Ga0137412_10003324_pt1 | contig 12828 bp, 8 predicted proteins | sample CZODoug2_1_16fun_FD_122160 | JGI IMG/M metagenome (GOLD analysis project Ga0137412, IMG submission 122160) | Vadose zone soil fungal communities from Angelo Coast Range Reserve, California, USA - CZODoug2_1_16fungal (Hybrid Assembly) | ecosystem: Environmental > Terrestrial > Soil > Vadose zone...
CAGTTAATAAAAAAACATTATTTTATAAAGGTAATAAACCTTCTATAAATTTATATCAAGATATTTCTGATGCTGAATATTTAGCTATCCCTGAAAATAATTGAGATTTAAAAAAAGAAACATTAAAATATTTAAAATCGGATGTTGAAGGATTACTAGAAGCAATTTTAAGCTTTAAGGACAGTATTTACAATAAATATAATTTAAATATTACTAACTATAAAACTTTACCTGGTTTAGCTCTGGCTGCTTACACTTCTTCCTTTATTCCAAGTAACTTAACCTATGAATTTAAAATGATTAAAGGTCAACTAGAAAAAGAAATAAGAAGTTCATACTTTGGGGGTAATGTGGATGTTTACATTAATAAAATAACTAACGCGTATCTTTACGATATGAATTAACAGTATCCTTATGCAATGTTAAATGATATGCCTATTGGTGAACCTAAATTATCTTTAGAAACTAATTTAAATAATATATTTGGATTTGTATATGGAGAAATTTACTGTCCTGATGAGAATACCTTACAAGTTCCGTTTATTCAATATAAAGACCCTATTTGAAAGTTAAATAGCTGCCCTAGAGGAAAATTTAAAAGATTAATCTTCTCTGAAGAAATTAAATATGCAATTAAATTTGGATATAAAATAGACATTGATTATTGTTATCAATTTAAAAGAGGTAAAGATTTGTTTAAGAAATATGTTGAATACCACTATGAAGTTAAAGAAAACAGTAAAGATCCCGTTCAAAGAACGGTAGCCAAGTTATTTTTAAATAGTCTATATGGTAGAATGGGAATGAAAGAAATTGATAATACTATGAAAATAGTTAATAAAAAAGAAGTTGAACATCTAGACAAAAATACTAATATTTCAATAATTTCTGAATTAGCTAATGATCAATTTATTATAAGATATAACGGAAAGATTACAGATAAGATTAGAGAACTATACATTAAAGATTCTTTAATCTCAGATAAAAATAAAACAAATACATTAAGTAAAAATGAATTAAGAAAATCGGGATTAAATAAATCTAGAAATATTCCTTCTGCTGTACATATTGCTGCGGCTATATCTTCATATGCTAGAATATTAATTAATGAATTTAAGAACATACCTGGTAACCCTTGTATTATGTCCGATACTGACTCAGCAGTGTTACCTTACCCTTTACCAGATCATTTAGTAGAGAAAAGTATCGGACAAATGAAACTAGTTTCTAAAATTAATGAAGGGGTATTTAAAAAGAAAAAATTATATTGTATAATAGATTCTAATAACCAAGAAATCATTAAATCTAGCGGGGTAGCTTCTTCAAGGTTAAACTATGAATCGTTTAAAAAATTATTAAACGGTGAATCAATAGAAATAGTAAGAACTAATTTTAATGTTGATTGAAAAACCTTAAATGTTGATATAATTAATTCTAATATAGTTATACAGGGATTATCAGGAGAAGTTAAAACTATTTATAATACTACTGACGTTAACTTTAAAGCTATAATTATTCATCCCTTATTTCCCATTGAAAATATTAATACTTTAAACTCTTCTATTAAAGAAAATACTATCTTAGAAAAAGAAAAAGATAATGAGGATTACATGTTATTTTCTAAATTAGAAATTATCTTTTTCTTAATCTCTCTAATTTTAATATTTATTTTAATATTTATTTATATTTATTTTTATAAATAATTTAAATTTAAAAAACTATTGATTAATAATTCTCTTAAACCTAATATGATACTAACTTTAAACCAATCCCATTTTTTCTTCGAAGATACTACATAATTAAATTAATTATAAGTAGTTTAGAGGTATGACCTAATAGTTAAGTTATCTACGTATAATATAATAAGTTAGGTCAATTGACAAAAGTCAATTCAAGGATTAATAAATTTTATTAATTCCCTATTGAAATAATAATAATCACATTTAAATAAAATTAGTTACAATGATAAAATTTATTGCACTCAGGGTAATCAGATCTAGATTAAAATCCAGGTTACCACTAATCAATTCTAAATTATATAAAAATATGTTTAATTTAACTTATAAGTTTTTTACTATCCTTAAACCTTCACAAATTTGGGTTATAATTTTAGCCTTACTTAATAGAACAAATATTAAGGATTTAATTAAAATTCCTTCAATGTTTATTTTATTTAATTCCTTTTTTTCTGAATCTAATGACAAATCATTATCAGCTAATGATATACAAGCTAAATTAGTAGCTAATAAATTTAATGATTCTAGTAATAACTTTGAAGTTTTCTTTTGAATACTAATTATATTAGCAATTTTTAAAAGATTTTTAAGAACAATATTTAAACTTTTATGACTTCCATTTAAGGTTGCTATGTATTATTATACCTTAAAGTATTTTGGATTCGATTTCACTTATGCTTATGATATATTAAATAATTTATCCTTAGGAATTATCGATTGATTTTATACTAAAATAACTAATTTTATAAATTTATTATACCCTAATGATAAGAATAATTAAATTTATTTTTTTTTAATTTATCCTGAATTTTACACTATAAAGAAATGAATAGGACTAACTATAGAATTATGTTAGAAAATTTTAATTTTTATTTAATGACATTAAATGTTTTAGATAAACTAAAACTCTTATTAGGAATGATAACTAATAAGTTTTCTGACAATATAGTTAACACTTTACCTTCTCCTTTAAATTTAGAGTTAAGAATTCTTTCTAATACTAACCCTAAAAATTTTACTATCTTAGGGTTTATTTTTTCTTTAATACTTTATAAATGACTAGTTTTATTTAAAAGAGTTTTATTGTGACCCTTTAAACTAGGAATATTTTCTTTTATTTTCTCTATTGCAGGATTTGATGTAACCTGATTTTTAAATTTGTTTAATTTTTTACTATAAATATTCCTAGCTGAGTTTATGTTCAATATTTAACACTTTATTATAATTGATTAAATTGATGATATTCTACAGTTAAAATAAAATCCTTAAATAGTCTTTCAATATATAAATCTGAAAACAAAGAACTTTATTCTGATAAAGAAAGTCATTTAAGTAAACATAAAGGAAAATATTTCTTAGGTATTATCTCATTGATATTATTTGCACTATTTTATTTTTATTTTTTGGTGATGTACCGACAAGTGACAGTAGTTCAGCAACTCAAACTGCTGATAGTGCTTCACAAATAGAAATAAATAATGAAGCTAGAGTTAAAAAGGTTAGAAAGATAGGTAGAAAAATACATGATTCAATTAGCGATAGAAGAAAAAGACTATTTACACAAGCTACTATATTAGATACTATTGATGAAGCAATTCTAGAAGGAAGTGGAACTCCATCTAATTTAGCTGATCAATTTGCTGAAAGATATCCAAGTCCTGAACAAGAAGGATCACCTACTCCTAGTGGGTCAGGTAGTACACTTACTGAATCATCACTTTCAGATCAATCAGAAGGACCACCTAGTCCTACAAATTCTGACGATTCTAGTGAAACAGTAAAAGATTATAAAAGTGGTTCTTCTTCTAGAAAGGATATAAAACCGTTTGACCCAACTAGGGAATCCGTAGTTCAATATCAAGTTAGAAGTTTTTGGACGTCTACTTTAAGTAAAAATCTAAATAGTTTATTAATAAAATAAATATTTTATTATTTATAATCTACCTAGCAAGTTTTAATTATAATTAATAATTTTTATTTATTTTGTTTTAGTTAATAATTTAATTTTTCAAGTTATCCCCTTTTTTTATTTATTTATCTCAGTATTTTATTGAGATTCTAATATTATAATTAATAATTAATAGAGGAAAACAAATTAATCTTACTTTTAATAACATAGATTGTAAATCCGTTATTAAGGTAAATATTCGGGCCCACCCTATGAAACAAAATAACGTCTTAAGTATCATGTGCATCAACACTGGCGATAATTTAACAATTAAATATTTATAAATTTAAATCCCCTGAAAAGAATTTAAAGCTAAATATTAAATGAGAGAGTGTAATTGATACCTCTATATTAAGTTAAAATAATTTTAATTTAAAGGAATAATTAACATTATTTAAATTACATTTGATAATACAAACGGAATAGGTGCGATTCGAACGCACAAGAGTAAAACTCAAACAATTAGCAATTGTTCTAACTTCCCAATGTAAACTAATCCTTTTTAATTATTCTATTTAAATTAATAATAATAATTTTTCTTATTTATTTTTATAAAAACTACTCTTTATTACATAACAAATATAATAAATATAAAAAACATAATAAATAATATTTTATATTAATTATGAAATTTAAAATTGAATTTTAAATTTTAAGTAAATAAAATTTACAATATCTAATTAATTAAATATTAATCATTTTTTTAGTTTTAATTATATAAGGTAATATTCTATATTTTTATTTGATAAGATTATAAAATTTATTTTTATTTTATTGATTCTTCCTCTTCTTCTGCTTTAATATTATTATTTATTTATTAAAATTAAAAGTAGACAACTAAACTGAAAAAATAAAGTATAAAAAAAATAAAAAGTTATTTTTTTTTGGTTTTAATACTTTTATTTTAACTAACCCTTTCTTCGAAAGATTTAGAATTTTATTAAAAATAAAAATAAAATTTAGATTTAGAATTAAACTAAAACTTAAATCTAAGTTTAAAATTTAATATAATAAATTTTTTTTGCTTAGCAAAACTGGTATTATTTTGTTATATTTTTTTTTATTATAATTATTAAAATTTAATCTTAAAAAAATAAAAATAAAAATAAAATTAAATTATAATTATATTTTTATAATATAAATTAAAAATAAAAATAAACTTTAAATTTTAAGAGTTAAGATTTAAGAGTTAAGATTTAAGAGTTAAGATTTAAGATTTAATAATTAAAATTTAAGAAATAAGAAATAGTTAAAAAGTAAGATTAATGGTAATGAAAACAAATTATTCTTCGCTTTCCTTAAGGATCGAAGACAGAAAAAGATTAAAAATAAAACAAAAGCTGGTTATTACAGCACAATAAAATTAATAATAAATTTAAATTAATATTGAAAGTGGGGTTTATTTAATAATAAAGTGTTATATTTTTCAGCAGCACCTTCCGGTACGGCTACCCTGCTATGACTTTTGAGATGTTATTTAAATAGCTTAAATCAACATTATTTGAGTTTTTACATATTTGTAATATTTTTAATTAAAATTTACTAAATATTTTTTTTAATATTAAATATTTTTTAATATTTAAAGAATTTAGCTAATTTTCTTAATTTAATTTAATTAAATAGATTTAGCTAATATAAAATGTGCCTTTATTATAAGAGTTAATTAATAAATAATAAATTATTATAATAATTAACTTTTACCCTATAATATACACGTCAAAATCTGCTATTTTCCACCAAAGTAAACTTCTTCCCAGCGACAGACAGTTAGTTCATTCCGAATTTTAATTTCACCGTTGCGTCTACTTATCAACGATTACTCGAAATTCCTTCTTCATGGTGCCGAATTTCAGGCACCAATCCTTTAAATTGACTTCTTTTATGTGATTAGCTCTTTTATTTGAATTTTGCGTCACTTTGTAGAAGTCTTTGCAGCACATTTGTAGCCCAATTCATGTGGGTCATAAAGACTTGTCATAGCCTCCCGATATTGTAACTATCTCAGAAACAACCTGTTAAGTAAAAATTAACAATGGAGATCGCGTTCGTTAAGTGGAATTAACCTCAGCCCTCACGATACGAACTGACGACAGCCATGCAGCACCTGTTTTTTGTAAAAACTAATTAAAGTTTTTTAATTAAATAAAATTAAGATTAATTTTATAAAAAAAACCAAAAAATGCAAGAATTGGTAAGATTTTACGCGGACTATCGTATTAAACAACATGCTTCACTTCGTTTGCTTCGAAACCGACTAATTTTTTTGATTTCACTTTTGCAAGTGTACTCGCAAGGCGGAATGGTTAACGTTTTAACATCGTTACAAGTGTAAATTCGAACACTTACAACTACCATTCATCGTTTACAGTGATGAATACGAGGGTATCTAATCCTATTTTCTGTCATCACCTTCGTACCTCAACGTCAATCTTTCTTGGAAAATTGCCTTCGCCATTAGCCTTCAACAGATAGATTTACATATATCATCCCTACTTACCGAATTCCACTTTCCTACATTAAGATTCTATCTTCAATTGCATCTTTCCAACAAAGGATTTCCTTGAAGTTTTTGAAAGAGAGTAATTAAATTTTATAATTATAAAAAATTTACCTTGAAGTTGTCTACTTACCCTTTAAGCCTTATTAAGATGGCTAACGTTAGCGTCGCTGGCCTTACCGAGTCTTCTGGCACCAGGTTTGGACGACACTATAAGTAAATCAGTCATGGTCTTCTTTACTATATCTAAGAACTCAATCCTTGAATCCAGTTAGCTCGTTCACTCTATTTAGAGCATTGACAAATATTCTCAGCTGCTGGTTAAATTCGACTAGGGATATTTCATTCCCAATGTGGCCATTTAATCTTTCGGATATGGCTATTGATTGTTGGCTTGGTAGGCTGTTACTCCACCAACTACCTAATCACATAAATTGAATCTATAAGCGGAAAATTTCCTTTTATTATTCTTTAGTTAAAAGAACTTATAGGTATCTAATTTACTATTACTCACCCTTACACCCTATTAATATTAATTAATAGCGATTTGCATGCCTTAAAACTACTGGATAACGTTCAACCCGAACCAAAATTAAATTCATTCACTTAAACTTGGATAAATTTAAAATTGTCTTTAATTAAATTAAAAAAAAGAACAATACAAATTTTAATAAATTAAATATTTTAAATTAAAATATTTATTAAAATTGTTTTTATATTTATCTTATAATATTCGTTTAAAACGATTTTTAAAAAACTGCTATCACTTTTATGAATTTAATTAATAAATTCAATCAATAAATATTTAAAGGATTAAATTTTAATGGTTATTTTAAGTGAAAAAAGTGGGGAACGTACATTTTAAAAAAGTAGTAAAAATTTGATTATTTTTTAACATAAAAATAGAATAATTTAACATAAATATAGAATAATTTAAATTTTATTGCCTAAGAATTACTTTTAAATTTAATTTTAATCATTAAAATTAAATTAAAATATGTGAATAAGACTAGAATCAACCTAGTTTTATTTAATTGTTTATTAGAATTTTATAGTAAATTTAATTTAAAACTCTTTATTAGTGTTAGGGGGATATGGAAATAAATATGTAAAAATAGTGTAATAATAGTTATATCTTTAAGAAAAAGTTAAAATTATTTGATAAAAAAGGGTCAAAAAACTTATCTAGGGTACTTAACAAAAATAAAAACACATTAGATTATATTTAAGGGTTTAAATGTTAAATTTTTCAATTAAAAAATTAAAAATTTATTATAGTATATTATTGGGGTATAAAAAAAAAAAATAATAAAATTAATAAATCGTTAGTAGTACCTATATTTTGTTAATGAAGATCATATTAATTATGATTATGTTGGTGATGTACCAGATAGAAAGTATTTTGAAGGTATGGATCAAGAAACATATAAAATGTATTTAGAATTTACTAAAAATAAAAATAAAGGATTAAACAAATGAAATCTTAAAGATGAAACTATTTATTATTGTAATCAAGATTGTAAAACTCTATATAATGTTATAAAGGAATTTGGTATTTTAATTTTTGAGTTATTTAATATTAGTATATCTAAAACACCTACTGTTTCTTCTTTAGCCTTTAGAATATTTAGATCATCTTTTCTTAAAGATAACAATAAAATTGCTATTATTAATAAAGAATTATATGATTTTTTATATAGAGGATTTTATGGAGGTGCTGTAGATGCTTATATTCCTTATGGTGAAAAGATTAAATGTTATGATGTTAATTCTTTATACCCAAACGAAATGTTTAATAATCCAATGCCTGTAGGTAATCCTTATTATTTTGAAGGTGATATTAAGTATTTTAAGAATTATATTTTTCCAACTGAAGATTTTTTAAATTCTCGTATTAAAAAAGGTAAAATTAATACAATTTATAACTATGTTGTAAATATTTTTAATAATGAAAATTATGACGAATTTGAAAAAGAAATTATTAAATTTTTAAACTTAAATAATAATAAAGGTATATTAACTAATGAAAATAATTTACCTTACGGTTTCTTTGAAGTAGATTTAGTTACTCCACCTAAAAGTGAATGAAATGAACCTATTTTATTGAAAAGACAGAAATTTAGTGGTTATAGAACAATTGCTCCTGTAGGTAAATGAAAAGGTGTATACTTTTCTGAAGAATTATATAATGCTAAAAAATTAAATAATAAACATAAATTTAAAGTAAAATGTGGTTTCTTATTTAGAAGTGAATTTATTTTTAAAGATTATGTTGAAAAGCTTTATAAATTAAAAGAAAATAGTAATAGTAGTTCACCTATTTATGCTATATCTAAATTATTACTTAATTCTTTATTTGGAAGATTTGGTATGAAGCCCGACCTTGATCAACATATTATTTATGATGGGTCATCAGATCAAAATAATTCAGAAATAGAAAATCTATTTTTAGAAAAAACTGTTGATATTATAGCAGAATTTGATAATGGTGATAAACAATTATTATGTTTTAAAAATAAAAGAGCTAATTCTGAACTAGTAAACCTTTTGGAAGACACACCTAAAAATGATAATTTGTTATTTATTAATGTTTCTATTTCAGCAGCTATAACTGGCTATTCTAGAATTTTAATGTCATTATTTAAAAATAATCCTTTATTTAAATTATATTATTCAGATACAGATAGTGCTTTTATAGATGTAGATTTAATTAAAATTTATCCAAATATGGTAGGTAAAAAGTTAGGTCAAGTAAAATTAGAAAAAGAATTTGATGAAGCTTTATTTTTAGGACCTAAGTTATATGGAGGTATTACAAATTTAAAAGAAACAATTTTAAAAGTTAAGGGTATTAATATTAGGAAGAATCCTATAACATTTGATCAATTAAAAGATTTAATAATTAAAAATAAAAAATTAAAATTACCTAATGAAAAATGATACAGAAAATTGGGTAGTGGATCAATTGAAATTAAACAAGAAATATATAACTTAACTTTAAATTCATCAAAAAGAATCTTAATTTATGATCAAAATGGAATGTTAATTAAAACAGAACCCATTGAAATTAAATAATAAAAAACATAATTTAAAATGTTTGTTTTTCCACTTTATTCCCCTCTACTTGATTTAAGATTAAATTTTAATTTTATTTAAATCCGTAGAAAAACATTAAAGTTTATTACTATTAATCAATAAAAACCCTTTAAATTTATTAAAATTTTCTTTAAGAAGATTAAATTTATTATTCTTATATAGGAGAAATGGTATTGAAAGGAGAAAAATAAAAAACATAAGAAAGTCTCCTACTTTTAGTCTTAAGATTTAATTGTATTTAATTAAAATTAAAATTTAAAATAATAAAATGGTACGTTCCCCACTAGAGGAAAGATTAAATTATTATCTTTATATAAATAAAAGATAAAAATATCTTTTATTTATAAATTTGAAAGAGACAATAAGTCCTATTTAACAAAATTAAAAATTAAGAATAAAAGATAAGAAAAATAACATCAACAATAGTACGAAATAGTACAAGAATACGAACATTTCCCAAAGTAAGTCCTTTTAAGTTTAATAATTTATGAAATATGACACACAATTATTTTATGACAGCAGATTGATCAGATATTATATCAATAGCTAAATTAATATTTAACAGATATGGAACAGCAGCTTTAATATCAATACCTAGTTTATTTTTATGAGTTAAAAATTCAAATATTTTTAATGCTAACGATAGCAAAGATCATACAAAACTGTTTAAATCATTAACAGCAGATGGTATAAAATTTGATAATTTTATTTTATCCAATTTAACTTTTACTAGTTTTATAAGGGTAATAAGATTTATTTTCAAAGTAATGTGAATACCTTTTAAGATTGCGTTAATATTTTACATATTATCTAAATTAGGATGAGATGTTACGTATTTATCTATAAAAATAAATAATTTAAGTTTAGGATTAATAGATTGATATTTAAAATTAATATTAGAATTTATTAAATCAATTTATAATTAAACTTATTTTAATAATAATTAAAGATTTGATTAAAATCTATTTAACAAAATTAAAAATTTAAAAAATAACCAAAATGATATGAACATATATAAAATATATAAGAAATCCCTTTACATTAGTAGTGGGTACAGCTTTAAAATTTGTTATTAAAATTTTATTATTTAAGAATTTAGCATGAAAAGATTATAATGAACTACTTAAATTATCTGTAGATTTAATACCAGCTCAAAATTGATATAACTTAAGTAGATTATTAATGAGAGTTGCTTTAACACCACATCAAGAAGTTACTCAGATAGATCAAATAGGATCTATTTTAAATAGTTCTGTATTTCATACAGCTTCAAATAAGACAATTAAAACAATGGAAGAAGAAAGCAAAGATAAATCATGGAAATATTTCTTTATTTCAGTAATATTAGGTGGATTAGGTAAAAAACTTTATTTTTTCATAAGGAATTTTATATTATTACCTTTTAAAATAGGAACATGATTATTTATGGGAGGAATAGTAGGAATAGATGTAAATAAGATTTTACATTTATTTGATTTTTTAAGACTTAATGTACCTTATTGGATTTATAATAAATTAGTTGAAGTACATATAAATTGATTAAAATTATTTAGAAATGTAGGACAGATAGAATCTATATCAACTAATGATTTAGAAGAAGTAAAGATAAAAAATACTTTTAAAACAGACTCTGAAAATATAAATACCGAAGATTTAATAAAACCAAAAACATTTTTAGGATTAGATAAATCTCAATGATTAATAACTTTAGGTATAGGAACAGTACTAATATTAATTTGTGCAGGAATATATATTAATTTTTACTCTTCAGATAATAGTAGTGGAGATGGATCAAGTGATTTAAATACATGTAATACAGAAAAATTAAATAAAAGATTTAAATCATTAAAAAGTAATACTCCTATTGATCCTTTAGTTGATAATACTCCAACACAAATTCAAAGTTCCTTAGATAAAGCTAGAACAAACATAAGTTGAACAGATTACTTTAAAAATAAAATTTCTAATTTAACATCAATTAAATCTTCAACTAAAATAACAGATGATATTCCTTCACCGTTTAATGATGAACAAATAGAAATAAAAAATAGATTAACTAATTTAGAAAATTTAACATCATCTTCAGATTTATCTGAAAAAAACAAATTAGGATTATCTAATAAATTTAGACCTATAGGTCCTTTAGATTCCTCCTTTGTTTATAACCCTACATATAAAGGTACAACAGATTTTCAAAATTGATCAAGTGAATTTAAAAATTTATATGATGAAAATACTAATTTAGGTAAAGGATTATCACCAATATCTGAAGGTATTGAAAGTAATACTTCACATGCATCATCTAGTCCACTACCTGAAAATAAAACTCCTCAACCATCAACTAGTGCTCTTCCTGAAAGTAAAACACCACTATTTAATTCTTCAAAAGAATGATCTAAAGTTAAATCCCCATATTCAACTCCACCTATGAGTGAACTGTTAAATCCTTCAAGTAAAGCTTCAAGTAGTTTACCTTCTACAGATGTTTTACCTATTGATCCAACTAGATTAGAAAGTAAATTAACCGATTTAAAAAATGAAAATACTACTTCTACAATTATTTCACCAAAACAACCAGTATCTGAAAATTTAAGCTCTGGGACAATTACCCCTGGTACAAATATTGGAGGATCAAGTACTCCTGTTTCAAATGAAGAACTACCTAAAACACCTATTTTTAGAAAAAGAGATAAAGGTATATATACACCTAAATTTTAACAATCTATCTCAAATTTAGATGAATAAAATTTTAATTCCTTTAAATAAATATTTTCTCTTTTTATTCTAAACTAAGATTGAATTGAAAAATAATATTTATTTTGTGCTGAGGAGTTAAATTAAATTAAAAAGCACAAAAGTAAAGTAGCTTAAGCTACTATTTAACAAAATTAAAAAATAAAAATAAAATAATGAAACCAATAAAACCAATTATACAATATATTACACCCTTAGCACTTAGAGACTATTTTGACGATTTATTTAAAGTTAAATTAATTATTAATTATGAAATATATTCTAAAATAACACCTTATGTTGTACAAACTAAAGATAATAAGGGTAAAATTAAAAGTTTATCTCAAACTTTAATATTAAATAAAATTCTAATAACAAGAGATATAAATTTTGATAATAAAAATGAAATAATGAATAGTTATAGAATTTTGGATGGGATTCCAACAGATTTAAAAATATTTCATAGTAAGATTATTTTTGTAATCAATGATGATTTAAATCCAGTACATATAAAATCAAATGAAGTTAAATGATATTCTATTATAGATAGAAATGATGAAAAAGAACATATTAGAATTTTCAATAAAACAGGATTTATTCTTATACCTACACTATACTGTAGTATATATAGATAATATTGATAATTCATGCGGATATCGGGCTTTATTTGTCTCGAAATCCAAAGTAGATAATGTTCCAAAGAATGAATGGAAACAGATTAGGGAATCTAAATATAATATACAAAGATTAGGCGCGCAAAAATTGGCAAAAGATGCCAATTTAGATTATAATCAACCTATTGATTTAGATGGGTGGGG
>Ga0137412_10003326_pt1 | contig 12827 bp, 13 predicted proteins | sample CZODoug2_1_16fun_FD_122160 | JGI IMG/M metagenome (GOLD analysis project Ga0137412, IMG submission 122160) | Vadose zone soil fungal communities from Angelo Coast Range Reserve, California, USA - CZODoug2_1_16fungal (Hybrid Assembly) | ecosystem: Environmental > Terrestrial > Soil > Vadose zone...
GTCGGCGAACCCGAGCCACGCCAGCGGCGCGCCGCGCACCAGCGGCTGGGCCGCGAGCGCCGCCTGCGCCGGGTCGGTCGCGGCGTCGAGCGCGAGGTAGAGGATGACCTGATCGCCGATCGTCAGCGGCGCCGCGGGGAGCGGCACGATCGTCGGGGTCGGCGCGACCATCGACGTCCCGAGCAACCAGCGCAGCAGGTGGAGCGTGGCCACGGAGAACGTCAGCCCGACCGGCGCATGGCGCTCCCAGATCCGGCCGCGCCGCACGCCGCCATCGATGGAACCGCGCCGCCATTCGGCGGCGCTGCCGGTCGGGGGGGCCCGACCGTCGACGCCGAGCGCGGCGAAGGCTGGCCTGGTCGCCAGCAACATCCTGCGCGCGGACTACGCCGGCTCGCGTGCGTGCGCCGATTGCCACGGCGCGATCTACAGCGCGTGGGAGGCCTCGGCGATGCGCGGCATGACCCGCGACATCAAGGACGCCGTGATCCGCGCGCCGTTCGATGGCGCGGCGCTCCGCGTCGGCGGCGACACCTGCACGATGGAGCTCCGCGATGGCGCGCGCACGATGCGCGTGGTCCCCGCGCAAGGCGCCCCCGAGACGTTCCGCGTCACCAAGGTGGTCGGCGGGCGTTACCGCGAAGACTTCGTCGGCCTCGACGCGCGCGGCGAGGAGCACGTGCTGCCCGCGACCTACGTGTTCTCGACCCACACGTGGCGCTACAAGGGCTACTCGGTGATGGTCAAGGAACGGCCGCGGATGTCGACCACCGGCCGGTGGTCGCGCGAGTGCCTGCCGTGCCACAACACCTTGCCGCTCTCCACCATGCTGTACGACGACATCGATCCCGCGGTGCCGGCGTACCAGGGCAAGCTGTCCGATCGCGTGCTGCCGCGCTCGATTTGGCCCTATGCGCAGCTTGCGCGATGGGACAGGCCGATCGGCTGGCAGTTGCTTTTGTGGCCGTGCTGGTGCTACAAGACGGTGACCACTTTACTCCGCCTGCGGCCCCCACTTCCGCCACCGCCGTGCTGTTACAGCAAAATCTCAACGTCAATCAGGACAATTCCTGGCCCGGCGCCGAATACGAGGCGCGCCTTAACCAGTTCATCAAACTCAGCACCCGTACCTGCGGGCCATACCTTGCCGGTATGCCCGAACTCAACTCCTATATCGTGACTCCCGACTGTCCGGAGCAGCCGGTTGCTCCCGGCGTCATCCTCTGGCCAGAGTCGCCGGCGCCGTTCCTCGATAAGGATCCGCGCCTGCTCAACGCTCTGCGCACCGTTGCGCTTACTATGCACGCGCCGGTGATCGCCGGGAGCACCTCGCTAGACCCGGACGGTCCCCGCTTCGACATGTATAACTCCGCCATTTTCGTCGATTTGGACGGCTCGGTGAAAGACCGCTACGACAAGATCCACCTGGTTCCGTGGGGCGAGTACATACCCTACAAACGCTTCTTCTCCTTCGCCAAAAACCTCACCCAACAGGCCGGCGACATGACCCACGGCTGGCGCCGCGTGGTATTTGCAAGCGATGGCCACCGCTTCGCCGTCTTCATCTGCTATGAAGAAATCTTCGGCGACGAAGTACGCTTGTTTGTAAAACAGGGCGCCCAGGTGCTGGTCAACATTTCCAACGATGGCTGGTACGGCGACACCTGCGCACCCTGGCAAACACTCAACATGTCGCGTATGCGCGCGGTCGAAAATCGCCGCTGGTTGTTGCGCGACACCAACACCGGGATCACCACCATCATCGACCCCTACGGACGGCTTACGGCCAGTGTGGAGCGTCACGCGCTCACCTCGTTGGCGGCCAAATACGGCTATCGCCGTGACATCACCTTCTATACCCAGTACGGGGATGTTTTCGCCTGCACCTGTGGGGTGATCACGTTAGGCATCATCGCTGCCATGGTGTTGGTTAGCCTGCGGCGCCACCTGAAGAGGAACTAGCTTGCATTTCCTCTGCTAGCCTTTCGCATTCCGGAACCGGCATGCGCGTTCCGATCTGACACAGACCTTGTTTTGTATCTCCGTCTCTCGACGAAAGCCATCGCTTCCCCGAAACACCCGGGTGTATAGCTATTTCGAGGCCCAGCATCGATGGTCTACTCCCCCGCTGTCATCACCCGAACGGAGGCATCTATGAAAGCAAACTTTTTGTTGCACAAGGTTCCGAAACGGCTAGGCAGAGTTCTTTACGAACGGTTTCCGGAACCGCTGCACCTGAACATCCTCTCGATGTTTGTAGCGCTCTTCGGTAGCTACAAAGCAAAAATCGCCTTCGATTTGGTCGTGCGACAACAGTATGCGTTCAGCCTTCTCAAGACCGCGGAGCTCGCCCAGGCGCAAGGTCTGAAGTCCGTGACCGTGATCGAGTTCGGCGTTGCGGCCGGCGCCGGGCTCATGAATATTTGCAACATATCCAGCCATATCACCAGGTTGACTGGAGTCGAGTTCCAAATCTTCGGCTTCGATTCCGGCCAGGGGATGCCCCCGCCTCGCGATCATCGCGATCACCCCGAAGTGTTCACGGAAGGTTCTTTTCCGCTCATCGACCGCAGTGCGTTAATCCGAGCGCTACCCCCGAATGCCAGGCTCATCCTTGGCGACATTCAAGAGACGCTGCCGCATTTCATGGGTGGGATAACCGCCAGCAGCCCTCTGGGTTTCGTCGTCATCGATGTTGACTACTATTCATCGGCGAAAGATTGTCTCAACATCTTTCTCGGAGAGGCGGACAACTACCTGCCGTGGACGCTCGTCTACCTCGACGACATTGGGTTTGAAAGTGCAAACCCGTGGACCGGGGAGCTTCTCGCCGTCCGTGAGTTCAACGAAGAAAATGAAATGCGAAAAATTCATCTCTTCGGCGGCCTGCGCCACAAACGTCTTTTCAAGCATACTTCGTGGTTCGATCAGGTCTATCTGCTGCATGTCCTCGATCATCCCCGGCGCAGCGTTGCCGGCGCTCCGAGGGAAATCAAGGTCATCACCAATCCATATCTGTGAGGCGCCCGCGCATCACAGGTGCGACATCATCACTTTCGAGACCATGCCGAGTACTGCCGAAGATTGAGACTTATTGTCTCGGTCCAGACGATTTACATTCACCACCAGCGTGGCATTCAGCTTCTCAAAGTAGTACATGTCACTGCTATATCCGCTGATGGTGCCTGAGTGCCCGCACACTCCGGATCCGGTGGCGATGCCCTCGCCATACATCGCGTTCGTTCCTTCCAGTGGCTTCCCCTCCAGCTGCGCCTTGAAGGTCGAAGGCTTAAGCAGCTGTCCGTGGCAAACCGCCCGGGCAAACACGTGAAGATCTTCGGCACTCGAGATCACCGCGCCTGCCGCTCCCGCTAGCGGCGGACTAAAGAGCGTCTTGTCCTCGAACCTGCTGCCGGACGCATTCCAGCCGTATCCATGGAGACCGCCGGGAACCTTATCATCGGTCGGGTAACTGGTGTGAGCCAGTTTTAGCGGTATGATGACATTCTCCGTAATTAGGGTGCCAATATTCTTCCCCGTCACTTTCTCTGCGATGGCGGCCAGGATGTCGTAGTTGAAATCGGTGTAAACCCCAACACTGTCTGGTGGTTTGAACTGTGACTTGAGCTTCGCATAGGAGGCCATTTCCTCATCGAACGAAGGCGCACCCGCGAGGGGATGGTCGTAAACCCGAGCGAGGACTTCATCATCATTGGGTGCCGGAATGCCGCTGCGCATTCTGAGCAGATCGTCCACCGTGATACTGTCCGCGTTCGGAAAGTGTGCGTACCACTTCGCAATGGTATCCGTCGTGTGCAGTTGTCCTCGATCCACCAATACCAGGATCGCCGTTGCTGCAAATGGCTTGGTAATGCTTGCAATGCGGAACGGCTGGTTTCTTCTGCGAGCCTCACCAGACGAAAGGTCGGCGGCTCCTCTCACAAACGAGTACTCGCCCCGGCCGGGCGCCTGAATCTCAACCTCGATGCTGGGAAGGTTGTTCTCCTTGAGCAGGTTTTCGAGCCGAGCATCCAGCTGTTGTGACACCTCCGTCGAAAAGAGCCCGGTTGGTTCTTGTGGGTGTCTGGTTCGGCAACTTGATAGGAGCAAGCACAACAGGCTCACCGAGGCGCACACGAACATCCTTGGTCCGGAGACGAGCATAGAACAAAAACCCCCATCAACAAGGTAGCGGAAGTGTTAAAAACAGGACAGGCCGCAAGTTTTTGCCAGGAGAACGCATGCAAATTTCTAATTGGTTGGTCGTAGGTTTGCTCACCATAGCAGTAGGGAACGCATCAGGGCAGGTGAGAGATTACCAGGACACCTACACCTCTTCGGAAGCGGGCAAGCCCATGGCGCCGGCCAAGGCGCTGGATGTCATGCTGAGCCAACTCGAAACCCAGGTGCTGGCTGTGGCGCAAGCGATGCCGGCGGAAAAGTACAGTTTCGCGCCCACAGCGGAAACCTTTGCGACTGGCAGCCCCGCCAGGTATGGAACGGTCCGCACCTTTGCCGGCCAGCTGACGCACATTGCCGGTGCCAACTACAACTTCTACAGTAAGCTGACCGGAGCGGCGCCACCGGCGATCGTCAAGCAGGTGCGCGAGCTGAAAACCAAAGACGAAATTCTGGCAGCACTCAACCAGAGCTTTGCCTATGCTCACGCCCAGATCAAGACGCTTACGCCAGACAATGCCTTTATCGGCATCGACGGAGCTGACGGATTCCACACCCCCGTCACGGTAGCCGCCTTTGCCGTGGCCCACGGCTACGACCACTACGGACAACTGGTCGAATATCTACGAATGAACGGTGTAGTACCACCAGGCAGTAAGTAGACAACTCGCACAGAGGGGGAGGGAATCGGACGGGTACCCAACGTTCGCGCCGGCATGCCGTGGGGTCTCGCGTTTGAGACCTGGGGTCCCCTAGTAAAGGCCAAAGGGCACTTTCCAGAGAGCCCGAATCTGGCATCTGTTCGAGCTGCGGCCGCTTCTTTGCAAGCCGGCACTTCAGGGTGCGACCAGGTGCTTATCCATCCATGTGAGGATCTCTCGCCGCATCTCCGGCAACTCCTCATGGGCGCAATCGAAGAGTTCGATCTTGCAATCTTCGGCTTTTCCATAAGTTCGGTAGAGACCCAGCAGCTTTTCGCGCACCTGCTCCACGCCTGCCGGTGGAGTCAGGTCGTCCCGTCGTCCGTTCACGCTCAGGTGAGCACGCGGCACGATCAGTTCGTTAATTTGAAAGGTGTCGAAATGTTTCAACAACCCGGGAACAAAATAGTAGACACCGTGTTTGCTAAGCCTGTCTGCGTCAATCAGAGATTGATAGTCAGTCAGGCAGCAAACGTCCATAGCCACGCGGACGCGCGAATCGAGGCCGGCCAGCCACCAGGCTTTGGTGGCCCCCATAGACATCCCAAATGCTCCCAGCCGTGCCGGATCCACTTCCGGACGGCTAGCCAGGTAACTGAGCGCGCGTAACTCATCGAACATCATCATTCCCCACAGCACCTGTCCTCGCCATAGCATCAGCTTGAAGGTGTCTTCTTCGCCCTGGCGTCCAACCTCTTCCCGCTTCCGCTCACCGAAGCACCAACAATCGATAGCCAGCGTCACCAGGCCTTTTTCCACGCAGACCGGTGCGTATGCCGGTTGCACGCTTGTGCCACGCAGCAATTGTTCTTTCCCCAGGTCGTACTGGCCGGCGTGCCAATGGATAAAGAGCAACCCGGGCGCCCGCTCCTGCCGGCGGTCCGGAATCAGAAGCACCGCCGGGACGGGTTCGATCCCATTCAGGTCAAGCATCCACCGCTCGAGTGTGTAACCATCATGTTTCTCGGTGCGCACCAGCCGCGGGGGGCTGGGCTTGTGGTCCCAGGGCAAATCGCCCAGCAGGCTCCAGAGTTCCCATCGACGGCGTTGCTGATACATGTCGAACTCGGCTGCGGCTTCCGAGGAAGCAAATTGATGTGTGTCCGCCTGCATTGGTAAAGTCACTCCCACAGCAGCCAAAGCTGCCGACCCGGTCAGAAACTCACGCCGGTTTACATAAGACACTGATTTTTCCATATCTGCTCCCTGATCGGATATTGAAATTCATGGACATCAGGTACCCTGTCGAGTAACCGCGCTGGTCCATTGTCTGTTGTAACTATGGTTGTTTTTGCGAGGGAGCTTGTCGGTCGACAGCGGACGATGAGGAAAAGTGGTTACACTCTCCCCCCACTTCTAATTTATAACGCACAGGAGGGCTTGCGGCAAGCCCCGGGCCGTGCCACATAATCGCCAACTGAAGCCAGAACCTCCCCAGAACCAAAGGAGAAAACCATGTTCCCAAAAGCAAATGGCGCAGCGGAGTTACGCCGGGAGAAGTTCGCGATGGCCCGGCATGCGGTGGTGATCGCGGGCGGAGGTCCGACAGGTCTGATGTTGGGGGCGAACAGGCGTTGGCGGGCATCGACGTTGCCATCGTCGAGCGGCGCACCAGCCAGGACCTTATCGGACCCGCAAGAAACAAGCCAATGAACGGGTAATGTCCTTTCTGTCCGCCGCCGAACCGTCCGCACTTTTCATCAGCGTGCTTTCGCTCGGCGAATTGAGAAAGGGCGTGGCTCTCAAAAGTCGATCGGACCCAGATGCCGCGAAGCGGCTTGGGACTTGGGTAGATGGGCTGGAGTTCAGCTTTGGCGACCGCATTCTCGGTGTCGATGCGGCAATTGCGAGGCAGTGGGGGGAACTGTCTGCCCAACGATCAAGGCCGGTCGTGGATACACTCCTCGCCGCAACTGCGCTTGTGCACAAACTGACGCTGGTCACCCGGAATATCAACGATGTGCACGATCCGGGAGTGAAGCTGCTCGATCCCTGGAGGAAGTAGCGGAGTCGTGTTGTTCCTGGAATTGAAGGGTACGGGCTTCAGCCCGTACGTTAACTACGCAAAAATACGCGGGCTTTAGCCCCTGAGGGCTCTGCGCGCCCTTATGCAAGATCGGCCGTCTGGATCTTCTTCCTTGCCCCGTGGCGAATTGTGAGCACCCGTACAGTCTGCTGTTGTTCCTGGACCTCCTAGATTCACGTGAAGAATTTCAAGATCGCGGGCCGCTCGCGCGGCAAATTCAACGTGGTATGCCATGTTTGCGGCGAATACCCTCGAACACCTCTCTCGCCGGACTGGTGCGACCACGGCCTACATCGTCCAGGCCCTGACGGATGCCTTCCTCTGCATCGGCGCTCGCGGCGATGTCCAGCAGGCGCTGGTAGGCTTCTGCATCCTGCACAACGGCTGCTGCTTTCCCTTTCACCGTCAGCACCACGGGGCGCTTGGTCTTTTTAAGGTGTTTCATGAAGTCGCCGGAAGCCCGGCGAAACGTCGTCAGGGACTGGATGTCACGCGTGATGTCAATCACATGCGCTCCCGATATATTCGCACCTTGTAAGGTGCCACCAGCATATACCCTCGCGGGGTGTTCCCGGCAATCCCAGCGATTCGTGCCCTTTGTCGAAAATGACACCATTCTGGCACTCGATACCGAAACGGGAAAGACCTGCGTCTCCTACAAGCAAGCGGCCCTGACGAATGAAGGCACGCCCATGCCTTACTGCGCAGATCTCTACAATTCAAAATAGAGCGCCGTTCATTCGTGCCACTTCGAGTCAGCGTCCCTGTCCCATTCGGCTCGCCTTTTTGTAAACCAGGCAAGGGCCTCTTTGTATCGGCTCCTGACCTCCGGATCCGATGAGGCGGAGTGTTGCACCTCTCGCCGCTGGGCCGGTGTGAGCGACCAGGACAGTGGATCGGTGTGCACATCAGGAATAGCGTGACTGTCGGCGAAGACCACCCGATGAACGTCAAGCCTGTCTGCCAGCGCATGTTCCAGTTGCGCCAGGGCGAGGCGGTTCCTCCCGGTTACGCTTTCGTGGCCTGCCTGCCATAGACCCAGAGGTGGAACGAACAACTGGGTCAGGAGATTGGCGGACGTCGTCGCAGACGTTTGGTTGGCCCATTGGTCGAACTCGCCTCCTAAGTCATCGCCGCTGTTACGAATCTCGATGAGCAGGATACGCAATTTGCGGCTGCTCGCCTTCGTCTCCTCATCTTTGCTCCATGCTTCGCAAACGTCCTTGCCGGCGCTGGGCGTCCGGGCGAGGGCATAGCGTAGAAATTCAGTCACGGAAGCCGTTCCGTCGTTGTCGTAATACCCCCCGTCCACGAAATGCGGCGCATTCACCTGGGCGTCCACCGACAAGGGCACTCGGGCCGCGGAGGAGATGTAGGGAAAGGCGGCCGACAACTGCGCGGCAGTGGCCAGGGGCAGGTCCGGTGTGAATGCGACGGCCTTGCGTTTGCCGCTGCTGTAGGTCGCCAGAAAGGACCTCGCTTTGTAGTTGGGCCGGGCATCGGGCCAATCCTGGTTGTTATCCGGATCGGGAATCCGGTAGTTGGCGAGCAGGACTCGCAGCCCGTCCTCGTAGCTGGTGGTGTTCATGGTAAATGCGGGAAAGAGGTTGTGTTGGCTCGGCAGCAGGCTCCTCAGGGTGAGCTTTTCTTCCGCATCTTCCGCATTCGACTGGCGCCTCAGCCTGGTACCCATGAGTCCACGGAATCCGCCACGCGTTGGTTCTCCACGATCGCGATGCCAGGTGTCCACACAGAACTCGTTATCCGCGTTGCGCGCGAACGCCTTGCGCAGGGACCAACTCCGGTCCTTGAACAGAGGACTCTTGTCGAGGTCGTCGTCCCCGCTCGACGGAGGGATGAAGAAGGGAAGTAAGGGGACGAAGGCCTTGGGAAGGTCATAGTAGGCAAAACCCCAGCCGACCGCCTCCAGGCTGGAACACTGAGCCGCGATTTGCATGCGCGTGTAGTCCGGGACCCGGCCGGGCTGGATTTCTCGCAGGTAAGCTAACAGTCCCGCACTGCCGCCGGAGACCGTGCTGGCGAGCAGGAGAGAACGGTGAAAGCTGCCGGGGGACGCCTGGTCAAAGGCCGCTTCCAATCTTGCCAGAACCGCTGCCGTCCATGCCGACGCGTGCAGCCCGCCGCCGGTCGCGGTGACAATGATCCAGGGACGGTCCTGCTCCGAGTCGTCAAGCTGATCCGCGCTTGCTGTGAGCCGATCAAGCAGAATGTCCCTTGGGGTAGGAACGCAGCTGGGTCCGGGCGCAGCGTCGCTTACGGAAAGATAGTGCTCTTCCTGCCCGAAGTCCCAATGCATGAGCCGGGGAGCGATCGTGATTACCAGAACGGCGGTGATCACGGGGAGCCGGTAGCGGTCGAAGAAAAATGAGATGCCGCAAAGTGCCCAGCAAAGCGCCATGGCCACAATGAGCGTGGTGGCGAGAATTGGAAAGCGCTCGGCATTGGTGAGGAAGTACAGCAAAGCGATCGACGCCACAAAGGCAACCACGGCTGTCGTGAGTCCAATCTTCCAGTAGCGGAGTGCCTGGACGCGCGCGGCCGAATCGTCCTTCCACAACAGCCACACCAGCACGCCGGCCACAAACGCCAAAAAAACAAGGGCAAAAAGAGACCAGCGAAACGTGGGGACGGGCGCGGTCATGGGCCACAAGAGCAGGTAGATACCGAAAAAAATAAATGCGGCGAGCGCAGAGAAGACGTGCCCTTCGTAAATGTGTCCTTCGGGACCTGCATAACCAGGAGTGTTGAGCAGGCCGGCGAGCCATCGGAGCCAGCGCGAGAGCGGGGTGGCGTTTATCCAGGTGGAGGCCGCCTCCAGAGTTTTTTGTTCCCGATCGAAGGGATCGCCGGGCTTTGCCAGCCCGAAGAGCCGGCGGGGGAAGAGCAGCGTCCTGGCGGCGTTCTTCTTGAATTCGACTTTCTCGCTTGCCCTTACCGCTTCATAGGTCAGGTAGTACCAGGCATTTGCGACCCACCACAAAACGGCTGCCACTGCGGAGCCGATCAGCAAGCCGAAGAAGACGGTGCCGATGGGCACCCCCGACACAATTGCATTCCACGTGAGGTACAGGTAGACGAAGCTGTTTGGCAGCTGGGAAATCAGCAACGCCGCCCATTCCCGTTGTGCCTTGTCGTTCACCAGCAGAAGGGTGAGCGAATGTGGCCGGCCGTCATCGAATTCGTCGTAGGCCTTGTCCCATCTTTCCGGCCCATTGATCAGCACCACCCGCGCGGTGATCAGGGCAACAAAACCAGCGGACACCAGAAAAAAACCAACACAGGCATATTGCTGGATAGTTTCCGGAGTCATGATGCCGCTGGTCAGCGTCCTGGCCGGGGAGGTATTGAGGCAGCAAAGAATCAGCGCGAAGGACCAAAGACCCAGGCTGAATCGCATAAAGTAGGCGTAGCGTACCCAGCGCATCGCTTGATGAAGAAACGCCATAATCCTGGTCGGCAATTGGTCCCTCGGCCTTTCGAGCTTTCCAAAAGACCCTACCGGAATCATGTGGAATTCATCCGTAGGGCATTACTCCGAACTAAAGATTGTTATCGAAAGCAATCTCCTGTTCTTCTAGAGTGCCAGTACCGCAATGAAAACAGGTACTGAGCGGAAAGACCGTCCGCTGCCCTCGGAGCGGGTTTGTTGAGATAGTCCTACGGCTGGCTTTTGCGGTTGCCAACTGGTCCGGGGTTGAACGGCAGGTACAGCGATACATTTCGGATTGAAAGACGTAAATAAGCTCCCATTGACCGGTAATACGCTCGTGCGTATTATATTTCCATGCAACCTTCACTTCGCGAAGACATTCTCAATGCCGGCCTCAAGGTGATGTTTCGATCGGGGTACATCGGGGCGACCGTGCGCGACATTTGCGCTGCCGCAGGCGCTCCTCACGGATCGTTTACCAATCACTTCCGCTCAAAGGAGCAATTTGCCAAGGAAGTACTGGACCGCTATTTCGCCAATCTTCAAGAGCATGTTCGCGAGGCTTTGGATGACAAGTCACTCTCTCCCCGGCTGCGTCTACAGCGTTATCTGGAAATCATCAGCGGCGTGTTGGCAGACGACAAGTGGAATCGCGGTTGCCTGATCGGCGATTTCAGCCTTGAGACCGTCTCTCAGAGCAAACTTCTGCGCCAGAGGCTCGAAGCAATCTTCCAGGAATGGCGTGCACCGTTTGCCGCAAGCATTGCAGAGGCTCAAACAATCGGTGAAATCGACTCAGCCTTTGACCCAACAGATCTCGCCGAATTTCTCCTGGCTTCCTGGGAAGGAGCAATTCTCCGTATGAAGGTGGAACGTGGTCCTGCCGCGCTCGAACGATTCAGAAAAATCATCTTCCAAACTGTATTCAAGGAGCTGAAATGACCATTCTCTCTGATATTGCACTGCCGCACATCAATGTGCTGGGTTCGACGATGGCGTATCGCGAAGCGGGGAGTAGCGAAGCTCCCGTCGCCCTTTTTCTGCACGGAAATCCTACCTCGTCCTACATATGGCGGAATATTCTTCCCCTGGTCGCGCCCGTAGCGCATTGCATCGCACCGGATCTAATCGGGTTCGGCCAATCGGGAAAACCCGACATCGAATACCGGTTCTCCGATCATGTCCATTACTTCGATGCGTTCCTCGAGCAGACAGGAATCACCTCAGCATTCGTGATCGCTCAAGACTGGGGTTCAGGATTGGCATTTCACTTGGCGGCTCGCCGGCCCGACTTTATCCGCGGGCTCGCTTTCATGGAGTTCATCCGGCCAATGCCTACCTGGAATGACTTTCACCCAGATCAAATTGAAACCTTCCAGAAATTCAGGACTCCCGGTGTCGGCGAGAAGATGATCCTTGAAGGCAATGCGTTTGTTGAAGGAGTGCTTCCTGCGGCAACCGTTCGGAAGCTGACGGACGAGGAGATGTCTGTTTACGGGGCACCCTTTTCTACTCCTGCATCGCGACGACCCACCTGGCGATTCCCGAATGAGTTGCCGATCGAGGGAAAACCGGCAGATGTGTATTCGACTATGGAGAACGCCCACCGCGCTCTCGCCGAGTCGTCTTACCCAAAGCTGCTCTTCGTCGGAAACCCGGGTGCCCTGATCTCGCCAGCCGTTGCTGAGGGCTTCGTAAAGAGCCTGAAGAACTGTCGAATCGTGCAGCTTAGTTCCGGTCTGCACTACTTGCAGGAGGATCATCCCGATGTGATCGGCGCCAATATCAAAGAATGGCTTATCGAACTGGGTATCAGTTCCAACCCAAATCAGAAAGTGAAGTTGTAGGTGACCGATGCGATTGGGGGGATAAATCCACCACTCTCCCCCAATCGCCACTCTTTATCCGCGAGTTGTATCGAGAAAATCGTGGTTGGACGAAGCCGAGCGGGTAACCCCAGGTAGGGGGATAACCCGGGGAGTCTTGGACCCGGGTTTCCCGTCCCCGGTTTTCCCCGTCATACGCATTACCCACGCATTACTCGGGCATTATCCGGAAGTGTAGGCTTCTGCCCGCAAAAAATTCCACTCAATCGCATTCAACGTGACGTTAGACAGAAGCCCGTAGTAGGTCTCGAGCTTGTAACTTTCGGGAAAATCTCCCATCACTTCAGCAGCTGCCTCTTCGATATACTCCCGGTCTTGCTCCGTGGGATCATTGAAGAAGAAGGCTGAAATGAGTATCCGATTACCCTCAGAACGCGCATGAACTCCACCCAAATTTGACGAGACATTTCCGAGCAAGCTGCGCTGGACCGCCAACTTGAGAGTCGCTGGATTATCGAAATCATTAGTCATGGGCGCACCGGGATAATATGAACTCCGTTCTTTCCGTACACAATCATTCCCTTCGTAGTTGGCGTCTTTACGCCGGAGGCATCAACATGAGTGTAACCCCGGGGACGCGTCAC
>Ga0137412_10003327_pt1 | contig 12826 bp, 10 predicted proteins | sample CZODoug2_1_16fun_FD_122160 | JGI IMG/M metagenome (GOLD analysis project Ga0137412, IMG submission 122160) | Vadose zone soil fungal communities from Angelo Coast Range Reserve, California, USA - CZODoug2_1_16fungal (Hybrid Assembly) | ecosystem: Environmental > Terrestrial > Soil > Vadose zone...
TGTTGAACGGTCTACTTGACGTGCGAGCCGTGATTTTTTCCCCCAGCGACGAGGTGTACGTGGCGGATCGTGCTGCCGGTTGCGTACGAGTTTACGACGCCCGCACCGGTCGCCATTTGCGAAATCTTGGTTCACAAACCGATAAGCTCGATAGGCCAATCCATTTGCTATTCAATCCGGACGGTCGTTATCTCCTTGTTGGGAGCGGCGGTACGGATTCGATTCTGCGACATGATCTTGAGCAGGATTCGACGAGCCTGTTTGTCGAGCCAAAGTCCGCCGGTCTTAATGGTCCCGCTGGAATGGCATTTGGCGACGATGGCTTGCTGTATGTCGCTAGTCGCAATTCGAAGGAAATCCTTCGATACGATGGACTCGACGGTCGGCCACGCGGCGAGCCTTTCATCAAAGACTTGGCGGATAACCCGGAGTTTCTGATGCTGGTGGCACATTGAGTTTTGCTCAACGGATACGTGACTTTGAATCAGCTGATTCGAAGAACGGGCGGTTAGCTCAGTAGTAGAGCACCTAGTTTAGACCGATACCCGGCTGATTTTCTCACTTTATCCCAACTTGATCTGACGTGTTCAACGCTAGGTAAATCGAGAAAAATGTATGATCGGTACCGTAGGCCGACTCCCGCGCCGCTGGCTTTCGTGAGTAACAGCGTCGTTCGGCGCGGTGCCGTTTAAATCGAAATTTCGAATTCCTCAGGAAATTAGTGCAAAAAACCGAGCAGCGACATAGTCCAGGAGATTGGCTTTTTTACATAAGAACCTTATTATTCGCAGATATGTTCATCTGGTGGCACTTTCGCGTTCACAACATCTTGCAATTGAAACCGATTGAACGAGTTCGTAAAACGTCAGCAGGAGAAACATGAACACATTCGCGAGTTGCGGCAGGCAACCTATTCGTATCACGGGCCCCACATTCTTTGTAATCGTGATGTGGGCGGCACTATTACGTGCAGCCACCGTTACGCCTAGCGACGCGGTAGTGACGTACGTAGTGGTCCGCACTTTACCCTCGACTAAGAGCGCCAAAATCGGCAAATTTTCTTTTCGAGATCGTGCCGACGTACTCGAGGCAGTGCCCCAGTGGAAGAAGGTCAAACTCGCCAATGGACTAGTTGGCTACGTCAGTGCCAAGTGGGTCACCGAAGCAGAACCGATATCGCTAAAACGTAGTATCAGTGAACCAATATCGGTCACAGGCGCTACGGGGCCAATGCCACTCCTGACCACTGGACATCCGGTTACCTGGTGGTTCGTCTTCAAGTTCAATTCCGCGAAGTTTCCCAGCTGTGGTCCGGGCGCGACACCAGAGTGTTCCTTTGGGGGTCAGGTACAAAGTTACACAGCTTCCAATCCCCCAGCCTCAAGTCAGCAATTCGTCTATGCGAGTAGTGAATCTCCCGCACTCCAACAAGGAGCGGGATGCGTGGGTGATAACGACGCTGATCCGGTCGGAGCTACGTTCGGCCAGATCTATAATGGGTCATTTCATTACGTCGTTTGGAATGATCAGTTCTACAATAGTCCGCCGATTGTCGGGTGTCCGAAATTTTGTGATGCACCGTGGGGGCACTCGAAAGGCATAATCGCATGGAACGACGACGCTGAGGGATTGTTGATGCAGGTCACGACTCCATCATGGCCGGCCGCCGGCAGCTATGCGCTCCCTCGTCAAAATGACGGCAATACGCTAGGATGCACCCACAACAATAACCTCAAATTCAGTCAGCATTTTTTCGCGCTACGACTAAACCATGGTGATCTAGTGAAATTACTGAAGAGTCTGCAGACCGCGAGTGTCGCTACCGACCCAGCGAAGCTGCAGATTGTAAGCAACGGTGGGCCTCAGGACGTCCAGGATCTAGTCACGAGCCTCGGCGCTCAGTCAGAGACTACCGTTGCCACGATCATGACCCTCTCGACCGGTGTGGAGTTGATTTCGAAACCATCTGCCCTGCACGTCCCGCCATGGCAGATGGTGTCGGCGTTACTCGGAGGTATTCCATTACGAGTGGCAACGTGGTGGTCTGAGTCGAAGATCAACAGCACAACGTTCGACACGCCGATCGGCTGTTGGAATGCCGCTCTAGGCAGACCTGGACCGGTGGAAATTGCTACCAGCGGACAATGGAACGGAATATCCTTTGGCCTTACGGGCGGTATCAGCTCGGGGGACCACAATCATGCGAAGATTGGCGTCTCAAAATCCGGTAGCCATCACTATGCGATTTTCGGCGACATGAACCAAGAAGGGGCGTTAACGGAAAGTAATCCCGGGGGTTGCGCGACTCAGCAAAATGGGCAGGGCGGACTCTTCTTTGTTATCGACAACCCCGCATTAGCAAGCAGTATTGGTGACTTGATCAATGGCGCCACCGCAGCAACTGCCACCGCAGCAACTGATTGAACCGGAGATCGGCCAAAAGAAATGCCCTACGCGTTAGCTATGCGAAACAGTGAAAAACTGCGCAAAAAAGCCGGGCTTCAATTACGAAACCGCTGCTCTACCAACTGAGCTACGTCGGCACTTCATAGGTGAAATCGCTAAGGCCGAAAGGATTGACGATCATCTAATTCTTATGAGATTAATGATAAGGGAATAAACAAATGGCGGTTAGCAAGGATGCCGTCAACAAAATGTATGGCTTCGGTCCCGGACACATTTGGTAGATCACGTGTTTCCTACGGCAGAGAAGAATGCGTAGCACTTCCTCCGGCTCCTGGAACTGAAATTGATTCAGGCCGAAGGGATGATGAAGACGACCTTTGCAAAATTAAATTCGACGATCCGAACGTGATTTTCTGTCCTGCGCTTCATAGCACAAATCCTGGGACTGATATCTACGAATTACCGACTGGAGTCTCAAGAGCATCCTTTGAACAGAAGGAATGCGCCAAGGAGACAAAGAGAAACGCCAACTTTATAGCAAAATTTAAGCAATCAACAAGCTGCTCTTACACTCCGGCGATATTAGCTTACGGAAAGGTGGCTGATGCACTCAGAATTCATGTTGATGTTCCGGCAGTCATCTATCGAACGATGGAACAAGCAACGCACAAGGGAGTCGAAAAAATGGCCGACGTTTATGCTCACGGTCTCATAAAGCAAACTTGGGCTGGACTCGTTAGCAAAATTGCAGCTTCAAGTCCCAAAGTGATAAAGGACGGACTTCTTTACGGAGCAATGGTCGACCATAAGGGTGGAATTGATCACCATCCTACTTTGAATCATAGGGGTCCCGATTCCAATGCTGCAGCTCCCTTTCTTGCATCTTCAACTTGGGCTATGGCTACGAAGGGCTCAGAGATAAGGAGTCAAATTCCGCCTTCGCTGGAGACACTCGGGCAAATGATGGCAGTCCGCGATGTAGGTGAAATGGCAATTATCGATCACGTATTGGCTCAACAGGACAGGTTCGGAAATGTAGCTAAAAAAGAAAAAATTTTTTGGTTGGAGCAAACAGCCACTGGTCAAGAGCTTCATTCTGTAAAAGCTACGAAGGCAAACAAACCGATTGATGGTACCAATCAAACGACGATGCAGTATCTAAACGCGAACCATATCCCTTATGTTCAGTTTCCCGTAATGGTTCTTGCCGACAACGATTGCGGATTGCGGCAAGATAGCAATGTAGTTCGAAAAAATAATATGGTTCAGCATCTTCGTCACATCAGTTCTAGCGTCTACAAACACGTTCAGAGTTTTGCAAAAACAAATCCGGACGATTTACTCGAGTATTTTCAAAATCAAACTCTTATGACGAGTGATGAAGCCAAGGGAGTTATTGCACGACTACAGGAAGTGGCCTCAATTCTGAAAGAAAACTGTGACAATGGAACTCTCCTATTTGATTTAGAACCCGAAATTTTCCTAGGTATGCAGCCAATCCCATCAAAGAATTGCGAATAACTGGCACGTCATTGATGCCCTGCTAGTTTCCAAGGCGCTGTGTAACTCGAGATGGCCGTGCGGCTCTAAAGCAAACGAGTTGTTTCACAGCCGGTACACACCGCAATCGACAGGATTTCCAGTTTCCGTCATTTCCATTTCATGAGGATTGCTATCGTTCAATCTCGAGAGGAGGCGAGACGAAATCCTCATGTCCGACGGTGTCGGAATTTAACCCAAATCACCCACATCAACGAGCATATATGGAATTGTGGGGAGGTCGTGTTCTTTCATTCCATTGCGAATTGGTAGCCAGAAGTTGCTCCAAGTCGGATTATGGAAATAGCCGTCTGGGTTGTCGATGATCTGGCAACCAGCGCTAAATCGGCCGGTATTCATGCCTGCCCCCCCGGAATGAATACAGATCCCGAACTGACCTTTTTCCGTGTGATTGACTGTGCCATCGCGATTCAACCTTTCGATCCCAACCTCCTCGGCTTGGCCGAGACAAGGATATTTCCCATGCATCAAGTGTTTTTGGAAAAGATAAATCCCTTTACAGAGTTGAGCTGCGTACTTTTGGCCTTTGATTGGCGTCATGACTAACGCCTTGCTCGGATCGGTTGAAGTGACCCACTGCGTAATGCTTCCGTCAATGACTCGCAGGATAATATCATCGTAAACGTCCATCCGATTCTCAGCGGGTGACGGCTCAAGTGCTGCCCGGATGCCGATCAATGAAATCGGCGAATTCCAATTGAACCCGGCTCGCAGAAGCGGAATCATTTTCGTTGCGAACACCGTAACATCTATCGTGGTGAAATCTCTCATTTGTGTAGTGAAGCGAAACGACCTCTCATTGAATTTGATCCCAGTTTGTATCACCTTGCCAGCTTTATCGTAAACACGAATCACAGCATCATGTGAGCGGCTGCAAAACTTCGCGTAGCCGATTGCGTCCGGCTTTAGCGGCGGATGCCGCAGTTGCTTCACAACCGTCCTAGTGGGGCGGACGTTTGGCATCGTCGGGATTGATTCTTTCATTGGACACGTTCGCGGAAGCTTTTCCATTCTGATCGTAGCGAAGCACGATCAGCCAACCAAAGACGTCGTCCGGCCATTCGCCCCCCGGAAGCAGCGCTTTTGGGTTAGCTCCGAAGGCCCTTAAGAGATCAGGAATTGCCCCATGATGCCAGCAGATGAGCACGGTTTCGCCACTGTAGGAGCGCCGCACTTTGTCGGCTAACTCCTGGCTTTCACTGAGATCGAAGGTTGAGTGGATCTTCAAATGAAGCGCGTTGCTGAGAGGCAGTAATGTTTCCGAGGGGCGATCGCTGTTTTTGGATTTTTTGGCTGCAAACAAGTGGTCAACTTTCACAAGATGGGAGTCGAGTGTGAACGACTTGAAGAAACCTACGTACGCCTGAGCGCGTCTGCCTCCAGCCGGTGATAGATGCTTCCCGCTTTCAGGCTTCTCGGCATGACGGATAATCAACACCGTCGCATTCTTGAGCGGAGAAGTAGTTTTTGCCTGTCCGTAATCGACGGCCAGAACGAGAAAAATGACCGCCGTGATGAGGGACCGGCTCTTGTTTATGCACCACCAAGGGAGCGGAACCCGTTTTTGCTGAAGTAATGGATCGTTGAATCCACATCTGCGCTTCCCGTTGCGCTCGTCGTCCCATAAGAGATAACCAGTAACGCGAACTTTCTGGGTTTGTGTCATGTCTCTTGGTAGCTCATTTCCTGTAGCCGAAAAAATCCACTGAGCGATACATGTGCGACGTGCACAGGAAGTGATCCGTTCTATGCGTGCCAAAACTGCCATTACTGCAAACACTGCGCGAAAGAAGGAGGGGTGTGTGGCATTTGCAAATGATGATTTTGAAAACGCAAGGCGTGTGAAGTACTACTGGGAGATCATCGATTATTGGGTCGCCAACTTTGGTCCGAATCGATTAGCGCGAAAATCACCCTTTTGGCAAAAACAAAATTCAGTGGCGAGAGTATGTGGAGCGGCACGTCACAGAGAAGGCAACGATGATACGACTTGACGGATCGCTTCTACCGCTGCGGCATTCGAGTCGCCTTTTCCGGAATCAATTTTCTTGCTGAGCACGAATCAATCCGATACAACGCGGTTCATGATGGCTATTCTTTCGACTATTCTTGTCGGTCTTGTCGTTGGCGCAATCGCGAAGCTATTGATGCCGGGGAAAGATCCTGGTGGTTTTATCGTCACGATTCTGCTCGGCATCGCTGGCGCGTTCATTGCCACTTACCTCGGCCAGGCCGTCGGCTGGTACAAGGCGGGACAACCAGCGGGCTGGATCATGTCGATCGTCGGCGCCATAATCCTGTTGCTGCTGTATCGGTTGCTTTTCAAGCGCAAACAATAGCATTCGCTATCGAGGCGAAGGCGGAAAAGGTCAGAGCACTGCCGCACTCCAAAACGGCGCCCGCGCAAAGATAAGCGATGCAGGGCCGCGGGTGTGTAATCGTTCTAAGAAGCCGACGCCTTTGTGACGTGACCGCACCTAGCAACGGTCTTGTCGGATCAGCTGAAGATTACCATAGAGTCCAAGAATGAACTTGCTAGATGCCGAACCTATGATGTCGCTCGATAAAATTCATCGAACAAACCAGATTATCTGCCGTCACTGTATGGCGCTACCGCAAGAAGGGAATGTTAACGACCGTTAATATTTGCGGCCGGCATTACATTCTCCGAGCGGAGATCGCGCGCTTTAATGAGCGCGCTGCTGCCGGGGGAATTTGCCAAGGATCTGATTCACCCACGGAAATCTATTCTGCCCCAACGCGCGTAGGCGCGTACTCTTAGATTGTTGGAGTGACTCTTTACTTTTCGGCGCATGGCGTGAGGTCGTTATTCCCCTAACACCTGCGCAGAGCTCTGCGAACTCAAGACATTTTGGTCGGTTTGTAACGAGTTCAGCCGGGCCAGAGGCTCAACGCGTTTTGTCTCGAAAGAAATGATTCAAAGTCAGTAGTGCGGCTGACACTGGTCGTATCCGCATGCTTCTGTAGATTAAGCCTAAACTGCTCAGAGCAGTTTCCTGTAACTACCAAGTTAACTACACAAAGTGCCAGCGAAGGGATCCCTTGCGTCACGATTAGGCGGCACCTGCCTAGACACATTCGCACGCGCCTTCTTAAAAGCGTTACTATCAAACGACTGCAAGAGCCCCAATCTCTACCGCGGTGCTGTTTCCCACGTCATGAAATCATCGAGCGTTCGTCGAGTTTTATCCATAACAAATTCGATGACATTTGCATCATCGACTAAGCCCAGAAACGGCGTCTTATCTGGAATCATATCGAATGGGTCCACCAGGTAGTTTAGAGCTGCAATGATCCACACGAGGGCATCATCGGAAACTTGACGGTATTCGCCCCGATTATAGGCACGAACTAGACGCAGCATTGTTTGAAGGTAGGCCCAGTTCTCCTTAAATGGTTTCCTCGACACCGCCGCTGCTTTTCTCGCTGCTTTGTCGAAAACCTCCTGTAAACCTTCGGGATTGAAGGCGCACGCTTTGGCGTCGGTTAGCGCTCTGGCAAACGCGTCACTACGGACACCGGGTTTGTGGTACGGGACGCCCATGCGACGAGTAAGCTTTCGGCGACAGGATTCCAAAGCTTCCATTAATTCGTGAGCCGACGCAGGCCGCTTGCCTGGATCGATAGCAAGCATAGAGCGCAGCAGTTTTACTAGGGTTCCAGGAACCTTTCTGGCGGCCAATTGCACGACCGGCAGATCATCGCGCGTTTTACGGTCGCGAATCTCCTCAAAGGTCTTGCCAAAGTGTGGTACCAGTCCGGTGAGCGCAAACCAGAGCGTGGCGCCCAGCGAATAGATGTCGGACCGCTCATCGACCGGATCGGTTCCGAATTGCTCAGGACTCGCGAAATTCGGTGTGCCAACAAATTCTCCTTGCGTCAGATCCATCTCTCCGCCGGCATCAGTGATCGCCTTGGCCAGACCGAAATCGATGACTTTCACTTCCGACTCCGTCGTCAGCATAATGTTGCCCGGCTTCAGATCTCGATGGATCAAATCGTGGGCCGCGGCGGCCGTGAGCGCCCGCGTGGTTTGAATCGCGATTTCCAGAGCCTCTTTTGCATCAAGCGGACCATCCCTTCGTACGCGAGCTCCCAGGGTTTCACCTTCGACTAGTTCCATCGCGTAATAGCAGTGAGTGCCGTCGGGGGAAGCACCAAACTGGAAAATGCCAGCCACATTCGGGTGCCGCAGAGCAGCCGCAGCGCGGGCTCCACGCAAAAAACGTTCGCGCACGGCTGGCGAGCTCCGTGCTGCTGCAGGCACTTCGATCACTTTAAGGGCTACCTTGCGGCGTAACACTTTGTCGTGAGCAAGGTACGTCACCCCAATTGCACCGTGACCGAGTTCACAGAAAGAGCCATCTGCGTCTTGCTCGACCTCGAAATCGCCGAAGGCTAAAGCAGACGGTGTAATTTCGACGATTGTTTTATCCAAGCCTGTCCGAAGCAGACAAGCTAGGCAGTCGCCCTTTGCGTTCAGCGGCTCGCCACATCTCGAACAGACCGCAACACCAGATTCCAGCGGTGTTCCCATGGCGCGCCCTCCCTTAAGCACTCGTTAGCACGTGGAGCAACTCGTGCAACTCTTCATCCACCTCGGTTTCGGTATCCACTGTTCGGCGTACCTCAGCGCGCAACGCTTCCCGATAACGCGTCCGCAGGCGAGTGACATGGCTCCGAAGCGTCGACGCAGCCATCTCCAGCCGATCTGCCAACTCAGCATAAGTTGGCGGCGGGTCCGCGCCACCGGCCACGAAGATCCTCAATTCGTTGAAGAGCTGCTCCTTGCCTCCAGCTTTGTAATCTGCCGTGAGCTGTTCCAATCCAGCAGCGACCAACGCCTCCGCCCATCCGAGATCGAAGAGCCGATCTCCGTTGCTGACGCCACTGTGAGTCTGGAAAAGCGACTCCGCCTCTTCCGCCTGCTCTTCATGCAGAGGCAGGAAATTCTGTCCACCGCCACGCTTGAGCGTCCGTTCTCTATCAGCAGCGTCCGCCAGAAAATTCTTAAGGGAGGCGAGCAGAAATGTACGGAATTTACCCTTCTGCCGATCCGCGCGGACGTAAACTTTACGTTCGAGCAGGTAAGCGAAAAAACTCTGCGTGAGGTCCTGTGCATCATGCACACTGTATCCGCGACCGCGCACAAAACTGTAAAGCGGCGCCCAATAGGCTTGGCAAAGCTCGGCAAGCGCAGCCCTCGCAATGTCCGGTTCGGTTTGGCTTCTCCCGGCCGCGAGCACTACGCTCCAGTGGGTCGAAGGGAAAAAATCACTCTGGTCGTGCCCGTCCCTCACGCGGGTATTCACGTTAACGGTCGGTATCAAAATCGCAGAAGAAAATCAAGCGGCGAGAAAAATCTAAATTTCGTGCAGCACGCGCTCCAAGATCCCTTTCTAAAGGAAAGTAATCATCATGCATTCTAACATCAACTGGGAGGTACAAATGAAGAAACTATTTGCCATCCTGACCTGCTGCGCACTGCTTACATCGCTGGCATTTGCGCAGACAGGTTCAAGGGCTAAAAGCAAAGCGACAGGTAATACAGAAGCAATAACGGTAACGGGAACGATTATCAAAATGACGACAGAGGAAGGGTCGGCGGCCAATTACCAGCCGGCCAAAACTCTCGTTGTTCGCGAGGACCGTTCGAATACACCGGGAAGTTATGTTCTCAACGGGTCTGGTCACATTGTGAACAAAAACGGCGAAGTGATTCGAACCGCGATCAAAGCCGGCACGCATGTACGTGTTTATTACGCGAACATCGGCGATCAGCGGATGGTTGATCACGTTGTTGTCGATTGAGCCGAGCGGGGGGCCATCCCCAGTAAGAGCCGCAGGGTGTCTCGAACCCTGCGGCTTTTCCTCCTCTCTCAATTCTTCTTGCCCTGCAATTCAAAGGACTTTCTGATTGCTCAGCATGCCCACTTAGTACCGAAACTCTCGGCTGCTGATCCGTTGCGAAGTCCGTAGCGTCGCGCGTTCCTGCAGCGAAAGGGAGCTGGAATCATCTGATCTTAAATCAGTTGGCGGTCGCCTCACGTATAATTCAAAGTCACCTGCAATGCCGCAGTGCGGAAATGTCTGCGTTACCAAATCGGCTACCGATCGATGCAAACATGCACGTACAGAGGTTCGAATCCTACCTACGTAAGGTTACGACCAATACTTAGACCCCAATTCAGCTTTAGTCCGCCGATGGATAAGGGCGTCTTCAATGATTTCCTCGAGCGACTCGTAAGGCTACGCGGTCTTGGCGAAACTCGCAGTAAATGCTTATCGCGCCGGCAGAAACTAAGCTTCTCTCTTCAACGCTGGAGCCTCAAGCCTTACTCGCCTGAGACACCGAACCGAGCGCGTTGACGATTTTATCCATTGCAGAGAATAATACTTCAACGCTATAACCCGCCAGAAACGGTGTTTGCTTACTGAAGCCACTCGGAGCTTAGATGAACTAATTGCGTGACTTAGTTTTATGCTTGTGTATTTGCTTGACTCCCGCAGGGCGCTTCGACTTGAATCCAAACGATGAGGAATACAGCAGTTGCTGTAATCATGCTCTCGGCAGCTTGGTGCAGGGCCACCATCGCAGATTCATGCCAGAGCGAAAATCTCAGTACTCCGCGCGCTGTTCTCGACTGTACGGTCTTACTTAATAATAAGGGCGATGCGAACACTGCGTGTAAGAGATTTTTAGCTGCATACCAACAGTTCGTTGTCGCTGGAATGATTTCTAACAATCCATTGGATGACATCGAAAGGTTTCTATTCGAGGGCGGCGACTGCTTACTTTCTTATGCACAGCACGCGGTGGGCGCAAATGCGCGGATTTCTGCTGCTGCGGGCGCAGAACAATTTTTTACAGCATATAGGGATTGGTTTTCTGGTTTGGACAACGAGCACGTTAAACAGCTTTCCAATGGAGGCCGAATTCGCAGTGTTGTCCGGTATCTTGGAAATGCCTTAGCCGCCGAGGACAGAAAGGGCGAGATTCCCGATTTCTATCTGTACTCGATTGGCGAACCGCGGTTCTATGGACCCGACGCAATCAGGCTTTGGGAAAAGACGTTAAGAGAGTTATATGGGGCGCCGGAGAAATCCGATTCAGAGGACGCGAAAGCCGAGTGGAGAGAATACGCCAAGGTTTTGATTAAATGGGCAGCCATTCCCGGAATGTTGCAGGACGATCAGCGGGAGCACTACGTGGATCACGGTAACAACATTCTGCAACCTTCTTCGTAGCTAAGGCCGGTGAATGACGCCAATACTGCGAAAATACGGTTTAGTCGCGGTTCTTGTCGCTCAATTCGTCTCCGCCGTACGCGCCGCGGATACTAGCAATCTTCCGGCTGCCGTAGCAATCCCACTAGTAATCGTTGAGATTGACCGAAGCGACAAAGAAGCGCCTCGTGGGTTTACGATTAAGGTTACTGTTACAAATACGTTAAACGCTCCGATTACATTAAACAAATTAACAGCAATCGTACCATCGTCTTTGAATAGGCCCACAGATAACAATCAATCGTGGCGGACTGTCAATTTTGAAAAGCCGAATTTGCCGGCCGGCCAGAAGGTAATTACTCGGATTTTTGTTCCACCAGCTTCGCCGATTTCGTGGCCGATGATTTTTTTCGTGTCGTCGACCTTAGACGTAGGAGCGACGCTCACCTACAGCTTAGAGGATCTCACGCAACCCGCTCCTGACATCGACACGACAGTCGCTGAAAAATGGGAAAGCGGCATTTTGGCTAAACTTTTTGGCGGTGTGGTCGGATGCTCGGCATTGGCACTCTTTCTCTCGTTGCGCCAGCTTACTGGGACAAGCTTCTCGCGAGAAAGTCGGTCCGCCTTCATTAGTTCCTTCTTGTCAACCGTGCTATTGGGCATCGCAACGGTCTTAGCCGCGACTCTATTGATAACGTTTTTATCGCCTGGCGATTTGCCGATTGCGTTTTCAATAGAGGATTGGCGAGGTGGGGCTTTGCTTGGGCTTTTCTCTATTCCAATCGGAAGATGGTTGCTTGATAAAGTCAGTCCGAAGGAGACCTCGCCAAATGCTAACGGAAAACAGTGAAGTGAACGATTAAGCTTTCGCGCGTCTAAGCAAACTACCCAATAAGACATGAAAAACTCGGCGGCGTTTCATGCTGCGCTTCATGCGCTGGATTCTATTAAGCAGACTTACGGCTGTAGATATACCAACCCAGATATTTGTGCACATCATTCTATGCCGGGAAAATGTGCTTTTGTTTGCAGGGATAATATTTGTCGTATACCTCCAATTTCTTGGCCTAAACAATTTGCTAAACTCCAGATGGAAGGCGTAACGCATTCGAAAAAGAGAAACGTGATGGCGAGAGAGGTCTGATGGTCACAGCTTAAATAATTGGCCCTCCTAGAATGAATTTTTAAGGCGGTTCGTCGCGCGAATCGCCGTTTCAAGTTCGAGAAACGCGGTCAGCTTTTCGTTCGCTCTCACGACAAAACGCTCCCCGTTGTTCCGATGCGCGTCAGCAATCCAGATCGTTCGCCCGTTGGCAATTTTGAGCGAAACGCTCACGGAACGTGTCCATGAAACGGGACGGCAATGACAATGCCAATGAGGAGGTAAAACATGAGTCAAGGGACAAAAGCAGTATTGGATGAACTGAAACACGCAGGTGAATTTACCAAGATCGAGAACACAGCAATCGTTTATGTCCTTCGTGGTTGGTTTGGAAGCCTGTCGGCAATACCCGGCGCGTTGGAAGCCGGAGACGACGCTTGGGCGTTTACCACGCTTCAAGAACATTTCGACAGCAAACTCAATCCCGACCCGACCAAGCGAACGCCG
>Ga0137412_10003328_pt1 | contig 12826 bp, 14 predicted proteins | sample CZODoug2_1_16fun_FD_122160 | JGI IMG/M metagenome (GOLD analysis project Ga0137412, IMG submission 122160) | Vadose zone soil fungal communities from Angelo Coast Range Reserve, California, USA - CZODoug2_1_16fungal (Hybrid Assembly) | ecosystem: Environmental > Terrestrial > Soil > Vadose zone...
ACGAGGTATTGCGCGAGCTTCTGGCTGCCGTTCGGCAGGACCGCGAGGGCAGTGACCTCCAGCACTTGGGGGTTGGTGTTGGGGACGTCGGTGAGGTGCGTGCCGTCGTAATAGAGGGGCGTGGAGTCAGGGGTGCCGTCATAGGGATAAGTGTCCAGGTTGTTGAGAGATACTTCCGAGACAGCGTTGATGCGCACCCACTTATAGAGAGGACCGGGAAAGTTCAGTGAGGCATTGAGGGGCGGGCTGGTCCAAATCGAGTTTGTCGTCTTCGTGTCCGAGGGTGGGACAGTAAACTCCGTCAAGTATTCGTTGTCCAGATAAGTCGTGAGTACGTTTCCATCTCCGGGGCCGGGATTCAGGACGTAACGAACATATCCGATTGGCAGGGCAGTCCCCGGTGCGGGCAGGAAGCCCGGTGGCGCCGTGTTTTTGAAGGAACTGGCACTATTCCCCGAAAGCCGCCCGCGTGCTTCTTCGAGCCCCGCGAGCGCCGCATAATAAACTCCCGTCGCGGACCGATAGTTGCCAGCCAACGAGGATTCCGTCCCGGAAGAGACGATCAAAGCAATCGCCACAATGCTGATCAACAGCAGAATAAATATGGAAATCAGCAGGGCAATCCCTTCTTCGGTCCGCTTCGTTTGAATTTGTCTCCTGGCGCTCACCTATCCTCGGTTGACCTCACTGATTGGGATTGATGCGTCGGCCACGCCCGTTCAGCATCACAAGACGTGGCTGGCCTGTTGTCGCATCCGGAAGCGGGGCCGCCACGATCAGCGTGATCATAACATCGCGGATGTTTGCCGGCGAATTGTCTGTCCCTACCGCACCAAGACAAAGAACCGTTTGAGGAGGTGGAGACGAATTGTCGCAGGTGTAGGAGAAGATCGGCACTGGAGCTCCTCCTGGGAATATGTTCGGATAAGCAGCCTGGTATTGTGCCACTAGGGGGTTTGTCACATTCTGGACAACTTGCGTGTTTACGATATTTTGGACAAAAGGTACAAGCTGCCCCGCTGTAATCGTATCGGGGTCGCCGTTCGTCTTGGCGCTCACCCCGCGCATGAGCGTGGGTAGCGGCGTGGTGTTCTGCAATTGGTAGCGAATCCATTGAACGTGGCAGTTTGGCACACAGCTGGGGTCTTGGGGATTCGGATTGGTTTCGATGATGAGGTCGAAATCGCCGGGAGCAGTGTCACCCGCGGTGGCGGTTGTGCAAGTCCCGCCTCCACCCGTACCGATTTGACAAGAGCCGGGAGGCGGGTAGCCGGCGCCGGTGCTCCAGGCAAAAGGAGAACTTGCAGAGTCAGCTTGGACGCCATCCCAGAAAGTCGGCGGCGGATAGCCGGCGTCATTTACGTCGCGCACGATCTGATCCAGGCCGAGCCGGGCTTCCTGGAACGAGGTCAGCAGTTGTGATTCGGTCTGGTAGTGTTTTTGCGAGGTCCCCAGCAAACTGAACGCCGCTCCAGTGATCACAAGAAATATGCCCAGAGCGACCAGCAATTCCACGAGCGTGAACCCATGCTGGCGCTCGTCGCTTGGGGCTAAATTCATTTTTCCACCATGGTATCAAGGGTGATGGGCTGAAAATAGCCATTGCCGCCCGCTTGGCGCACGCCAAGGATAAATCGTTTCGAGGAGGCTGTACCGCCGTTTCCGGTGACGATCACCGCCCAGCGCACGTCATAGGTCGTGCCGCTGGGATCATTCGGGTCCGCGTAAGTGAAGCCGTAGCCATTCGTCGGCGCCAGGGGTGGGTTAGGCGAATTGAATACAATGATTGCCTGGTTGTTGAGTGTCGTCACGGTGCTGCCCTGCACGGAATTGGTGACCGTCGGATCGCCAAGCTGGCAGATGTTGTCCAGCGCATCGTTGAAGGAATTCGCGGTCAGCGGCTGGTCGAGCATCTGATCGAGTTGGCGTTGCGCAAATACCAGCGCGGAGGAGTCCGTGCGGTTCCGGTAATTCATAAGGATCGAAGCCGGCACAAGCTGCGCGACGGCCACAAGGCCGACCAGCAGGAGGATGGTGGCGAGCATCATCTCGAGGATGCTGAAGCCCCTTTGTCCATCGCAAAGCTTTGTGGATGAGCGTCGCATTCCTGTCTCTTGTTCGGGCCTCAGCCGACCTGTTGCCAGCTTCCCCCGTTCGGAGCAGTCCAAACTTGCGTGCTTCCAGAAGGGAGCTGAATCACGGCGCGATACCCAAATTCCGGATTAGTCGAGCTTCCAATGTAAAACACAAAAACACTTCTGGAAACACTCCCGCCGACGCGAATCGCGCCACGCGCGTCAAAGGTGACCTTGCCAGTGCTTCCCGAGAGTGTGTTAGCGTCTAGCGTACTCACGCTTACACCCAAGGCTGTGGCGATGGCCCCCGGACTCGGCGGCCCACCCGCGGGCAGGAGCGTCGCAAATCCGGTTATCAGAATTTGCTTCTCCGTAGCAAGAGGGCTTGTGCTGGTATTGGATGAAGTCGTCCAAACGACCCAATCGGGGGCGCTTGGGTTGTTGAACTGACAATACTCCAGACTATTTCGGCGAACCGCTTCGAATCGCGTAAATTTCAGAATGTCAGACAGGCGCGCGGCCACGTCGTTGAGCTGGTAGGTTCGAAATGAACGCATGAGCGAAGGGATCGCTATCGCCGTCAGAATCATGAGCACGGTCATGGAAACGATCAATTCGACCATGCTGAAACCAGCAATGCGGCTACGCCGAGTGCGGGGGTTTGGAGCACTCTTATGCAAAGTCATTTCCTCGTTCAAAGGCTGGACCAGCGATCCAGCCTGTAAGGGCGGTTAAGAAACCGAACCGATGCAGTTGCCATGCCAGGGACAGCCGGCCGCAACTGACGCTAAGCATAGTACTTTCTTGAACTGTACGATTATAGCTTATTACAAGCGTCGCGGAATGGGCAGATATGTAACAAAATGAAACACAGCGGTTACGGGGTAGTTAGCTGGAGTTATTTTTATTCTTAGTAATCATGGCCGTACTACCCGGATGGCCGTCAGGAGGAGGCGTTTTCTAGCGGCCGTCCGGCTTTCTAGTTCTTGCTCTTTTTGACGAGGGCTTGGGAACCCTGCTTGGAGAGGGACGATTTGTCGAAGATATCGTCGGAAAAGCCGGGATTGAACTTACAACTGTCGTAAAAGATTTGAGCGGCGCGTCGTCCGTTGTGTTCTCTGGAGATCTGAAGCGGCGTCCAGACGCTGTCTTTCAATTGATAGTTTGAGTAGATGGAGACGTCTTCGTTCATCTGCTGAGTCTCTTCGTCCTTGGTGATGACCACGCTGCGAACCAGGAGGTGAGTGGAACGATCGACGGCAAGGCGGAACTTGCGTTCCTGGCTGTCGGTGATCTCGATCCAATCGACCGGCTTGAGGTCGACGGTGTCGCTGCCGCCGAAGCGAATGGAAATCCCTTCTTCCTTGAGGCGCAGCCGCAACAGATTGTCGACGTTGCGCTTGACCTGCTCTTGGAAATCGCCGATCGCGGTGGCCGGTAGTTCGCTTACACCGCTGCGATCGAAGGTCCAGCCGTGATCGCCGTTATAGAGCGAGATGACGATGCCGCCGTGGGTAAAATCCAAACCGTCGACGCCGATCAAAGACGCAAGAATCGTATTGCGACCTTTGGAGATGTACTCCGTGCGGACTTTGTCCGGGTAGCGGCGGTACTCCGAAAAGTCAATCAAGACTGGATGCAGCGGTTCGCCGTTGTGACCGAATTGCGAGCGGCGGCCCTGGCACAAGCTTTCGCGGACTTCCGTATAGCCCGGCCCCCCCAGCGCATTGATGAGATCGCCGAGAATTTGCTTGCCTTTGGCGACGCTCTGCTCCGGCATCATGGTGTCGGGATTCTGGGCGGAGCCGCGTGATGCAGACACAGCACAAGCAAGCAGACTGACGACGGCAATATGGACGGACTTTACCCGCACAAGACCGAACCTCCATTTACATTGATGACTTCGCCGGTCATGAAGTTGGCCAAGTCCGAAGCAACGAACAGGATCGGGCCGGCAACTTCTTCGGCGGTAGCAGCGCGCCCGAGAGGGATGACGGTAGAAGCCATCTTCTGGCCGGCTTTGGACTCAAGCACGGCGTTAGACATGTCGGTGGCGACCCAGCCGGGAGCGACCGAGTTCACGAGAATATTGTGACGGGCGAGTTCGGTGGCGAGGCCCTTGGTGAGGCTGATGATGCCGCCTTTAGAAGCGCCGTAGTGGGTATGGAGGGATTCGCCGCGCTGCCCGGCGGTGGAGCTGATGGGGATGATCTTGCCGGACTTCTGCTTGATCATGTGGGGGACGGTGAAGTGGATTATGGAGTAGACGCTTTTGAGGTTGATGCGGATCATGTCATCCCATTGCTTTTCGGTCATCTTTTCGATGGGGAGATCTTCGGAGTTCCAGACGCCGGCGTTGGCAACGAGAATGTCCAGGCGGCCTAGCCGGGCGATGGTGTGCTCGACAAGTTTTTGATTATCGGCGTGCTTGCCGACATCGGCTTTGAACGCTTCGACGCGAGTGCCGTGCTTGCCGGCTTCCTGCTGGACCTGGAGCGCGGCGTCCTTGGCTTTGACGTAGTTGAAAACCACGTCGGCGCCGGCCTGCGCGAATAGTTTGACGGCCGCCGCGCCGATTCCGCGTGAACCGCCGGTGATGAGTGCCGCCTTGCCTGCGAGTGAAATCATCAAGCCCCCAAGAAATTAAAAGTTGACAGTTGAAAGTCAAAAGCCTAAGTCCGCGGAATCTTTCTTCATTGCGTCACTTTCCGCGACGAAGAGAGATTCCTCGCTTCGCTCGGAATGACGGGCTTGCGGGCCCGGCTGCGCAGTTCAGCGGTGCGCGGCGGCGGCGCGCGTGGCTTGCACCAGCGCGCGGAAAAGCGCTGCCGCGAATAGGTCACCTGCCATTCGTTCGGGATGCCATTGCACGCCGACGATCCAGTGCTCATGCGGCTCATGCTCGACGGCTTCAATCACTCCATCGGGAGCAACCGCCGCAATGCGCAGGCCGTGCCCAAGATCGCGGATGGATTGATGATGCGAGGTGTTCACCTGCACATCGAATGCGCCGTCAAGATTGGTGAGGCCGGAAATGGCTGCGAGTTGAGCGATTTCGCCGCCCGAAGCGATCCGCGCGGGATGGATGGGATCGGCTGCATCCGGAGGGAGGCCTTCCTTGCTGTGCTCGATGCTGGTGTGCAGTTCGCTGGCGATGTCCTGATAGAGCGAGCCGCCGAGGGAGACGTTCAGGCTCTGGCAGCCGTAGCAAATGGCGAGGACAGGTTTTCCGGGAGCAAAGGCGTGCTCAAGAATTGCGAAATCGGTTTTTTCGCGGTTCGAGTCGGCGTCGTGCGTCTTTTCATGGCGCGTGGCGCGATAAAGCGTGGGATTCACGTCAGCGGGGGCACCGGGGAGAACGAAGGCATCCAGATTTTTGATCTGGGCGGCGAGGTCGCTTGACGAAAGTTGGAGAGACAGGGGGACAGGTTCTCCCTCTGCGGCGATGACTGCGGCAAAGTAATACTGGAGCTTGTTCGTGATGCTATTGGCCTCTTCGTGGGAGGTGCGCCAAGGGATACCCACACGTGGCCGGGAGGCTGTGCTCAGTTGGGGATTAGCAGGGGTCATGGAACACCAAATCGTAGCATTCAGAAGGGAAGGCGGCAACCAGTGTGGAAGTGACTGGTGATTCGTGGCGCGACATCGTCGGGACACGGTCGATCTTGGTTCCCGATGGTTGCTCACGACAGTGATCCTTATCGGATTCCTGGTCAACCATAAAATAACCGAGACCCCTAGCCCCCGAGTCATTTAGGGCCTGCGGCCCGCGCGATCTCATGAAAGCCTTGGAGCGCAATGGCCCATTCCCAGCGCTAAGTCCTTTATTTTCAGGTCAGCTGTTATTGCCACCATGCCTCATTCGACCCAGGGTCGAGAACTCGCTGAGCGCGCTCAGGTCGCAAATTCGGACACCCAACGCTCGCCGGCAGATTGGACTCAGGCGCGGAGGGAGGCGGAGGGGGCGAGGGCGGCGTCGAGGCAGAAGTCAGGGCGGTGGAAGAAGGCGGGGAGTTCGGAGAGGCGGAGGGCGAGGCGTTCGGGGGAGGCGGCGCGGAGGGTGACGTGGCCGAGTTTGCGGCCAGAACGGTGGGATTTTCCGTAGAGGTGGAGGTGGGCGTCAGGGACGGCGAGGACTTCGGCGGATTCGGGGAGGTCGCCGATGAGATTGAGCATGGCGCAGTGACCGGCGGGTCCGGTGGAGCCGAGCGGGAGGCCGAGGACGGCGCGGAGATGGTTCTCGAACTGGCTGGTGACGGCGCCTTCGATGGTCCAGTGGCCGGAATTGTGGACGCGCGGGGCCATTTCGTTGGCGAGCAGTTCGCCCTGGTGTTCGAAGAATTCGATGGCGAGGACGCCGACGTATTTGAGTGATTCGAGGATGCGATGGGCGGCTCTTTCCGCGTCGCGCTGGATGGAGGGCTCGAGGCGCGGGGCGGGCGCGAGAGACAGCCGGAGGATGCCGTTGCGGTGGTGGTTTTCCACGAGCGGGTAAATGGCGGTTTCGCCATTGCGAGAACGGATCGCAAGGACAGAGAGCTCGCGAGTGAAGGGGACGAAACGCTCGAGGATCAGTTTTACGGGAGGCAGCTCGGACTTTGCTTTCGCGACGTCCTCTGCGGTGCGAAGAATCCATTGGCCTTTGCCGTCGTAGCCCATGCGAGAAGTTTTCAGGACGGCGGGGAGGGCCAGCGTTTTTACGGCGGCGTCGAGTTCGCCGGGATTCGAAACGGGGGCGAATTCGGTGGTGGCAATGCCGAGCTTGCGGAAGAGATCCTTTTCGGCGAGGCGGTCCTGCGCGGCTTCAAGAGCGGCGGGCGGAGGATAGACGGCAACGCGCTCAGCCAGAAAATTGGCGGCTTCCACGGGAACGTTTTCGAATTCGTAGGTGACTAGCTCGAGGCCGCTGGAAAATTTTTCCAGTGCGGCTTGATCGGTGTAATCGGCGGTGACGCGCTGGGCAATGCGGCCCACGGGGGCTTCGGGAGAGGGATCGAGAAAACGGAAATGCAAGCCAAGGGGATAGCCCGCGAGAGCGAGCATGTAGCCGAGCTGTCCACCGCCGAGGATGCCGATGGTCACGGGCGCTTACCTTTCTTCTTTGCCGGAGGCGGAGCGATGGAGGGGTCCGGGTTGGCAAGGACGCGGCCGGTCTGCTCGGTGCGGAGCTTTCGGAAAGCTTCGCGGATGGCGGGATACTTCGCGCCGAGGATGGCGGCGGCGAGGAGCGCGGCATTGACCGCGCCGGACTTGCCGATGGCGAGTGTGCCGACCGGGACACCGCTGGGCATTTGCGCAATGGAGAGGAGCGAATCGAGACCCTTGAGGGCTTTTGATTCGACGGGCACGCCGAGGACAGGGAGAACTGTCTTCGACGCGGTCATACCGGGAAGGTGCGCGGCGCCGCCGGCACCGGCGATGATGACTTCGATGCCGCGTTTTTCCGCATTGGAAGCGTATTTGAAAAGCAGGTCGGGAGTGCGATGTGCCGAAACGACGCGTGTTTCATGTGGAACACCGAGCTCACCGAGCGTTTTGGAGACGAATTTCATGGTATCCCAGTCGGAGCCGGAGCCCATGATGATGCCGACGAGAGGATGAGTGATTACTATCTTTCGATCGGCTGCAAGCCGCTTCCCTTTTGTCCTCATTCTATTTGCCAATCGTTCAAAGCGTGACTACCTTAGCAGGGCCGCAGCCCGCCGTGGCGGGCGCCCCTCAAATACTCAAGTCTCCGAACAAAGAATGCCCTGCTGAGGACCGGCGCTGCAGATGCTCGATAAAACCCGAGGGCGATATTCTACGGTTTTTTTCAGCGCGTGGCGACTTGCGCGCGCTGCTTCCAATACTGGCGGAGCTGGCCGACCAGATAGAGAGAGCCGGTGATGAAAATGGCGTCTTCGGGCGCGGCTTCCGTAAGTGCGTGTTCGAACGCGCGCTCGGCATCGGGGATCACGGAAAAACGCACGGCATGATGGCCGGCAATTTCCGCGAGTCGCGTGGCGGAAACGGCGCGCGGGATGTGCGGCGCCGTGAAGATGACTTCCGCGGCGTGCGGGAAGAGGAGGCCGGCGACTTCGTCGACGGCTTTATCGCGAAGGGCGGCATAGATTAGCCAAACTTTGCTGCCACCGAAGTTCTGTTCGAGGAAATGAACGAGTTCGCGGGCGGCGCCGGGATTGTGGGCGCCATCGAGGTAAACGTCGGGGGCGGATTGCAGTTTTTCGAGGCGGCCGGGCCAGATCGTGTTTGCGATCCCTCGCGTGACGGCATCATCGGGGATTTGAAAGCCGCGGTTCTGGAGGAGCCGCGCGGCGGCGACGGCGTTCAGGGCGTTCTGGAGCTGGAAACGGCCGGGAAGGCTCGGAGCGATTTCGAAGACCGTCTCTGAGTCCGCTGCAATGACGCGTGCGCGGACGCTACCGTCTTGCATGGATTCTCGATCGATGCGAAAGATTTGCGCTGGCTCGATGACAGGGCAGCCGAGTTCCTTCGCGCGAGCAAGAATCACTTCGCGGGCTTCCGGCTGTTGCCCGGCGAGGACGAGCGGGACTCCGGGTTTCAGGATCCCGGCTTTTTCTGTTGCGATTTCGCGCAAAGAATGGCCGAGAAAGTTTTCGTGGTCAAAATCGATGCGAGTGATGATGGTGACAACCGGTACGAGGATATTGGTGGCGTCGAGACGGCCACCCAGGCCGACTTCGAAGACCGCGAAGTCCACCCGCTCGCGGGCAAAATATTCGAAAGCCATGGCGGTTACGCATTCGAAATAAGTGGGATGGGCGCGAAGTTTGCCTGCGGCGAGGAGTTCTTCGATCAAGATGTGGATGCGAGTAAGGGTTTCGGCGAAAGCTTGGTCGCTGATCTCCGCGCCATTAATGCGCATGCGTTCGTTGATTTTTTCGAGGTGGGGCGAGGTATTCAATCCCGTTCGAAAGCCAGCATGGCGAAGGACGGATTCGAGAAACGCAGCTGTTGAGCCTTTGCCGTTGGTGCCGGCAATATGGGCGCTAGGATAGGTGCGCTCTGGGCGGCCGAGGCGCTCGGCGAGAATGGTGATGTTTTCGAGATCAAACTTTGTGGCGGCAGCTTGCGTTGGGGCAGCCAATTCCCTTCCAAGGGAGAGCAGGTAGCGGACCGAGGCATGGTATTTCATTTCATCTCAGCTCAAGAGCAAGTCGAGGGAGCTGGCGATGAAGGACTTGAGCTCCTTGCGGTGGACGACGGCGTCGAGGAAACCGTGTTCGAGGAGGAATTCGGAGCGCTGAAATCCTTCGGGGAGTTTCTGGCGGATGGTCTGCTCGATGACGCGCGGGCCGGCAAAACCGATGAGCGCGCCGGGTTCGCCAATGTTGAGGTCGCCAAGCATGGCGAAGCTGGCGGTGACGCCACCGGTGGTGGGATCGGTGAGCACGGAGATATAGGGCAGCTTTTCTTCGTCGAGCCTGGCGAGCGCTGCAGAAACTTTGGCGAGCTGCATGAGGCTGATGGTGCCCTCCATCATGCGCGCGCCGCCGGAGCAAGAGATAGCGATAAACGGCTGGCGGGTTTCGATGGAGAGTTCGATTCCGCGCGTGACTTTTTCGCCGACCACCGCACCCATCGAGCCGCCGATGAAGCCAAACTCCATAGCACAAAGAACTACCGGCCGGCCACTGAGCTGGCCTTCGGCGGTGATCACCGCGTCATTCATGCCGAGTTTTTTCTTGGCTTCCCTCAGGCGCGTGGCGTAGGGCTTGGTGTCGACGAACTTGAGCGGGTCGGTGGAGGTCATGCCCGCGTCATGCTCGGTCCAGCGGCCGTCGAGGAGCATTTCCAGGCGCTGCTTGGAGTTCATTTTGAAATGGAACTGGCACTTGGGGCAGACGAAGAGATTTGCTTCGAGGTCCTTGCGGAAGACGATGGTGCGGCAGGATTCGCACTTGACCCACAGGCCTTCGGTGCGCACGCGGCGCTCCTCGGGCGGGGTGGTTTGTTCGATCGATTTTTTGTCGCGCTTGAACCAGGCCATGGAGAAAGTTTTCAGTTATAAGTTCTCAGCTAAGAAAAAGAACGAGATGGCCGACGTAATTCGCCTTTGGCGACCTATCGTCGCCAGCATCCAGGCGCTAATAGTCGATGCCCCGTTGAGCCAGTATACCCTTGGTGTAGGGGTGTTTCACCTCACGCATCTCGGTGACCAGGTCGGCAAGCTCGACGAGCTTGGGATGAGCGTTGCGGCCGGTGCAGATGACGTGGACACGCTCGGGGCGATTTTTCAGGGCTTCGACGACTTCGTCTGGATCGAGCATTTTGTAGCTGATTGTATAGTTGATTTCGTCGAGGACCACGAGGTCGTACTTGCCGCTGTAGATGGCGTCGCGGCCGGCTTGCCAGCATTGCTCTGCGAGCTTGATGTCTGCTGGATCGGTTTCGGCGCCGCCGATCTTGACGAAGCCGCGGCCCATCGGGCGGATTTCAAATTTGCCATCGCCGAGCATTTTTGCAGCGTCCAGCTCGCCGTAGTGCCAGGAGCCCTTGATGAACTGGACCATCAGCACGCGCAAGCCTTGACCCACGGCGCGAAACGCGGTGCCGAGCGCGCAAGTGGTCTTGCCTTTGCCTGGTCCGGTGTAAACGATGAGGAGTCCTTTTTCTTCGGGCATGGTATCGCGATTCGGTGAACCCTTTCAGCGAAAACGAAGAGATTAAAGTTTGCGGAGTCTTATAGCAAAGGTCAAGTTGCGAGGGAACGTTTAGGCGAGTTGAAGCCGTTTCACGAGTTCTTCGGCGGTCGCCGAGATGCGTGTTCGCGAATCCGAGGAGAGTTCGCGGCCAGTCGGGAAATTCTTGTCGCGCAGGACAATCCAGAGGCCGGGTCGGTAGGTCTCGTCATCGCCCGGACAGATGGCGCCGGTGAACTGGGCAAGTTCGAGGCTCGTGCCATTCAGCAATTCCATAATTACGCCGCGGGCATCATCAACCAGGTCGCGAAAACCTTGTGAGACAAGGACGGCGTCAACATCGCGGGGGGTGGGCTGCTCGAGTTGAAAGAGATCGTAATCGGGGAGCGGCTTGGCGAGTGGAATTTCGATGGTGGCGGAGGGTTGATTTTTATCGGCGGCGATTCGAATGGACATGGTGGCTATGGTATTACATTTTGCCGTCTATTTCGGATAGGGGCTGCCGGAGAGAATGGCGAAAGCGCGGTAGAGCTGCTCGGCGAGCATGACGCGAGCGAGTTCGTGCGAGAAAGTCATGAGGCTGAGGGAGAGTCTTTGGTGGGCGCGCTGGCGGAGTGGGTCGGGGAAGCCGTCGGCGTCGCCGCAGAGGAAGACAAGCTCGCGGGTGCCGCGATCGCGGAGTTCGCCGAGCCACTTGGCGAGGGCCTTGGAATCAAGGCTCTTTCCGGGGGCGTCGAGAAGAACGATGGTAGCGGCACGATCGGCGTCGAGTTTCTTGAGTGCGGCGTCGCCATTGCGAACTTCGGTGATCTCGATAAGGCAGGAACGGCCGATGCGTTTTGCGTAGTCCTCAAGGATCGCTCGCATTTCGGGGCGGCGCGTCTTTCCGACCATGATTAGGTGGATTTTCACTTCAAACCGTATTTCTTGCGCTTCTCCAATAAGGTCTTACGGCTGATGCCGAGGACATCCGCGGAGTGGCTGATCTGGTAGTGCATGGCTTCGAGGGTGGCGGCGATGACCTCGCGCTCCACTTCCTTGAGAGAGCGCAGGCTTGCGACTGGGCTGGCGGCGCCGGATGCGGCAGCGCGCACATTTTCGGGAAAATTTTCAGGCTCCAGGACGTCGCTACTCGCCGCCGCTGTGCCGCGCGCGGGATGCGAGAAAACCACGGCGCACTCCAGAGCGTTGCGGAGCTCGCGGACGTTGCCGGGCCAAGCGTAAGCAGCGAGCATGCGGCGCGCCGACTCGCTTAACCGCACACGCGGACGGGCGTGGATGGAGCCAACGGCTGAGAGAAGATGATCGGCCAGAGGCAGGATGTCGGCAAGGCGCTGCCGAAGCGGCGGAACTTCAAGAGTCAAGACATTCAGCCGAAAAAAAAGATCTTCGCGGAAGCTGCCGGACTTGACTGCAGCGGGGAGATCGACGTTGGTGAGGGCGATGAGGCGCGCTTCGATGTGCAGAGTTTCCGTGCCGCCGAGGCGTTCGAACGAACGCTCCTGCAAGATGCGCAGAAGCTTACCCTGCGCTCCGGGCGAAAGAGCCGCGATTTCATCGAGAACGATCGTGCCGTTACCACCGAGCTCAAAGCGGCCGAGTTTGCGCTCGACGGCGCCGGTAAAAGCGCCGCGTTCGTGGCCGAAGAGTTCGCTTTCGACAAGCTGCGGCGGAAGGCTGGCGCAATCGATTTTCAGGTAGGGGGCGTCGCGGCGCGGACCGAGCTCATGAACCAGGCGCGCGAGGTGGTCTTTACCGGTGCCGCTTTCGCCGGTGATTAGTAGCGTTGTTGGAGCGATAGCGACTTTTTCGGCGAGTTCAAAAAGACGAAGCGATGCAGGATCCGCTGAGATCCACGGCAATCGTTCCACGGTCATTGCCGTGAGCGTCCGCTCTCCGGCCGGCTGGAGAAAGTTTCGCCGGAAAAGTGTTCTTGACCAAAAGAAGAATCACGCACGTCTCGTTCAAAAGCAGAACCGTCGGGCTGGTCGGGAACTTCGAGCTTGGGTGCCATGCGCCAGAGGCGCTCAAGATCGTAGTAGCGGCGGGCCTGCTCGCTGAACACGTGGACCACAAAGCCCCCGAAAT
>Ga0137412_10003330_pt1 | contig 12824 bp, 16 predicted proteins | sample CZODoug2_1_16fun_FD_122160 | JGI IMG/M metagenome (GOLD analysis project Ga0137412, IMG submission 122160) | Vadose zone soil fungal communities from Angelo Coast Range Reserve, California, USA - CZODoug2_1_16fungal (Hybrid Assembly) | ecosystem: Environmental > Terrestrial > Soil > Vadose zone...
CTGCGCTACGCCGACCTGCTGCCCATGCACGAGTGCCGCACGGTGGCCCAGCTGGCCGACGTGGTGGAGTCGCTGCTGCCGGTCTGAGCCACCCGCCGGCGGCTCAGCCGGGGACGATGTTCGCGTTGAGGTGGAAGATGTTCTCCGGGTCGTAGCTGGACTTGATCTTCGACAGCCGCTCGTACTTCGCCGCGCCGTAGGCGGTGCGCACCCGGTCCGCCTCGTACTCCGCCATGAAGTTGACGTAACCGCCGGAGTTGCTGGCATACGGGACCAGCGCGTCCCACAGCTCGCGGACCCAGATCCGGTCCTTGGCCAGTACCTGCGGATCCGGCGACAGCGCGCCGATGTTCACCACCCAGCGCGCCGCGCGGCTCCCCCCGAACGCGGTGGCGTCCTCCGCGACGTCGGCATAGGCCCCACCCACCGGGAAGATCGGCAGGAAGGACAGCGGAGAGTTCTTCGCCGGCAGCCGCTCGGCCAGGACGGCGATCAGCTCGTCGGACATCTCGTCCAGGTGCAGCGCCTTCTCGTAGGCGTGGATGCCCCAGGTCGCGCTCTCGTCGAGCATCTGCTGCAGCGCGACGTACGGGATCGGCGAGACGAACTCGAACAGCGGCGGCAGCGCGGCCCGGATCGGCTCGATCAACCGGGCGTGCTCCTCGGCGGTGCCGAAGCCGGCCACCATGAGCGCGGAGCCCGGCGCGAAGTGGTGCTCCTCGGGCACGAACGGCGCCGGTGGCGCGCTCAGCCCGGCGGCGAGCAGCCCGCCGGCGTTCCGGGGCAGGGCCTGGATGGCATCGCGCGCCACCCGCAGCGCGTCGAAGCAGCGGCCCGCCTCCCAGAACAGCAGGCCCAGGTGGACCAGCGGGCCGACCGCTTCCAACCGGAACTCGAACTCGGTGACCACACCGAAGTTGCCGCCGCCGCCGCGCAACGCCCAGAACAGGTCCGGGTGTTCCGACTCCGAAGCCCTGACCACCCGACCGTCGGCCAGGGCCACCTCGGCGGCGACCAGGTTGTCGCAGCTCAGCCCCATCTGGTTGGTGAGCCAGCCGAACCCGCCGCCGAGGGTGAGGCCGGCGACGCCGGTGTGGCTGATCGTCCCCATGGTCACCGCGAGGCCGTGCTCCTGGGTCGCGCTGTCCAGGTCGGCGCCGGTAGCCCCGCCACCGCAGCGGGCCCGCTGGGCCGCCGGGTCCACCACTACCTGGCGGAGCAGGCTGAGGTCGATCATCAGCGCGCCGTCCGCGACGGCCGCGCCGGAGAAGTTGTGCCCGCCGCCGCGTACCGAGATCTCCAGGCCCTGGGCCCGGGCGAACGCGATCGCCGACACCACATCCGGGGTATCCGCGCAGCGCGCGACCACCGCTGGCCGACGGTCGATGTCACCGTTCCAGACCGCGCGGGCGCTGTCGTAGTCGACGTCCTCGGCGGTGATCACCTGGCCTTTGAACGAGCTCCGGAATGCGGACAGCGATGAGTCCAGGACCTGGGACACGGCACGCCTCCAAGGTGTCGGTGGGCGGCGGAGGCCGCCGAAGCGAGGCTGACTCTAAGTGCAGTCGAGCACTCAGGCCGCCACTTTTTGGAGGTGCCTTGTCCGCCGACGGGGCGAGCTGATCAGCAAGTCTCGCTCTCAGTGATCGTCCCGCTGGCGGGGGTTGCGCCTTCCGGAGGGCGGGTGGCACCGGTGTGAGCCATGCCGCGCGTTGCGGCGCGCGCCCGGCGTGTCGCTATACGCTGCGCCGATGAGTGGGGAGTGCGGCGCACCGAAGCGGATCGGGGTGATGGGTGGCACCTTCGATCCCATTCATCACGGCCACCTGGTTGCCGCCAGCGAGGTGAGCTCCCGGTTCGAGCTGGACGAAGTGATCTTCGTGCCGACCGGTGAGCCCTGGCAGAAGACCGGTCGAACGGTCAGCTCGGCCGAGGACCGGTACCTGATGACGGTGGTGGCCACCGCGTCCAACCCTCGGTTCTCCGTGGACCGGGCGGACATTGACCGACCCGGTGCCACCTACACCGTGGATACCCTGCGCGAGCTGCGGGATCGCTACCCGGACGCGCAGCTGTTCTTCATCACCGGCGCGGACGCGTTGGCGCAGATCCTGTCCTGGCACAAGGTGGAGGAGCTGTTCGAGCTGGCCCACTTCGTCGGGGTGACCCGCCCCGGCTACGAGCTGGGCGACGACCACCTGCCGAGGGGCTCGGTGACCCTGGTCGAAGTGCCCGCGATGGCCATTTCCTCCACCGAGTGTCGCCAGCGGGTCAAGGACGGGCGGCCGGTCTGGTACCTGGTGCCGGACGGCGTCGTGCAGTACATCACCAAGCGCTGCCTGTACCAGCGCTGACCGCTCTGACCTGCACCGGAGCTTCAACAAGATCATCCGGTACAGCACTGGTGCTAGCGATCGTGGCAGCACGGGTTTGATCCAACCGGACATCTTCTCCCCTGCGCCGAGCGTATCGATCACCAGACTGGGGCGACCAGATCCCTCACGTTCAAGATCAGGCCGTCTCCAGGCCGTGAAGCGTCAACCAGGCTCCACCGACACCCTTTCGGATCACTGACCGACGACCGGATCGCCGTTGTCGGCCCCTCCGATGCAGATCACGCGCTCGTGGGTCCTGGCTTCAGCCAGCCCACCGGCCTGCTCACACTGCGTCAGAGTCACCGGTGGGTGCGGGTGCGGTCTGCGGATGTGCAGATAGTCAGGCAGGGACGCGGTGAACGCGGGAAGGGCGAGTCCCATGACGGCAGTGAGCGCCGCTGCCGTCAGGGCGGTTCCCCGAAAAGCCTTCTCAGTTCTACTCACCATCAGGCTCCCGACCAACATCCCATGGCCAATGATCGACACGATCACGTAAGCACGGCTGCCGTCGCTTGGATCTGTGTCCCGCCGAGTGTAGGGGGGGATATACCCGGACTGATGCCCGGGTCACCGACGATTCCGACATCGATCGCGCGTACACAACTTCGAGCGGGCCGCGTGCGCGGTGCTTGCTCGTCAGGCTCCGGTGGCCGGAGAGCCGCGGTTCCTCGTCAGCATGATCCAGGTCGGTGAGAAGCTGATTCGCATGGGCGATCAGGCCAAGAGGCGCTTGATCAGGTTTCGACCGGAGACATGCCTGCCGCGGTTGGCAACGGCGCATCGTCGGATACTCGGCGAAACCACTCCTGGGCGATCCGTGGCGCGGCACCGTCCAGGTTCGCCGCACCGCGACCGGTCACGAAGTCTCGGACGTCCACCGTACGGGTTTCGATGTTGAACCGAGCTAGGCCGGTCCTGTTGGGCACGCCGCGGTGCAGATGTGCACCGGAGAAGCAGAGCAGATCGCCGGGTTCGATCGCGACGCGCACCTCAGCTTGATCACTGACTCGCTCGGTCGGCAGTGGAACCAGCGCGATTTCCGCGCCGGACCTGCGTTGGGCGCGGATCTGGTGGAGGTCCCAGTCTGCGCTGTTGTTAGCCAGCGGCCGAGCCCAGTAAGCCGGGTAGAACGCCAAACCGCGATCCGGCGTGATCGGGTATATAGGCGCCCACCAGTTCACCTGGGCGTAGATGTTGGAGCCCCAGGTATCGCGGTGCACCCCGAGCTTCGACGCGACGTCATGCATGACAACTCGGGCCTCCACCCGATCCCAGTAGGTGTAGGCGATGTCGACCCCAATATGGGCGAGCGCCTCGACAAACAGGCGCTTGACCTCAGTGTTGCTGCGATACTCTCGCCCAAGAGCGGTGAGCCGGGTGGTTATCTCCTCGGGTGCCCGCTCGGACTGGAACCTGACAGGGTCGGCAACCCCGAGAATCGTCCGGACAAGTTCGTCGGTGAGCCGGCAGAGGCGATGCATCGGCTCTATGTCGGCGTACACGAGTAGCTCACCGCCATAGATGGCGGTTCGCCGCTCCTCATCGGTCAAAAGTGGGGTGACCACTCGCAGCCGGGGTTCACGATCCTCCAGTTCGCTCACCTGCTGCTCCCCAGGGCTAACCGTTCATCCGGGCCGGCGGGTCGTAGCCGGCCACCGTGACGACCGTGACGACCGTGACGACCGGGACGACCGGGACGAACATCAACACCACCAGGCACACGGCCATCGACACCCCGGCCGCGGCTAGCAGCACCGGGGCGACCAGCAGCACGGCCGTCCCGGCCAGCAGCTTTTCACGACCGCCCCAGCTTGCCAACCCTGGCCATCAAGCACAGTCGGCGCAGTGACGGTTGAGACGGTCGCGCCCGACGAACTCGCAGGGACATGCCCCCAGCGGGTGCGCTCGTCAACGCCGAGGCAGACCGAGCTGGCGGTGCACTCGGTGACTACACCCTGTGTCGGTCAACTCGAACAATGCTTGATGTCCCTGCTCAGATCATGTCTCGGGGGCAGTCGGTGGAAGGCACTCTCCGCCAGACGACACGGTAAAAGCCCCACAGCACCAGACTCAGGCCGATGTAGACAGCGACAGCGATGACTCCCAACAGTCCACCAAGTACTGCGCCAGCGAGAAATAGCAGCAGAACTGCGCTCCCTGCGATGATCCGGATGGCCCGTCTGGTCTCCGCGCTACTGGTCTCGTCGGCCTCGAGTTGACGCCGAAGCTGCTTCCAGCGTCTGCGCTCGAGCGGAGTCAACTTCGCGTCGTGCGCCATGTCTCCGGGTGCCATGAGAGCCTCCGGATAGAAGGCTAAGACCTGGGGGCTGGCCAATGGAACCATCTCGGGTTCCAACGTTCGAAGCCGCAAGATCATGATTTGCGGTTGGATCGGACCCTTGACCTCATACATTGAACCGTTCGGCCTCCACGCGCGTGTGGGAGGTGTTGGCCTCGGACGGCGAGAGAGTTGCGCGTGGGGAGGCAGGGTCAGTGACATGACAACGAAGTCTGAGGGGCCCGGCTCGCGTGATCCGGCCACGGCGGGTGCCGCTGGCCATGGCGGGCAGCGCACACCGATTGTCTGGCAGGTGCTCAGCGCCGTCTTGCTCCTGGCGATGGGCGGCCTCCATCTCTCCCTCGTCTTCCAGTGGGCAAGCGGCCTGCTCGGGGTCCTTTTCGTAATGAACGCGATCGGCGGGCTCGTCCTGGCGATCGCGATGCTCGCTGCCCGGCGACGGCTCCTACGCCTGGCAAGCTTGCTGAGTCTGGTCTTCATGGCAGGCACATTGCTCGCGCTGGTACTCGCGCTGACGGTCGGACCCTTTGGGATCACCGAGCGGCTGAGCACCCCGCTGGTCGTGCCGACGCTCGTCGTGGAATCTATTGGCACGGTCGTGCTCGCGGTCACTACCGCCCTGATGTTCCGGATGCGGCGCGAGGCCTGAGGCAGGTCGCGGTACGGATGCGCCGGCACTCGGTGGCGCACAACTCTGAGGCCTATGAGGTTGAGCGAGTCAGATCGGGTATGCGGCGGGGATGAGCGTCATGAGTCGTGCGAACGTGGGTGTGAAACGGCCCTGCCCCCAGGGGAGTTCCGGCTCGTTGGCCATGGCCTGGGTCAGCACACCGCTGATGAGTATCGAGATGAAGTAGACGGCTTCTTCGGAGTTTGCTTCGGGGCCGAGTTGGCCGGCGGTGACGGCGTCGGCGATTGCGGTTCGTTGCATGGAGACCATTTCTTCGCTGGGCGCGAATGCCTCGGCGGTGGGCGCGAAGCTTGGGACGGGACGCCAGAACAGCAGCTGCGCGACTGCACGGTTCGCGAGCGCCCACCGACCGCTCGCTTCGAGACCGGCGGTCAGCGCCGCGAGTCCTGGCTCGGCGTCGGCCATGGCGCGCCGCATGGCGGCAAGGTGCGCCTGGTGACCACGTCGGAAGAGCGCGTCGTAGACCGACATGAGGGAGTCGAAGTACTTGTACAGGGACGGCGTCTGCACACCGATTCGGCGGGCGACCTCGGCGAGGGTGAGTCCGTTCACGCCCACCTCGGTCATGACCGCCTCAGCGGTGTCGAGGATTTCTTCGATCGTTTCCTGGCGTCTCCTGGCCCGCCGGTCAGCCGGTCGCGGGTGCTCGGTGTCGGTCGTTTCACGCATGACCATGCGCTTAAGTCTAGCAAGAGCTTTGCTTGACAGCTTTAGCTATGGGTAATAGCTTAAGCTTCTGCTCCGTCGGGAGCACGTGGAGGACCAATGCGCAGCACTGGCGGACGGTGGTGGCTCAGGCAGGACAGCCGTGAGCTCATCATCAACGCAAGCCGGGAACGCCTGTACGACCTCGTCGCCGACCTCACGCGGATGGGCCAGTGGAGCCCGGAATGCCGGCACGTGGAGTGGACCGACGGTGCCGTGGAACCGGTCGAGGGCGCCACCTTCATCGGTCACAACCGAGGTGGTCCATGGAATCTGATGCGGTGGTCGCGTCGCGGACGTGTGCTGGCCGCTGATCGGGGTCGCAGGTTCGCATTCATCACCGAGGAGGGAGGACGCGAATCAACCCTGTGGACGTACCGGTTCGAGCCGACGAGCGGTGGCACCCGGGTCATCGAGTCCTACGAGGTGAAATGGATCCCGGCCTGGGCCCGCATGGTCGACGTGCCCACGAACCGGCACCGCGAGCTGCGTGAGTCCATGGCTCACACCCTCCACCAGCTCAAGACCAGCGCTGAGGCGGCCCCGACCGACCTACCGCGACCCGCCGACGGTGCTACTGCCAGACTCGACTGAGCCTGATCTGAGTTTCCCCGCGTCGTAGGGTTCGGCCATGCCCATCAGCGATCCGGTGCGGGACGGCGGGGTGCAGTCGGTGGACCGCGCGGTGTCGATCCTGCAGGTGCTGGCCCGGCTGGGCACGGCGGGCGTTACGGAGATCGCTACCGAGCTTGCGGTGCACAAGTCGACGGTGTTCCGGCTGCTGGACACCCTGGAGTCGCGTGGCCTGGTCGAGCAGCGGGTCGATCGAGGGCGGTATCAGCTCGGGTTCGGCATCGTGGCGCTCGCGGCCGGGGCCGCCCGCAAGCACGACCTGAGCGTGCTGAGCCGGCCGGCCTGTCTGCGGCTGGCCGAGGCGGTGCGCGAGACGGTCAACATCGCGATCCACGATGGGCAGGCGGTGATCAGCATTGACCAGGTGATCGGCGCCGCGACGGTCACCAGCGTGAACTGGGTCGGGCAGCGCACCCCGTTTCACGCCACCTCCGCCGGCAAGGTGTTCCTCGCCTTCATGCCGGCACCGCACCGCGACGCGATCTTGGCCGGGAAGCTGGAGGCGTTCACCGCGCACACGCTGGTGGACCCCGCGACGCTCGCCGAGGAACTGGCACGGGTCCGGCGCCAGGGGTTCGCGGTCACCGCTGAGGAGCACGAGATCGGCCTGGCCGCGGTAGCCGCGCCGGTGCGATCCATGGACGGCGACGTGGTCGCCGCGGTGACCGCCTCCGGGCCTACCTTCCGGATCAACGCCGAGGCCGTGGCGGGAATCGTCGAACACGTGCTGGCGGCGGCCGCGGAGATCTCCCAGCGGAACGGTTACCCGAAGCCCGGCTGACCGGTGCGACGGGCACACCCTTGACACCCGGAGGCCGCGCACCCACGCTTTGTCTCACATAAGGCGATTGTCTCGTGATGCGGGACAGGGCTCCGGAAGGAGTGCGGGATGACCTCCAGCACCCGAGCCGGCAACCTCCTCGAGGCCCTGCCCGGGCGGTACTACACCGACCCGGCGATCTTCGAGCTGGACCAGCGCCGGATCTTCCAGCGGTCCTGGCACTGTGTCGGCCGGGTGGACGCGCTCACCGAGGCCGGCCAGTTCTACCGCGTCGACCTGGGCGAGGAGAGCGTGCTGGTCGTCCGAGGCGGCGACGGCGAACCGAGGGCGATGCGGAACCTGTGCCGCCACCGAGGCGCACAGCTGTGTACCGAGGAATCCGGCTCCTTCCGCGCCGCGATCCGGTGCGCGTACCACTCGTGGAGCTACGACCTGGACGGGCGCCTGCTCGCCGCGCCCAACATGCGCGAGATGCCCGACCTGGTCAAGGCGGACTACGGGCTGCACCCGGTTCGCACCGAGCAGTGGCTGGGCTATCTGTGGCTCAACCTTGATCCCGAGGCGCCGCCGCTGGCCGCGCAGGTCGAACCCCAGCTGTCCGAGCGACTCGGCGACGGGGTGCTCGAACGCTACGAGATCGGCCGGCTCGGCGTCGCGGCCACCATCAGCTACCAGGTCGCCTCGAACTGGAAGGCGATCATCGAGAACTTCATGGAGTGCTACCACTGCGCGACGATCCACCCGGAGCTCACCGCCGCGCTGCCCCAGTTCCGCTCCGGCTACGGCACGATCAGCAACGGGGCGGGCGCCGGTGCGTCCTTCGCCGAGCACATCGACGGCTTCTCGCTGTCCGGGCGGGCCGCCCGCCCGATCCTGCCCGGCCTCGGCCCGACCGACGACCGGCAGTTCTACGGCATAGTGCTTCGCCCCAACGTGCTGCTCATCCTGGTGCCGGACCACGTCGCCGTCTTCCGGCTCGAGCCGTTGGCGCCCGGACACACCCGAGTTGTCGTCGACTGGCTGTTCGACCGGGACACGATGGCGGCCGACGGCTTCGATGCCACCGACTCGGTGGCCCTGCTGGACATCACCAACCGGCAGGACTTCGAGGCCTGTGAGCGCTGCCAGCTCGGCATGCGCTCGTCCGCCTACGCCGCCGTGCTGGTGCCCGCCGAACACGTCATCACCGCCTTCTACGACTACTACCTGGCCGCCATCGCCGAGCCACCACTACGGCCGGGCCTGACCGGGTCGCCACACCTCGCGAAATCGGCGTCTGAATCGACGTAGAAAGCCGCTATAGCCCGCTCGGCGCGTAATTCCGACCGGTCGTCGTACGCCCTCGAGCCCGATCACGCCTGTATTACGACCCTATCTCGGCGTCCCGGGCGTGGACTATCACGGCTTTATCTCGTCCCTGGAGGGTCGTGTCCCTCGGTGACCGGCACCGCGCTCAGAGTTCGCCCGGAGGCGGGCGTAACCCGCTGTTTCCTGCGGAAATGCTGTCAGAGCGTTCGCGTTCGGCAAAATCGGGGGTCACCGGAAAGAGGGAATGAAGCCCTCTCGATTTTACTCCGTGATCTCGGCGTCTATATGGTCTGCACGTCCGCTCCCCAATCGGAAGGAACTTCCTATGTCACGCACCGCTCGTGTTGTGATCGCTGGAGTTGTCTCTGCTGGCATCCTCGTTGTGGGCGCCGGCGCCGCATTCGCAGACTCGGATGACGACGGCCACGACTACAGCTCGCCCAAGCAGAGCTCCAGCGGCGGCATCCTCGGCGGTCTCGGTGGCGGTCTGGTCAGCACGGACCTCGTCACCGGCCTGGTCGGCGGCCTCGGAATCCTGTAAGCGCCGAACCCCAGAACCTCTCGCCCCGAACTTCGCGCCCGCGCGAAGCTCGGGGCGGTTCGCGAGTGGGGTCCGATAGGGGCCCGCAAACCCCGAGCCGGGCCTGTGTCGAACCGCGCGCCATACCCCGTCGACGCGGCTCAGTACCCTTAGAGGTCGACAAAGAGGGCGGACCGGACGGTATCGGTCGCCCGGGCGGAGGGATTGCGGTGAGCGCGACCGCGCAGGCACTGGAGTTGGCTCGGGTCGCGGCAGGTGCCGCGGCCAACAAGAAGGCGCGCGAGATCGTGGTTCTCGACGTCTCCGAGCAGTTGGTGATCACCGACTGCTTCGTGATCGCGTCGGCGCCCAACGAACGCCAGGTACAGGCGATCGTGGACGAGGTGGAGGAGCGGCTGCGCCTTGCCGGCAGCAAACCGATCCGCCGGGAGGGCGCCCGGGAAGGCCGGTGGGTGCTGCTGGACTTCGTCGACATCGTGGTGCACATCCAGCACTCCGAGGAGCGCGGGTTCTACGGCCTGGACCGGCTCTGGAAGGACTGCCCCCGGATCGACTTCCCGGAGGCCAGGGTGGACCCGCTGGCCGACGAGGCGGAGGACGGGTACCAGGGGTGACGCTTCGTCGGTTGGTGCTGGTGCGCCACGGGCAGACCGACTTCAATGCCGAGGGCCGGATGCAAGGACACCTGGACTCCGAGCTCACCGAGCTCGGGGTGGCCCAGGTGCGCCGGGCCGCGCCGGTGCTCGCCCAGTTCAACCCGGCCCGGCTGATCAGCTCCGATCTGTCCAGGGCGGCCCGCTCGGCGGAGGAGCTCGGGCTGGTCTGCGGCCTGGCGGCCAAGCTGGACGCCCGGCTGCGGGAGACCGACCTCGGCGAATGGCAGGGTTTGACGCCGGCACAGGTGGAGGGCAGGTGGCCGGGCGCGTTGGCCACCTGGCGGGCCGACCCGACCTGGGCACCGCCCGGCGGTGAATCCCGGGTGCAGGTCGCCGATCGAGCCATGCCGCTGATCGAAGAGCTAGATCAGGAGTTCGCCGCCGACCCGCCCACCACGGCGCTGCTGTGCACACACGGCGGGCTGATCGCCGCGCTGAGCTGCGCGTTGCTCGGCCTGGAACTGGCCAGCTGGACCGCGTTGGGCGGGCTCGGCAATGCGCGCTGGGTGACCGTGCAGCGCCGGTCCGGGCCGGACACCCGGTGGCGGCTGACCGGGTTCAACGTCGGCCTCCTGGACTAGTCGCCTTGTCCAGCTCAGACACATCCCCTCGGACGGATTCCAGCCCGGTGCTGCTCGTGCTGGCCGACTCGTTGGCCTTCCACGGACCGAGCCGCGCGGAACCGGCCAACGAGCCGAGGCTGTGGCACAACCTGGCCGCCGCCGTGCTGGGCGGCCACGCCGAGCTGCTGGCCGGCTACGGCTGGACCGCCCGGCACGCGTGGCACGCGCTCACCCACGACCCTCGGATCTGGTCGGTGATGCCCACCGTGGACGCGCTGGTGCTCGGCGTCGGTGGGATGGACACGTTGCCCTCGCCGCTGCCCACCGCGCTGCGCGAGCTGATCCCGTCGCTGCGCCCGGCTGGCCTGCGCCGAGCGGTCCGCGACGGGTACCTGGGCGCCCAGCCGGCGCTGTCCCGGGCGCTGGCGCTGCTGCCCGGCGGCGGACCGGTGGCGTTGCCACCCCGGCTGACCGTGCACTACCTGGAACGCTGCCGGCGAGCGGTCACCACCATCCGCCCGGGCATCCCGGTGGTCGCCCTGCTGCCCAGCGTGCACCGGGCCTCCGCGTACGGGCATGTGCACCCCGGTCGGGCGGCCGCCGAGCGGGCCACCCGGTCCTGGGCGAGCGAGGTGGGGGTGGACACCCTGGACCTGCCGGCGCTGATCGGCGGGCACATCCGGGCCGGCGAAGGCAACCCGGACGGCATCCACTTCGGCTGGGCCGGGCACCGGCTGGTCGGTGAGGGGCTGGCCGCGCTGCTCGCCCCGGCGCTCTCAGCTAGGAGCGCCCGGCGGGCAGGCCAGTAGTGTCGTCGCCCGGACAACCGGGGAGGATGGACAGCGTGGTACTGAACCTGCTGGAGCGGCTCGGCGCGCATGTCGGCGGGTGGCTGTACCTGATCGCCGGGTTCTTCGCGTTCGCCGAGGCCGCGATCATGGTAGGGCTGGTGTTCCCCGGGGAGGCCTCACTGCTGGTTGCCGGGTTCGGCGCGCAGCACGGCTGGGTCAGCCTGGGGCCGATGGTGGCGGTCGCCGTGGTGGCCGCGATCGCCGGCGACAGCGTGGGCTACGAGGTGGGCAAGCACTACGGCCCGGCGCTGCGCGAATCCCGGCTCGGCCGCTGGGTGGGGGAGAAGAACTGGGCGAAGGCGGACGCGTTCCTGCGCCGGCACGGCGGCAAGGCGGTGTTCCTGGGCCGCTGCACCGCGCTGCTGCGGGCACTGATCCCCGGCATGGCAGGCATGGCTCGGCTGCCCTACCTGCGTACCTTCCTGCCGTGGAACGTCGCCGGCGGAGTGCTCTGGGGCGGCGGCTGCGTGCTGCTCGGGTACGCCTTCTCCGCGTCGCTGGAGACGATCTCCAAGTACCTCACCTGGGGCCCGATGGCGGTCATCGTCGTGCTGCTGGTCGGCTACCTGGCGCACCGGTTGCTGCGGCGCCGTCGGGAACGCGCCGTCGGGCCGCTCTGAGCTCGGTGACTACCCGATGACGGTCGTCGTGGTGACCGACTCGACCGCGTACCTGCCCACCGGGATGGCGGGTGAGCACGGCATCCAGGTGATCCCGCTGAAGGTGAGCCTGGGCCAATGGGAGGGTCGGGACGGCGTGGACGTGGGCCCGGCCGAAGTCACCGAGGCGTTGTCCGATCCGGACGCGACGATCGGCACCTCCCGCCCGGCGCCCGCCGAGTTCGCCGCAAAGTACCGCGAGCTGCTCGCCGGCGGTGCCACCGGTGTGGTCTCGGTGCACCTGTCCCGTCGGCTCTCCGGAACCTGGGAAGCGGCGCGCGTCGCCGCCGACGAGGTCGACCCGAGCCTGGTGCGCGTCGTCGACTCCCGGTCCACCGGGATGGGGCTGGGTTTCGCGGTGCTCGCGGCGGCGGGCGCGGCCCTGGCCGGGTCGGCTGGGGACGTCGTCGAGGCGGCGGCGGCCGAGGTGGCGGCCCGGACCCGGGTGTTCTTCTGCGTGGACTCGCTGGAGCACCTGCGCCGAGGTGGCCGGATCGGCGCCGCGGCGGCCTGGCTGGGCAGCGCGCTCGCGGTGAAGCCGGTGCTGCACGTGACCGACGGGCTGATCGAACCGCTGGAGAAGGTCCGCACCCTGGCCAGGGCGACGACCCGGTTGGTCGAGTTGGCCGAGCGCGCGGCCGGCCAGGGCGCCGCCCAGCTGGCCGTGCACCACCTTGGCGCGCCCGAGCGGGCGAAGGAGCTGGTGGCCCGGCTGGCCGACCGGCTGCCGGCCGCCCGGCCCTGCCTGCTGTCCGAGGTCGG
>Ga0137412_10003331_pt1 | contig 12824 bp, 12 predicted proteins | sample CZODoug2_1_16fun_FD_122160 | JGI IMG/M metagenome (GOLD analysis project Ga0137412, IMG submission 122160) | Vadose zone soil fungal communities from Angelo Coast Range Reserve, California, USA - CZODoug2_1_16fungal (Hybrid Assembly) | ecosystem: Environmental > Terrestrial > Soil > Vadose zone...
CCGGCTCGTTCTCGGCCGGCTCGTTCTCGGCTGCCCGATTCTCGACCGTCGAAACGTCGCTGGATCCGGCGTCCTCGTCCTCGGCGTCCGCGCGCGGGATGACAACCTTGCCGGACTCGAGATCGATCCGCTTGCCCCCGGAGGCGTCACCGATCTCCTCGCGGGTGGACTGCAGGCGCCGCTTCTCCTCGTCCATGTGCCGCTTGGCCGGGTTGAAGAGAACGTCGAGACCCCACTGCGTCATGACGCGCTCCTGGCGGGCGCGTTCTGCGCGGTCGGTCCGGGTGTCATATGACGAGGTTACGTCCTGGGAACGCAATCCGCCGAACGGTGTTCCGGAGCCGTAATCTCGACGCATGCTGTTCTCCCGCGCCAAGACCGAGATGGTCAGCGCCGACCGGGCGCTGCCCGGCCGCGACGCCTACGCGTATTCGCTCCCCCGAGACCATTTCGTCACCGGACGCTCGATCCAACCGCCGTTCCCGTCCGGGACGGTGACCGCCATGTTCGGGCTGGGTTGTTTCTGGGGCGCCGAGCGCGAGTTCTGGCAGACCCCGGGCGTGTGGACCACCGCGGTCGGCTACGCCGGCGGTTTCACGATGTACCCGACCTACGAGGAGGTGTGCAGCGGGCTGACCGGCCACGCCGAGGTCGTCCTCGTCGTGTTCGACCCCACCGCCACGCCGTACGAGACACTGCTCTCAGCCTTCTTCGAGTCCCACGATCCGAGCCAGGGCATGCGCCAGGGCAACGACGTCGGCACCCAGTACCGCTCGGCGATCTACTACACCGACGACACCCAGCGCGCCGCCGCCGAGTCCGCCAAGGCCGCCTACTCGCAGCGGCTGCAGAGCGCCGGATACGGCCCGGCCACCACCGAGATCGCCCACGCCGGGCCGTTCTACTACGCCGAGGACTACCACCAGCAGTACCTCGCGAAGAACCCTGACGGCTACTGCGGTCTAGGAGGTACAGGAGTGGCGTGCCCGGTCAGCTTGTTCGCGCCGGACGGAGCCGACTAGGCAGAGGCACCCACGGTCACTCAGCTGAGGTGAAACTGGTACTTCTCTCCGGTGGACACCGCGCCCGCGTACGCGACAAGCTCGGCATCAGGCAGGCTGACGCCGATTCGCCGGAGCGCGAGGACGGCAAGCGGCTTGATGTCCTCCAGAGGTTTGCCTGTGTGCTTGTCGCGCAACTCCGCATCGACCTCGTTCACCCGTGAAGCTGCCCCAGCGAAGATCGACTGCCCTCCGCCGACGTTCATGTTGAACACCATCTGTCCAGCATCGCACGGTCGAGCGCCTTCGGCGTCGCGCTCGGATACCGCCGGCCAGCACCGATCCGGTCCGGACCTCGCCTGGGCTTCGGAATGATCAGCTCGGGATAGGGTCGACCGCCCTGGATGCGCGACTGTACGGATTCCTCTACGCGCCGATGCGTCGCCGCAGAGGACGGGCATAGCGACGGATATTGCGCGACGAACGACGTGGCTCCACGGTGTCCCGCCAGTTGGTCTTCAGTACGCATGGCGCCTACGACCTCAGCAAACAACGCCGCTTAGGCCAGGGCCTGTGGCCACCAGCAGTACCTCGCGAAGAACCCTGACGGCTACTGCGGTTTAGGGGGAACAGGAGTCGCTTGCCCCGTCAGCCTGTTCGCCCCAGGGGCCGGCTGATCTCCGGACGGCCCGTCGCGGGCGGTGGTCAGCCGCCCTGGGGAGTGACCGAACCGAGGTAGGCGGCGGCCTTCTCCGGGTCGTAGAACCAGTTCTCGAAATCGGCCGGATGGTTGAAGCCATTGGCGAACCGGTGCGCCACCGGCGGGAGTTGTCCGGCCGCGCCGATCAGGTTCAGCACGTGCTCGGGCGGCGGGGCCAGCATCGCGTTGGTCCACTTGGTGACGTGCTGGGCGTCGTCCCAGTACCGGTCGAAGGCCGACTGCATGAAATCGCGGTCGAAGGGTTTGTCGCCGTGCTCCACGATCGCCCTCAGATAGACCGCCGCGCACTTGGCCGCGCTGTTGGAACCCTGGCCGGTGATCGGGTCGTTGGCGACCACCACGTCCGCGACCCCCAGCACGATGCCCCCGCCCGGCAGTTCACCGATCGGGTTGCGCACCACCGGGGCGTAGCGGCCGGAGAGGGTGGCCCCGGCGTCGGTCAACTCGACTCCCCCGGCGGCCCGTTCGTACTCCCAGGGGGTGAAGGCCCGCATCAGCTCCAGGGTGGTCCGCAGGTGCTCCGCCGGGTCCTCGAGCGGCCCGAAGACGTCCAGCGGGCCGCCGGGCACGCCCTCCCAGAACAGGATGTCGCACGGGCCGGAGAGCGTCAGCGCCGGTATCACGAAGAGCTCGCCGACACCGGGGACGAGATTGCAGCGCACCGCCTCGAAGTCGTACTCCGGGCGCGGGCCGAGGCCGTGCACGTAGGAGACCGCCAACGCCCGTTGCGGGGTTTCGTACGGGGACCGGGCGGCGTCCCGGCCGAACATCGAGACCAGCTCGCCCTTGCCCGCCGCGACCAGCACCAGGTCGTAGCGCCGGGCGAGCTCGTCCAGGTCGGAGACGGCGACACCGTGCACGACCACCTGCCCGCCGCGCCGGGCGAACTCCTCCAGCCAGCCCGGCATCTTGATCCGCTGGTCGACGGACTGCGCGTAACCGTCGAGCGTCCCGACCCAGTCGATCACCCGGGCGGCGTCCGGGCCGGCCACCGAGACCCCGAGCCCTTCGACCCTCGGCGTCTCGTCCTCCCAGAAGTTGATGTCGAGATCGCGCTCGGACCGCAGGGCGGCGTCGAACATGCACTGGGTGGACAGCACTCTGCCCTCCCGGATCTCGTCGGCGGTGCGGTTGGTCATCACCGTGACGTCGTAGCCGTGGGACTGCAGCCCCAGCGCGAGCTGGAGTCCGGCCTGACCGGCCCCGACGATCAGAATCCTGCGCATCCCTGCCTGCCTTCTATCTGCCTTCTATCGCCTTAGAGGGGACAAGGGTGCCCTTTCCCGTCAATTTCGTCCTCGTCGGATCCCGCCCAACGGACCACTGTCAGCGTTTCGAGACGCGCCGGCCGCGGCAAGTTCTTGACCGCTAGGTCTAGAACCTCTACTCTCGACCGCATGGGACGGCCGCGCACCTTCGACGACGATGTCGTCATCGAGCGTGCGATGGAGGCGTTCTGGACGAACGGCTACGCGAACACCTCGCCGGCGCAGCTGGCGGAGGCGACCGGCGTAGCCAAGGGCAGCCTCTACAACGCGTTCAACAGCAAGCGCGAACTGTTCGACCGCGCCCTGGCCCGCTACGACGAGAAGTCCTCCGAGCTGGCCGACTACCTTGTCGCTCAGCCCGGAACTACCGGCGAACGCCTCCGTTCGGCCCTGCGACTCATCGTCGACTCCGATCTCGCCCAACCGTCGCGGCGAGGCTGCCTCGCGGCCAATACCGCACTGGAGCTCGCCGGGCACGACGCGCAGATCGCGCGGACGATCCACACCATGCAGGAGCACACCGTCGCCGCGCTCGCGGCCCGGATCGAGCAGGGCCACCGTGACGGTGACGTCAGTCCCGGCATCGACGCCCGGGCCTTCGCGGAATTCCTCGCGAACACCGTCGCCGGGCTGCGCATCATGGCCATGACGTACGACGCCCCGACGTTGTACGGGATCATCGACTCGGCCCTCGCCCCCCTTCTCTGAACCCCGGCCGTCTCGGCGACGGTCATTTTTTGTGTCTCAATTTTTGTCCTGCAGTTCCAGAAAGGAAAACAGTCATGGATCTTCAACTCCAAGGCAAGACGGCCCTCGTCACCGGCGCCAGCCGCGGCATCGGATTGGCCGTCGCGCAGGCGCTCGCCAACGAGGGCGTCCGGGTGGTCGGCGCCGCGCGCACGGTCACCGCTGAGCTGGAAAAGGTGGCCGCTGCGGCAGTGGCGGTCGACCTGTCCACCGCGGAGGGTGCGACGGCCCTGGTGGATGCCGCGCTGGCCGAGCTGGGCGGCATCGACATCTTGATCAACAACGTCGGAGCCGGAGACGTCGACCGGATGGTCCTCGGCGGGTTCCTCGACATCAGCCACGAGCAGTGGCGAGAAATGTTCGACCTCAACCTGTTCAGTGCCGTCTGGACGACCCGCGCGGCGCTGCCGAGCCTGCTCGAGCGGCGGGGCGCAATCGTCAACCTCTCCACGGTCAACTCCCGCGTGCCGGCCCCGGGACCGGTCGGCTACAGCGAGGCCAAGGCGGCGCTCACCGCCCTGAGCAAGCGACTCAGCGAGGAGTTCGGACCACAGGGCGTGCGCGTCAACACCGTCTCACCCGGAGTTGTCGGCACCTCGCTGTGGCGCGACCCGAACGGCTTCGGCGCCAAGGTTGCCGCCGCCAACGGCGCCGGACATCAGGATTTCCTGGCGGCGATCCCCGAACTCTTCGACATCGCCAGCCGCCGCATCACCGAACCCGAGGAGGTGGCCGCACTCATCACGTTCCTCGTGTCCGGCGCGGCGACCAACATCGTCGGCGCGGACATCGTCATCGACGGCGGCACCATCAAGACCAGCTGACTGCCTCCCACCCTCAACGGAAGCGGCTCGACCGGACGAACGATCTGGGCTACGTCGAAATCGTGGGCCGGCGAGCCGTGACGATCCAGGCTCGCGAGTCGAAGTAGACGCCGTCGCCGGTGGTGTGGGCCGCGAGGGTGGCGCGAAGCCGCGTGCGTGCTCGCTCGGCCGTCGCGGCGTCGAGATCGGCCAGCAGGTCGTTGAACTTGAGTAGCCGGAGCACGGCATCGAAGGCGGTGGCGACGTCCGGGCCGTAGTAGACGGGCTCGTGCACGTCGGTGAAGCTGACGTCCGTGAAGCCGGCCGTCGCCAGGATGCCTTCGGTGACGGACGGGTCGGCGAGTGAGAACGGGTCCGGACCGCGAGGTGTAGCTGATTCGGTGGTGCGGGCCGGCCAGATCGCGGTGGCCCACTCATTGCGGTCGCGCTCTTGCCAGACCAGCAGGACCAGCCGGGCCGCGGGGCGCAGCGCGCGCCCGATATTGGTGAACGCGGCGACCGGGTCGGCGAAGAACATCGTTCCGAACCGGCTGATGCACAGGTCGAAATGCTCCGGTCGGAAACGGTGCACCTGGGCGTCGGCCTGCTCGTACGTGATGTTGGACAGTCCCAGCTCGTCGCTGAGCTGACGGGCCCGTTCGAGCATCAGTGGGGAGACGTCCACGCCGACCGCGCTTCCAGCGACGGCGGCGCGGGCGGCCTCGCGAGTGGTCTGGCCGGTGCCACAACCGACGTCGAGCACCCGGTCGCGCGTGCCGACGCGGGCGGCGGCGCGAAGGTGTTCGTTGTGCCGGCGCAACTCGGCGTCGTAGTCGAACAGGTCGGTGGGCGCCGAACGCATCATCGCGGCCCGCCTGCGGTGTGCTGGAGCAGCGCCGGTACGAACACGTCCCACAGCGGCCTGGGCAGATCGTGGCCCGCGCCTTCGAGGATCAGCAGCTTAGCTGTGGGAATCGCGTCGCGCAGCGCCTGCCCGTGGGGCAGCGGGAAAGCCGGGTCGCGGTCGCCGTGCACCACCAGGGTCGGCGCTTTGATGTCGCCGAATCCGTCGGACGGCCCGTCGAACGTCATCGCGTAGTGGTTCGTGAGGGTGGACGCGATATTGCGGGTGCGGGCCACGTCGCGCTGGACCAGCGCACGCGTAGCGGCTTCGTCGAAGTAGGGCGAGCCGCCCGAGTACGCCTGGGCCGAGGCCACGATGTAGTCCACCACCGCGGCGGAATCGGCGGGGTCCGGGTCAGCGGGCGTGTTGCGCCCGAGCTCATCCGACGACGGCGGGAGACCGTCCTCGCCGGTGGACGTAGAGACGAACGTCAGCGACGCCACGCGGTCGGGATGCTCCACCCCGAGGAAGAGCCCGATACCGCCGGCCATGGACCGGCACGTGATGTGTGCGCGCTCGATGTTCAGGGCGTCCAGGATGCCGAGCGCGTCCCGGCCCAGGTCGGTGTACGTGTAGCCCGGCTTGCCCGGCGGGTAGCTGGTGGATCGGCCGGTGTCCCGGTTGTCGTAGCGGATCACGAACCGGTCGCCCCGCGCGATCTGTTCGCACAGCTCGGCCTCCCACCACAGCATCGAGGCGGCCGCACCGTCGACGAGCAGGACCGCCGGGCTCGCGGAGTCGCCGAAGGTTTCGATGCACAGCTCGACATCGTTAATCGCGACGAGCTGCTCGCCATGGGAAAGGTTCACGAACCCCACGCTAGGCCTGGAGATTACATCGTGAAAAGCGATAGCCTTCGATCAATTCAATCGTGGCTGGCGATGTTCATCAGCTACGCTGGGTTCATGCCCGAGCCCGAGCTACGGCATCTCACCACGCTGGCCGCCGTCGCCGACGAGGGTTCGTTCGGGCGGGCGGCCGTGCGACTGGGCTATACCCAGTCGACGGTGAGCCAGCAGATCGCGGCTCTGGAGAAGGCCGTCGGCGGGGGCGTGTTCGACCGGCCGGGCGGGCCGAAACCGGTGCGGATCACTCCGCTCGGCGCGGTGGTGCTGGCTCACGGACGCGAACTGCTGGCGAAGGCCGAGGCGATGGCGGCAGCCGTCGACCGATTCAAGGCGGGCGAGGGCCGGATCGACATCGGCACCTTCCAGAGCGTGTCCAACGTGATCTTGCCGCTGGTCGTGCGCCGGCTTCACGACGAGCACCCCGGCTGCGACATCAGGCTGTTCGAGGAGGAGACCGATCAGCCCCACGTCCGCGAGGTCGACCTGACGTTCTTCGACGGCCGCGCCGAGGGGGCCGTCGAGCATCTCAAATTGCTCGACGATCCCTACCTGCTGGTGGCCCGCCGCGGCACCTTTCCCGACGGCCCGGTGCGCCTGGCCCAACTCGACGGCGCACCGATCGTGGCGCCCCCGCCGATCTGCGATCAGGTCCGGGTGGAGCAGACGTTTGCCCGCCGTGGCGTTGCCCCGCGGATCGTGTTCCGCACCACGGGCAACGAAACGGTGCTGTCGATGGTGCGTGCCGGCCTGGGTTCGGCGGTACTGCCGCGGCTCACTGTCCACGGTGCCGAGGTCGGCTCCGATGACCTGCTGTGCACCCACGAGCTGCGGCCGGCGCTCCCACCACGCGAGATCTTCCTGCTGTGGCAGGCAGACCGCACCCACTCCCCCCTCGTGGCCCGGGCGATCCAGATCGCCGTGGACGTCACCAGCAAGATCGCGGTAAACACAGCTGTACTGTAGATAGGCGGGCATCCAGGGCGCCGGGTTGGTCTCGGTCGTGGTCGGGTTCGGCGCCTGGTGGACCTACTTCGACTTCGCCGGGCATCGCCCCCCGAGACCAACCCGGGCGGCCGGCGGGCACTGGATGCTCGGTCACCTACCGCTTACCGCCGCGATCGCCGCAATGGGCGCCGCGATGGTCAGCCTCGTCGACCACGCCCACGACGGACGCACCCCGGCCGCCACCTCATGGCTGTTGTGCGCGGGAGCCGCCGTCGTACTGGCGGCCACGATGCTGATAGCCACCAGCCTGCAGTCCTGGCAACAAGATCCAGCCCTGTACCCCCGCCTCGCCCGCACCTGCGCCGCCGTCGCCGTCGCGTGCCTCGGCCTTGGCGCGATACGCCCGGCGCCACTCGTCCTGGGGATCGCGCTCGTCCTGCTACTCAGCATCCCGTGGGGACTTGCCGTCGCATACCGGCTGGCGAACAGCGCTTGACGGCCGAGCCAGCAATCGGCCGCCATCTCCATATGGAGGAGTTCGCCGGCGATCGGCGGTGATTAGCTGCTCGACGGGCCTGGTGCCACGAGGGTGACGACGACTCGTGACGAGTCGGTCCACTGTGGAGGTAACGCAGTCAGATGAGCGCGCCAACGATCGTCTCCTTCCCGGCCCGCCGAACGCGAATCAGGTTCGCGCTGGGCGCGGGCCTGGCCGCATTGGTCACCGCCGCACTCGTTCCGGTGGCGGATGCCGCACCCGCGCACGCCACCGGCGGCTGGCAGCCCGAGCCGGCCCGGTACGGAGTGAGCGCCCCGCTGCACACGTCGGTACGGATGGACGACGGCGTGTCGATCGCCGTTGAAGTCGTGTATCCGACCGATCCGGCCACCGGTGCTCGCACCGCGGGCACCTTCCCGGTGCTGCTCACGCAGAACCCTTACGGGGCTGGGCGTTCGGATCCGACCACGTCCGGAAACTACTTCGTCCAGCGCGGCTACATCTACGTGGCGTCGGCCGTGCGCGGCACCGGCGACTCGGGTGGGCAGGTCTCCTGGTTCGGCGACCGGCAGGGCCGCGACGGCGCCGAACTGGTCGACTGGATCGCGCACACACTGTCCGGTTCCAACGGCGTGGTCGGGTTGGACGGCTGCTCGTACCTGGGCGTCGACCAGTGGTTCACCGCCGCCGCCGTACATCCGGGTTCCCCGCTCAAGGCCATCACCCCGTTCTGCACGGATTCAGACTTCTACAACGACCTGACCGCCGACGGTGGCATCCCGACCACGTTCGTCGCGGGCATTGCCCACGCCGAGCCCCGGGGTCCGGAGGACGATCCGGCCACCGATCCCCAGTCCGTCACCATCGCCCAGCAGGCGAGCGGTGGACCGCGCTCCTACAACAACGCCTACTGGCACGCGCTGAGCGTGCAGGAGTTCATGCCGAAGATCGTCGCGAACGGTATCCCGGCCCTGACCGAGACCGGCTGGAAGGACCTGTTCCCCGGCGGGAACCTCGGCGCCTACGTCGCCGCGCAGAACGCCTACTTCCACCGCCCGCTCACCGCGCCGATCACCAACGGGGAGCCGACCACCGGCCGCTACCAGGCGATCGTCGGGCCGTGGACGCACGGCGAGAACGTCGACGGGCCGATCCTGCAGGGCATCCGGCTGGAATGGTTCGACACCTGGCTCAAGGGTGAGCACACCGGTATGGCTGATACCCGCACGCCACTGCACCTGTTCGAGAACACCGCCAACCGCTGGGTCGACACCGCGGCCTGGCCACCCGCACCCACCGCGCGGTCCTACTACCTCGGCGCGGGCAGCCTGACCACCGGCCAGCCGACGGGCACCGGCACCGACCCGCTCGCCTGGGCGCCGGCGAGCGCCGGCAACACGCTGACCTACACGAGTTCGCCGCTGCCCCGCGCCGAGGTACTGGACGGGCCGTCGGACCTGACCGTCTACGCCACGTCGACCGCCCCCGAGGTCGAGCTGTCCGCCACGCTCAACGTCGTCCATCCCGACGGGACCGTGACCAAGCAGGCCGACGGGATCCTGCTGGGCAGTCAGCGCGAGCTCGACCCCAGCAAGAGCTGGTTCGGCACCGGCGGGACGCTGCTGCAGCCGAGCCACCCGTTCACCCGAGGCAGCCAGACCCCGGTGCCCGTCGGCCGGGTGACCCGGTACGACCTCGCGCTGCTGGCCAACTTCACCGAGATCAGCGCGGGTGACCGCATCCAGGTCGTGGTGACCAGCCAGCCACCCGCGGGTTTCCATGCCCCTGTCGCGCCGACCCCGCAGGAATCGGCCAACCTCGCCGGCGGCATCTACGCCCTGCAGCGCAACGGGCTGGCTGCGTCCGTGCTCAACCTGCCGCTGACCGCACCGGCCCGGTTCCGGACCAGTCCGGTCGACTGGGGCCCCGCCTCCTAGGGTCGCGCCTGAGCGGCCCAGCACGCTCTCGACGCCGGCCCTCGCCGTCAGGTGGTGGCGAGCCAGGTGTCGACGCCGCGCAGACCGTCGGCGATCCATTCGACCGGCGCGCCGGATGCTTCGATCGAGGTGCGCGCGATGTCGGCGAGTTGATCGTCGGTCAGGCCCAGGTGCACGCGGGCCAGCTCGTACTCCTCGAGGAGTCCGGATCCGAACAGCAGCGGGTCGTCTGCGTTGAGCGTGCACCGAACTCCGGCGGCGAGCAGCTGGGCGAGGGGGTGCTCGTCGAGTGCGGCAACGGCGCCGAGCTTCAGATTCGAGGTCGGGCAGACGTCCAGAACCACGCCGTCGCGGGCCAGCCGGGCGACGAGCGCCGGTTCCTCGATCGCGCGGACGCCGTGCTCGATGCGGTCTGCCCGCAGTGCGTCGAGGGCACCGCGAACGCTGGCCGGGCCGGCGAGTTCTCCGGCGTGCGGTGCGCTGATGAGCCCGGCGGCGCGGGCGACCTCGAAGGCAGGTGCGAACGGTTCGGGCGGGAACGGGCCCTCGTCCGCGCCGAGGCCGAACCCGACGACGCCGTGGCCGGCCCAGCGGGCCGCCAGTCGGGCTTGGGTCAGCGCATCGCTCAGTGGCAGATGGCGCAACGCGGTGACGATCACGCCGAAGCCGGTCCCGACCCGCGCACCGGTGGCGCGGCCCTCATCCACGATGACGTCGAGCAGCTCATCCGGCGAGCCGAGGCGCGCACCGTAGGCAACGCTCGGGTAGACGTGAGGCTCGGTCCAGATCGCGCCGGCAGCAGCGTCGTCCTCGACGAATTCACGGACCACGCGGCGCAGTTGGCCCCACGACCGGATCTGATCCTGCGCGTCGTCGTAACGCTGCCCGAAGTCGACGAGGTCACGGTAGCTGTGCACGTCCGGAACCGGTGCACCGTTCTCGCCCGCGAGGTCGGCGAGGGTGCTCGGCCGCATCGCGCCTTCCAGGTGCACGTGCAGGTGCGCCTTGGGCAGCCTGTCCAGCGCGCGAGTCATCGGAGATTGGCCAGCGCGACGAAACCCTCGGCCACCACGGCGTCGATGTCGGGCGGTACGGGCACGACGCAATGCCCCGCGTCGACCGTGCCCGCAGCGACGGCCTCCAGGCAGCGGGCCTGCAGCGTGAAGCCGAGATCCATCGACTCGATCGAGTTGCCCATGGGTCGGGGACCGGCCAGGTTCACCATGTGCCCGCCGGTGAGCAGGTGCACGCGTCGACCGTCCAGCAGCCGAAGCGTCTGGATACCGTCCGGACCCACTTCCCGGCCCTCGACCTGTGGGTCGGCGGCGAGCGCAGCCGCGTCGATCTCATGCGGCAGATGTCCGGCGTTGAGCAGGATCACGCCGTCGCGCAATCGGGCCAGGTCGTGGTTACCGATCACGTTCGCCGCGCCGGTGATCGTGACGATGACATGGGCGTCGGCCACGGCATCGTCCCGGTCCGGCACGGCGAAACCGTCCAACAACGCCTCGAGCCGCAGCACCGGATCGATCTCGACTACCGCCACCCGCGCGTGCGCGTTGCGGAAGTTGAGCGCGACACCCCGCCCGCACTGCCCGTAGCCGAACACGGACACCCGCCGCCCGTTGGTGGATCGGTTCGTGATGCGCAGGAACGACTCGAGGGTGCTTTGGCCGACCGCATGCCGGTTCTCGGCGAACTGCTTGATCGGGCTGTCGTTGATGACCAGAACGGGCCGGTCGAGCTGCTCACGCAGCGGCGCGAGGCGCGCGCGGCCAGACGTGGTCTCCTCCGTACCGCCCAGCAGGCCGTCGTAGGGCGCCTCGAGGTAGCGGGCGAACAGGTCGCCGCCGTTGTCGAGCAGCAGCTGCGGTCGAGTCGCCAGCACTCCGCGCAGGAATCCGTCGTGCTCGACCGGATCGGTGGTTCGGTGTCCGATCACCGTGACGCCCTGGGCCTGTAGATAGTCCACGGTCTCGGGCTGCGTCGTATTGAGATTGCCGGTCGCGATCACCTGCGCCCCGCCGCGCTGCAGGGCGAGCAGAAGGGTTGCGGTCTTCGGTTCCAGGTGGATCCCCGTGCCGATGGACAAGCCCGCGAACGGCTGGGTGCGGTCGAACTCGGCCGCCGTGGCGGCGAGCAGGGCGCAGCTCTGGGTCGTCCATTCGAAGCGGGTCACGAGCGCAGCGTAGGCAGACACTCGGCTTGACGTCAAGCGCTTGACGTCAAGCGGTTGACGCTTCACCTGAACGGTTGACAGAATGAGCGGGTGAGCACCCGCCGCCCCACGCTGGTCGACGTCGCCGGCCTGGCCCACTGCTCGCCGTCGGCGGTGTCGCTCGTCGTCAGCGGTAAGTCCAGGGGGCGGATCTCACCCGAGGTGGTTACGCGGGTCGAATCGGCGGTGGCCGAGCTCGGGTACCGCCCCCATCACGCCGCGCGCAGCCTGGCCACCGGGCGGTCCGGGACCATCGCCGTCGTCGTGCCGGATGCCGCGAATCCCTACTACGCCGCGCTGGTGTCCGGCCTCGCCGAGGAGCTGGCCGCCGAGCAAGCGATCACCCTTGCCGTCGTCGGCCGCGAGGAGCCGCTCACCGCTGCGATCTCGCGAGCCGTGGACGGCGATCCCGACGGGTTGGTGGTCTGCAGCCCGGCCGACACCGCGACCCTGCGTGGTGCGCCGCTGTCCGAGTTCACCGTGGTGCTCGACGCGCCGGGTGTGCGATCGCCAGCAGCCCACGTCGACGTCGACGTCGCGGCGGCGGGGCGCTTGGCGAGTACGCACCTGCGCACCCAAGGACACCGCCGGATCGGCTGGCTCGGCCCTGACCGCGACAGTGCCACCTTCCTACGCCGGAGAGACGCCGCCGCCGAGTCCGGCCGCCTCGACGTCGCCGAAGTGTCCGCCCTCGACCCGGACGCGGCCGCGGAGCGGTTCCGCGTCGCCTGGCCGCAGTGGTCAGCGCGCGGGGTGACGGCCGTCATCTGCGCCGACGACCTACTCGCCTACGGCGTCCTCCTGGCCGCGGCCGAGCTCGGGATCACCGTGCCACACGACCTCGCGCTGGTCGGCATGGGCAATCTGTGGAACAGCCAGATCACGTCCCCCGCCCTCACGAGCGTGGACCTGCACGCGTTCCAACTCGGCCGA
>Ga0137412_10003333_pt1 | contig 12822 bp, 11 predicted proteins | sample CZODoug2_1_16fun_FD_122160 | JGI IMG/M metagenome (GOLD analysis project Ga0137412, IMG submission 122160) | Vadose zone soil fungal communities from Angelo Coast Range Reserve, California, USA - CZODoug2_1_16fungal (Hybrid Assembly) | ecosystem: Environmental > Terrestrial > Soil > Vadose zone...
TGATCTCGGCGGCGACCGTACTCTGGCCGGCGATCACGGCCGGGTCGTCGTACGCCGGGACATAGCGATCACCATGTGCCACAGCGGTTTCCAGTGCCGCGGCGGCTGCGTCGGCATACGTCGAACCACTCCGTACGAGCGTCGCGCCGGCTGCCTCGATCCGCCGCGCCTTACCGGCCGGGACACCGACCGGCACGAATATCGTGGCCGGAATTTCCAGCAACGCCGCGGCGGTGGCCACGCCGATGCCATGGTTGCCACCCGACGCGGTGACTACCCGCGCTGGCCGCGGACCTGGCACCAGCGCATTCACCGCACCGCGCAGCTTGAACGATCCGCTGCGCTGCAGGTTCTCGAGTTTGAGCAGCAACGGCCGGCCGTCGATTTCGATCCGAAACAACGGCGTTCGCCTGACGTACGGACGAATAGCCGCGGCAGCAGCGGCCAGATCGGCGGTCGCGGGTGCCACCAGAGAGGTAGTCATGCTCCCAGCGTCGCCGTCCACAGCCATAATTTGCACCGTAATCGATCTTGACCTTATGGTCGACCGTCGTCCGTTTTGTCCAGCAACAAGGTCAAGATCGGCGAGAGCAGGTGCGCCGCTCAAAATCGGCGGTAGTCGCGGGCGGCCACCTTCGGCCCGCGCGCCGGCGGTCGGGACCCGGCGAGCTCGACAAGCCGGGTCGCCCGGAATCGATCTCCGGCATACGGCTCGAGCAGTCGCAACATCCCGTCGTCGTCGACGATGCGGCCGGCCAGCGTCCAACCGACCATCCGGGCCAGGTGGAAATCACCCACCGAGACGGCATCGGGATCGCCGTGCGAGCGCTGCCGCACCTCGGCCGAGGTCCACACACCGATCCCGCGGATCGAGCGCAGCCGGCGATCGATCTCGGCCGGAGGCTGGTCCTCGAGCCGGTCGGCCCCCGCGGCCGCGGCGATGATCGTCTCGGCGCGCACCGCCTCGACCCCGGCCCGGTGCCAATCCCACGACGGGATCCGGCGCCAACCCGCCGGCGCCGGCGGCACGAACAGATCCGGATGCGGGCCGGGCGCGCGGTCGCCGAAGCGCCGGACCAGCAACCGCCATGCCCGGCGCGCCTCGATGCCGACCACCTTCTGCTCGAGCACGGCCGGTACGAGCGCCTCGAAGACCCGGGCGGTGCGCCCGAGCCGTACCGCCCGCAGCGCGTCCGCTGCTGTCCGCAGGAACGGGTGCGCCGGACGGAATCGCGCGCCGTCGTCGGCGCCGCCGAGCAGGTCGGGCAGCCGGTCGAGCAGCCACTGCCCGCCCGGTCCGTACCCGGTCGCGTGCACGACGCCGGCCCGCATCTTCACGCACAGCGAGCCCGGCCCATCCGGCGTCCGCGACGCCCGCCAGATCGCCCCGTCGCCGGCCCGGAATGTCGGGTCGCCGGTGCCGCGGCGGTGCGGGGCGAGCGTACGGGCGACGTCCAGCGGGCCATCCGGCCGCCAAGTCCGTTCCATCGCACCCCTTCCGACCGCAGAATCCTATGCCGGGCGGCGGTTACCGATCAGAGTGCGCCCTACCGCCGCAATCTGGCCGTTCCACACGGTAAGGCGCACTTCGATCGGCAGTGGGAGCACGTGTTAGGAGGCGGCCGCCGAAATCGTCTTCGCCGCGTCGCGTTTGGCGACCTCCTCCACAACGATCGGGATCACGTACCGACCGAAGTCGATCGCGTCGCCGAGCAGGTCATAGCCGCGGGCGGAGAGAATCTCCACCCCCAGGTCGTAGTAGTCCAGCAACGCCTCCGCCACCGTCTCCGGCGTGCCGACCAGCGCGGTCGAGTTGCCCCCGCCACCGGTCGCGGCGGCCGTCGGTGTCCACAGTGCACGGTCGAATCGCTCGCCCTGCTCGGCAATCGCGAGCAGCCGCTGGGATCCGGCATTCTCCGGGCCGGTGCCGGAAACGCCACGCCGCCGGCCGATCTGCTCGCCGCTGGCCTTGCGCGTGTTGATCGTGTCGACCGTTCGGTACGCCTTTTCCCAGGCGAGCTCTTCGGTCGGCGCGATGATCGGCCGGAAGGCGACCTGGATCTTCGGCACATCGGTGCGCCCGGCCGCCCGCGCGGCCTGTCGGACCGACTCGATCTGCTCGGCGGTCTGCGCGAGTGGCTCGCCCCACAGACAATAGATGTCGGCGACCGCACCGCCCGCGGCATACGCGGCCGGCGACGAGCCACCGAAGGACACGTTCGGACGCGGCTTTTGTACGGGGAATGTGTCGCTGACGAAATCGGCGAACGTAAAGTATTCGCCCTCATGGTCGAACGGCTCGTGCGTCGTCCAGGCCTTCTTGACGATCTCGATGTATTCCCTAGTACGGCCGTAGCGCTGGTCCTTGGTGAGATAATCGCCCTCACGCTGCTGCTCGTGGTCGTTACCGCCGGTGATGAAGTGGACGGTCAGCCGGCCGTCGCTGATCTGGTCGAGCGTGGCGAACGTCTTCGCGGCGAATGTCGGATACGACACGTTGGGTCGATGCGCCAGCAACAGCTCCAGTTTGTCCAGCTTGGCGCCGATATATGCGGCCGCCTGCGCTGGATCCGGCGACCCCGAGCCGTACGCGGTGAGCACCCGCGTCCAGCCGAAATCCTCGTGCGCGCGGGCCAGCTTGAGCGTGTATTCGCGGTCAAAGCTCTGACCCGAGCGTGGTGTTGTCTCCGAGCCGTCATTCGTGGCTCCGATTCCCAGAAATTCGACCGGCATCAAATCGACCTTTCACAAGAACGAAACGTAGGCAGCCGCAAACTATCTGCGGGGTAAAGGAAAAGACCGCGTCGGGCGCTGAGGGAGACGCCGAGCTCAGATTGAGATCAACACGAAGATGACCACACTCGACCGAAGTCGATGTGGTCGCGGGTGACCAGCGAGAGCGCGTAATTCACAATGCAACAGTACGAGCGGGATCAGGCACCGTCAACCGCCCTTGTCCTACCTGCTGGGTAGGAATACGGTAACGGAACGTCGGTGCGGGAATTCTCCGGCCAGGCGGCCGGTTGCCGCTCCCGACGGCTTTTCGCCCAGTGGGTTCGAGGGACCCCACCTGCGGCACAAGCGGTCTGCCCGCGCGACCCGAGCCAACTGACGATCCGTGCCCGCACCGCCACCGTTCGCGGCACAGAAACGGACATCTCTGTGACGGACCAGAATCCGCCCAGCCTGGCGATTATCGGCGCCGGGCCGCGCGGCACCGGCCTGCTCGAGCGGCTCGCGGCCAACCTTCCGGAGCTCGGCCCCGATCTGCCGCTGCGGATCCACGTCATCGACCCGTTTCCGGCCGGCGCCGGCAAGGTCTGGCGCTACGAACAGTCACCGGTCGTGAAAATGAACTCAATGGCCGAGGACGTCACAATGTTCACCGATCAGACGGTCAGCTGCGACGGGCCGATCGTCCCCGGCCCGACCTTGCAGGAATGGGCCGGCGGCGACGGCGACCTACAGCAGCCCGATCTCCTCCGCCAGCGGCAGTCGGTTGGCGCGTTCACGTTTCCGACCAGACAGCTGCAGAGCGAATATCTGTCATGGGTGTTCCGCCGCACCGCGGCCCACCTGCCGGCACATGTCGAGCTGACCGTCCACGACGCGGCGGCAATCGACCTCACCGACGGGTTCGATGGCCGGCAGTATGTCTGGCTGGCGGGGCGGGCGGAGCCGCTCGTCGTCGATCTGGTGATCATGGCCTTGGGGCACCTCGACGCCGCCCCGGCCGAGGAACACACCCAGCTCGAGGAATTCGCGCTCTATCACGGGCTCTTCTACCAACCTCCCGCATTCTTCGATGATGCCGACGTCGCCGGTATCGCACCCGGCGAGAATGTGGTCTTCCGCGGATTCGGCCTGGCATTTATCGACCTGATGGCTATGTTGACCGAGGGCCGTGGCGGTCGATACCGGACCCGACCAGACGGCAGCCTGGAATACGTTCCTTCCGGCAACGAGCCGGTGATGTATGTCGGGTCCCGGCGCGGCGTCCCGTACCAGTCGAAAATTGAGTACCGGCTGCCGACTCCGCTGGCCAGGTTGCCACGCTTTTTGACAACCGAGGCACTGCAGAAGCTCGGCACGACGGACGTTCAGCTGGATCGGGACGTCATTCCGTTGGTGCACAAGGAGCTCGGGTGGGCCTACTATCACCAGCTCTTTGCCGCGCACCCCGACCGCGTGTCTATCGGCTGGTCCGAGTTCGCCGCCGAATACGCGAAGTTGAATTGGGGCAGCCGGGCATTGGCGAGGCTGGTGCGCCGCGGCGTCCCAGACGCGAATGACCGGCTCGATCTGGAGCGCCTCGACCGACCGCTGCAGGGCCGGCATTTCGCCAGCTTCGAGGACCTTCAGGCGCATCTTCGCGCATATATATCAGGTAATCGAGCCAGGCACGCCAACCCGGAGTTCAGTCCTGACCTAGCCGTCTTCGAGGCGCTGCTGACCGCGCTCGTGCAGATCGGCTCGATCCTCGGCCGGTTGTCCGTCCACTCGCGAGTCGTCGAGTTCCCCGTGTGGTTCAAGTTCTTCAACTATTACAGCAGCGGACCGCCCGGGCATCGGCTCGACCAATTGGTCGCGCTCTCCGAGGCCGGCGTGGTCAAATTCCTCGGCGCCGATATGTGGGTGCGGGCCGACCCCGGCAGTGGCGTTTTCCGGGCCGGCTCGGACAGCTGCCCGGGCTCGGTGGAGGCAACCGCATTGGTCGACGCCCAGCTCCCGGCGGCCAGTGTCAGCCGCACAAGGGAGCCGCTCATCGCACAGCTGTTTGCCCGCGGTGAATGCACGGAGGAGACGCTGGTCGACGAGGCCGGTACCGGTCACAACACCGGACTGTTGCGAGTGGATCGGGCAACCGGGCAGGTGCTGGGCCGCAATCGGCCGCACGCGCGCCGATTCGCGTTCGGCATATTCACCAATGGTGGATCGGCGGGCGGATTCACCCGGCCCGGCCGCAATGGCCTGTTTTTCCGGCAGAACGACGCCGCCGCCCGCCGCTTCCTTACTATGCTGGGCCGAGTGGCCGGCGCGGATAAGGCACTGGCCGACTCTGTTTCGGAGGCGCTGTAGCGATGCCGGTCACCCTGCATTGGTTTCTGACCACCGCCGGCGACGGCCGGCACGTTGTCGGCGGCTTTCACGGTGCGTCCGGGCGAGCAGTGTCCGGCGGTTTCCGCGAGCCGGATATCGACTATCTCGCCCAGGTTGCCCGGGCCGCGGACCATCTCGGTTTCACTGGCGCATTGACCCCGACCGGTACGTGGTGCGAGGACGCCTGGCTGACCACCGCGGCGCTTATTCGCGATACCCGGCGACTGAAGTTCCTGGTGGCTTTCCGGCCCGGGGTGATCTCGCCGACACTGGCGGCGCAAATGGCCGCGACATACCAACGTATTTCTCGCGGCCGGCTATTGCTCAACGTCGTGACCGGCGGCGATAGCCTGGAAATGCAGCGTTTCGGTGATTGGCTCGACCACGATCAGCGCTATTCACGGACCGCGGAATTCCTCCAGGTGGTGCGCGGCGCCTGGAGCGGCACGCCGTTCGACTTCACCGGCGAGCACTACCGGGTCGCCGGCGCTACCGTGGCCGGCGGAATCGACCCGGTGCCGGACATCTATTTCGGTGGCTCCAGTGACCCGGCACTCGATGTCGCCGCCCGGCACGCCGATGTGTATCTGACTTGGGGCGAGACGCCGCAGCAGGTCAAGGAGAAGATCGACGAGGTCGCCCAGCGCGCGGCGGCTGTGGGCCGGACGCTGCGCTTCGGGATCCGGTTGCATTCGATCAGCCGGGACACCTCGGCCGAGGCATGGGCCGAGGCGCAGCGCTTCCTCGATGCCGTTGACCCGGCCGCCGTGGCAAAAGCGCAGGAGCAACTGCGCGCGAGCCAATCGGTCGGTCAACAGCGAATGCTCGCGCTCAACGGTGGCAGCCGGGATGATCTCGAGATCTACCCGAATCTCTGGGCCGGCGTTGGTCTGGTGCGCGGCGGTGCCGGGACGGCGCTGGTCGGTAGCCACGAAGAGGTCGCTGACCGGATCGAGGAATACCACGCGCTCGGCATCGACGAGTTCATCTTCTCCGGCTACCCCAACCTCGAAGAGGCGTACTGGTTCGGCGAGGGTGTGCGGCCGATTCTGGCCAAACGCGGCGTTCTGAACGAGTCGGGATCTGTACCCTCTGGTCCATGACGGTCGAGTTCATCGGGATGATCGGCACCCATGAGGTGTCCGAGACACACGCCCGCGAGGGTGCGTATGTGCAGCCCGATTTCGTAGGGGAAATCTCCCGTGCGCATGAGGATGCGGGTTTCGACAAAGTCCTGGTCGGCTATGGATCGTCCTCTCCGGACGGGGCCCAGGTCGCCGCCTACGCCGCGGCCCATACCGAGCGGCTCGGCTTCCTCATCGCACACCGGCCGGGTTTTGTCTTCCCAACCCTCGCCGCCCGTACGTTTGCCACCCTCGACCAGCTCAGTGGCGGTCGGGTTTCGGTGCACATCATCACCGGCGGCAGCGACGCCGACCAGCGGCGCGAGGGCGACTATCTGGGCAAAGATGATCGGTACGCCCGCACCGACGAATACCTCGACATCCTCAAGTCGGCCTGGACCGAGGACGGACCGATCAGCTATTTCGGCGAGCACTATCGATTCGAGGATTTCCGCAGCGAGGTACGGCCGGTGCAAACGCCGCGGATCCCGTTGTATTTCGGCGGCTCCTCCGCGGCGGCGTACCGGGTCGGCGGTAAACAGGCCGACGTGTTCATGCTGTGGGGCGAGCCACTCGCCGAAACGGCTGAGCAAATCGATGCGGTGCGGGCGGCGGCGAAATCCGCCGGCCGGGCGGACCTGCCGCGCTTTTCGGTGTCGTTTCGGCCCATCCTCGGCGCCACCGAGGAGCTGGCCTGGGAGCGCGCGCACGGCATTCTCGACACGATAAAGAGCAGCGGCGGCGGCAAGGGCGCATTCGTCTCCAGTGCCGCGCTCGTCGGCGGTACGAAAGCACCGCCGCAGAATGTCGCCTCGCAGCGGCTGCTGGCCGCCGCCGAGAAGGGCGAGCTGCACGACCGTGCATTGTGGACGCCAACGGCCGCTGCGACGAATGCCGCGGGCAACACGACGGCCCTGGTCGGCACGCCGGACACCGTGGCGCAAGCAATTCTCGACTACGTCAAGATTGGCGTGACGACGATCCTGATCCGGGGTTATGACCCGGTCGCCGACGCGGTCGACTATGGGCGTGAGCTGCTTCCTTTGGTACGCGGCGAGTTGGCGCGCGCATGACGTCACGGCAGCGGATCCTGGCGTCGTTCCGCGCCAAAGTCGCCGCCGGCCGGCCGATTATCGGCGGCGGCGCCGGAGTCGGGCTATCGGCGAAATGCGCCGAGGAGGCCGGCCTCGACTTCCTCGTCATCTACAACTCGGGCCGCTACCGGATGGCCGGACGCAGCTCGATGGCCGGCCTGATGCCCTACGGCGACGCCAATCAGATCGTCTGGGAGATGGCGCAACAAACGTTGACCGTGGTCAATTCGGTGCCGGTCGTGGCCGGCGTATGCGGCACCGACCCGTTCCGCGTCATCCCGTATTTCGTCCGACAGCTGAAGGAGCTCGGCTGTGCGGGCGTGCAGAACTATCCGACGGTCTGCCTATTCGACGGCATGATCCGGGCCAACCTCGAGGAGACCGGGCTCGGCTTCGATAAGGAGGTCGAGCTGATCCGGGCCGCGCGCGGGCTGGACCTGCTCACGGTGGCCTACGTACATGACGAGGACGAGGCCCAGGCGATGGCCGCTTCCGGCGCGGACGCGGTGGTGGCGCACGCGGGGCTGACCACGTCGGGCACGATCGGCGCCAAAACCGCGTTGTCGCTCGACGATGCGATCGAGTTCGTCGGCCGGATCCGGGACGCGGCAAGGTCGGTCAACGCCGACGGGCTGGTTTTCGCCCATGGTGGGCCGATCGCGACTCCAGCCGACGCGCGCCGGGTGCTGGCCGAGGTGCCAGGCATTCACGGGTTCCTCGGCGCATCCAGCATGGAACGGCTGCCGACCGAGGTCGCAATGACCGAGCACATGAGAGAATTCGTCTCACTTCCGTTAGGCGGTTGACATGTACAAAGCGACGGTCCTCTATGGACAGCCGGATGATCCGGCCGCATTCGACGCGTACTACCACGAGACGCATATCCCGATCGCTCAGAAGATGCAGGGTCTGACCGGCTGGACGATCACCAAACTCGACCCGGAGGACGACGGGACACCGGCGCCGTACTATCTCGTGGCCGAGCTCTATGCGTCCAGCCGCGAGGCATTGCTGGCGGTATTCGACTCGCCCGAGGGCCACGCCGCGACCGCGGACGTGCCAAACTTCGCGACCGGCGGGGCGACGTTCATTTTCGGTGAGATGGAGACGATCATCCCGGTGCAGGCATGATCGATGTCGCCGTGGTCGGCGGCCGTTTCGGTGCCGACTTCCTGCCGATCTACCGAAGTCATCCCGACGTCGGCCGAGTCGGCATTGTCGACGTCAATCAGGACGCCCTCGACACGGTCGGCGATAGGTACGGCATCGAGGACCGATTTGCCAGCATCGAGGCATTACTGGCCTCGGATCGCTATGACGCGGTCCATGTCGCCAGCCCGGTGCGTTTTCATGTCGAGCAGGTCGTCGCGGTGCTCCAGAGCGGCCGGCACGCGGCGAGCGCGGTGCCGATGGCGACGAGCGTCGATGGAATTCGGCGGATCATCGAGGCGCAGCGAGCGGCCGGCAAAAACTACATGATGATGGAAACGATGGTTTTCGGCCGGGAGTTCTTCTTCGCCCGCGAGCTCCATCGTCGCGGCAAGCTGGGCCCGCTGACGTATCTGCGCGGCACGCACATTCAGGATCTCGACGGTTTTCCGCGTTACTGGCAGGGCTATCCCCCGCTGACGTACTCCACGCATGCGCTGTCCCCGCTGCTGGCGCTGGCCGGAGCGCGGGTGCAGAAGGCGCATGCGCTGGGATCGGGTCGGCTGACGCCCGACCGGGTCGGCGATTTCGACAACCCGTACCCCTTGGAAACGGCGCTCTTCCGGCTCGATCGGGATGACCTCGTCGCCGAAGTAACCGTATCGTTCTTCCAGGTCGCCCGGAAATACCAGGAAGGTTTCTCGGTCTACGGTCAGGATCGCGGGCTGGAATGGCCGGTTGTCTCGAATGGCGACGAGTTCACGGTATTCGAGCTACAACCGCTCAATTCGCAACACCGCGGGCGCAGCGCCACCGCGACCTGTGTGCCGACGCCGGATCGCCCGGATCTGCTGCCGCCGGAAATCGCTCCGTTCACGCAGCGGCACAACTACGATCCCGGCGGCGGTCGGCCACTGGTTGACCAGCACAGTGGGCATTCCGGCTCGCATCCGCATTTGGTACACGAATTCGTGCGGAGCATCGTGGAAGGTCGAAAGCCAGTGGTGGATGCCATTACGGCGGCCACCTGGACCGCGCCGGGAATCGCCGGGCACGAGTCGGCCATGCGCGGCGGTGAGGCGATTGAGGTCCCCGATTTCGGTCCCCCAACCCGGTTTGTCTAGGATTTACTGGCCAAGGGTCTCGCGCCCTATCATGGACAGGATTACGTCATCCTGCGGAAAATGCACCCGGGCACACAACACGTCACGTAAATGCCGCTGTAGCGGATTGTGCCGGGTCAGCGCCGGATTACCGATCGCCGCTACCGCCCGCTCGACGGCTTCGATCGCGGCGTGATTTGCCACCAGTTTTGCCGCGCCAACCCGACTCGGCGCGAGCTCCTCGCCCGCGTCGGCTCGTGCCGCCAGGCTGGTCAGTAGCTCATCGGCGCCGAGCAGGCCGGCCTCGATCTCGCCCACGACGGCGTGAAATCGCGGCAGCGTGGCCAGTGGTTTGCCCAGTGAGCCGGGCACCCGCTCCTTGAGGAACGTCAGAAACCAGTCCCGGGCGGCGCCGGCCACGCCGAGATACAGCGCGGCCAGACCGAGATTGTTCCAAACCTGGTGACCACTGGCCCGTACCGATCCCGAAGCGCCGCCGAGTTCCAGCACAGAATCGGCCGGCACCGGCGTATCGGCAAAGATGACGTCGTGGCTGGCGCTGGCCCGCAGGCCGAGATGATCCCAGGTGCGCTCGATCGAGATCCCCGGAGAGTCACCGTCCACAACGAACGTGCCGGTCTCCCCATCTTCGGTTGCGGCAAATACGAGCATCCAGCGCAGCCCATCGGACCCGGTCGAATAGATTTTGCGGCCGGACAATAACCAGCCCGCCTCGGTTCGGCGGGCCACGGTCGCCGGCAATCCACCGCGCGAGGGCGTGCCCAGCTCCGGCTCGACCCGCAGCTCGTTGACCAGCGGCGGCCGATCGTCGACGGCATCGAGCAACCGACGATACAGCGGATCGGGCCATCGACCCGACCGCGCCTGCACGCCGTGGGTAATCAGCGTCAGCGCCACGATTAACGCCACGGATGGATCGCCGCGGCCGAGCTCACGCAGAATCGTCACCGCGTCGGATACGCCGGCGCCCGGGCCGCCGTAGCGGGTCGCCACGGTCGCGGTCAGCAGGCCGGCGCGATGCACCGCGGCGATGCCCTCAATCGGGTACGAGCCGTCCAGGTCGTGCTGTGCCGCAGCAGCGGCCAATTCGGCGACGACGTCGGGCAGCCGGTCCAGCCGCCGTGCAATCTCAGCGGTATCCGTGTCGTACACCGGCAAGACGCTCATCTCCTCATCCTCGATATCCAAACGGATTTCCTACTCCGTTTGTAACCGAGTCACAGTTTATTTCAGGCGGGAACTGTGCGGTATTCGGGATCGTTGGTCAGCGCAGTCGCGTCGCAGGGGAGAGAAAACTCCCCCTACGCATAGGGGTTTCACAGCCTACGACCGTAGCGTCAGCTCCCTGTTGGGCGAAGCCACGGCTGCATACCGTCGAGGCCAAACCAAGCTCGAGGAGATGGCCTGATATGACAGTGCGCAGCCCTGCGGTCGCCGAGGCGCTCTCCGTGGTCGGTTCCGATTTTGCGCCGCTCAAACGCAGCGTGCAGACCGCTGGTTTGCTGCGGCGGCGCCGTGGCCACTATGCCGGCAATATCGCGGTCAATCTGCTGCTGCTGGCGGCGGTTTGGCTCGCGGTAGTCTGGGTCGGAAATACGTGGTGGAGCCTGCTGCTCACCGTACCGGCATCGATATTTACGATTCGTACGACATTTTTCGGCCATGACGCGTGTCACCAGCAGATTGCCCGGACCCGGCGGGTCAATCGCGCAATTGGGCTGTTTCTCGGCAATCTGCTGATAGGCATGAGCTACGACTGGTGGGCCGGCAAGCACAACCGGCATCATGCCAACCCGAACGACACCGACAAGGATCCCGATGTCGGCAATGGCCTGCTGGCGTGGACCGAGGACCAGGCGCGCGGCCGGCGCGGTATTGCCAGTTGGATGACGCGACACCAGGCACAGCTGTTCTTCCCGTTGTTATTGCTCGAAGGCCTCAACCTGAAGGTCTCGAGCGTCCGGCATCTGATGAGTCAGCGCCGACCCGGTCGCCTGTTGGAGAGCCTGCTGCTGGCCGCCCATCTGGCCGGGTATTTGAGCCTGCTGTTTCTCGCGATGTCGCCGGGCAAGGCCTTTGCATTCCTCTTCATTCACCAGGCGCTGATTGGATTACACCTCGGCTCGGCCTTTGCGCCCAACCATAAGGGCATGCCCAATCCGGAGCCGGGCGTGCGGTGGGGTCATGTGCAACGGCAGGTGCTGACCTCGCGCAACGTCCGCGGTGGCGTGGTGACCGATTGGCTGCTCGGTGGGCTGAATTATCAAATCGAGCACCACCTGTTCCCGAGCATGCCGCGACCCAACCTGCGACGAGCGCAACCGTTGATTCGCGCGCACTGCGCCGAAATCGGCATTCCGTACACCGAGGGTCGCTTGATCGCCTCGTACGCAATCGCGCTTCGACACATGCATCGTGTCGGCGCGCCACTCCGCACCGGCTAGGGTCTCAGGCCTGCTCGCCGGTCGTCATTATCGGGCCGGCCCAGCGCAGCTCCGGCAGGTTGACCACGATCGCCTCCTGCGTGGTGCGCGCTATCACCACGACCGCCTCGTCCTCCGGGTCGGGATTCTCCTCCCGATGCGGCACATAGGGCGGCACGAATATATAGTCGCCAGGTTTGGTGACGATCCGCACCTCCGCCGGCTCGTCTTTCTCAATATCGAGAAAGACGAACTCCGGGTGGCCGCTCAGAATGAAGATCGCGGTCTCGGAATGACCGTGGTGATGGTTTGCCGAGCTGGTCTTGGCCGCGACATGGGTCTGCCCCATCCACAGATTGCGCGCGCCCACACTCGATCCACTGATCGCCTCCACCCGGCGCATGCCGGATGTCTGCGCGGTATCGGCGCTGAACAGGTCCGGCCCGATGTGGTGCAACTTCCGGTGAAACGGGTCGTCCGGTATGTGCAGCCCGGACTCGGACCGCGTCGTGCCATCTGGTGCATCGGGAACATAAGGGCCATCGGTCATGTACTGGATCGTACACAGCGCCGCCCTCCCGCCGATCTTGACGATAGTGCCCCACATTTCGGACATCCATGGGCGATAACTTCAAGATCGGCGAGGGTGATGGTCAGCTGAAATTCGGAATGATGTCTGTGGCGAAACGCTGCAACGGCTCGTGATCGTATGCAACGCCAGGGATATAGATGATGAAATAGTCCGCGCCCGCGTCGATAGCGCCCTGAACCTTTTCACCGATCTGCGCCGCGGTGCCGACAAAGTTAC
>Ga0137412_10003334_pt1 | contig 12822 bp, 11 predicted proteins | sample CZODoug2_1_16fun_FD_122160 | JGI IMG/M metagenome (GOLD analysis project Ga0137412, IMG submission 122160) | Vadose zone soil fungal communities from Angelo Coast Range Reserve, California, USA - CZODoug2_1_16fungal (Hybrid Assembly) | ecosystem: Environmental > Terrestrial > Soil > Vadose zone...
CATGCCAGATGGACACGATGCCGACCACCTGCGGAAGATCATCCTGGAGACTCTCGACATGTCTATAGGGGCGGGACTTTCCAAACTTGCGGGCAAAGTGTTTCGAATTGGACATCTCGGCAGCTTTAATGACCTGATGCTTGCGGGAACGCTCAGCGGCATCGAGATGGGCCTCAGTCTGGCAGGAGTCCCTCATAAGGAAGGGGGCGTTACGGCCGCACTGCAATGCCTCGCAGGCAACATGGAGTCTGTACCGGTGCTACTGAGCAAATGATGGCTCGGCTGCCGGGTTGAGACGAGTTGCGCCAGAAAGGCTTTTCATCAATGACCACTGCCCCTCAACCAGCTGCGACTCGTTCCCGAAGACTATCCTCAACCAATAGTGTGCTGGTTCTACTCTGTTTGATGTATGCCATCACATACATCGATCGCGTGAACGTGAGCACCGCCGCTTCAGTCTTCAAGAAGGACCTTCACCTCACGAACACCGAGGTGGGCCTGGTTTTTTCGGCATTCGCCTACCCTTATCTGGTCTTCCAGATTATCGGCGGATGGATAAGCGATCGCTTCGGTGCGCGGATAACTCTGACTGTGTCGGCGATAATTTGGGCGACTGCGACGTTGCTGACGGGACTTGTGAGTGGCCTAGGGACCATGCTTGCGGCTCGGGTCATGCTCGGATTTGGAGAAGGCGCAACTTTTCCCACTGCTACCCGAGCTATGTCTGACTGGACAGCGGAAACGAAGCGCGGATTCGCCCAGGGGATCACTCACTCCAGCGCACGACTGGGAAATGCGCTTACGCCTCCTTTGGTGGCTTGGCTGATCACGTTAGTAACCTGGCGGGGATCGTTCATCCTGCTTGGAATTATAAGTCTGGCTTGGGCCGCAGTCTGGCTCTGGTATTTCCGCGACGACCCGGGGGTACATCCTGACATCACGCCTGCGGAACTCGAAACGCTTCCGCGATATGCACGACGAAAGCAAAGAAAGAACGATCCAATACCTTGGCGACGGCTAACTCTCCGTATGCTCCCCGTCACGGCTGTTTACTTTTGTTATGCCTGGACCCTTTGGCTCTATTTGGCGTGGATACCGATGTTCTTTCTGCACAGCTACAAGCTCGACTTGAAAACGTCGGCACTCTTTTCTGGAGGCGTTTTTTTCGGTGGGGTTGTAGGTGACGCGCTCGGGGGCATAGTGAGCGATCATCTTTACCAGAAGACGCACAATTTGGATCGTGCCCGCCGGAACTTGGTAGTTTTCGGGTTCCTTGGCTCGCTGATTTTCATGGCGCCAATTTTGTTCTTGCACAATGTAACCTGGGCTGCTCTCTGCCTGAGCTTGGCTTTCTTTTTTGCAGAATTCACGATCGGGCCCATGTGGGCAATCCCCATGGACATTGCGCCCCGCTTCTCCGGTTCTGCAAGTGGCCTGATGAACAGTGGATCAGCGCTGGCTGCGATCATCTCTCCTCTCGTCTCTGGATATGTTATTGATAAAACCGGAAATTGGGAGTTGCCATTCCTGGGGAGCATCGGGCTGCTGCTCATAGGTTCAGTTTTGGCTTTCTTAATGAAGCCGGGAGAAGGACTCGCCGACGGCTCCTTTACGGCAGCTGAACAAGCGGCAGTCTGATGGCAACGACCGGCCCTCATCACACCTCGCGTAATTTGTCTTCAATTGTTCCATTGCCGCCGAGTTCCCACGCCAAGCCAGTGGATTCATTTTTGCAGGCAGCGGAACTGGAAGCGGAACTGAAGCGTAAAGTTCGAGGCGAAGTACGTTTTGACCGCGGCAGTCGCGCGTTGTATGCAACTGATGCGTCCAACTACCGACAAGTCCCCATCGGATTGGTGATTCCACACGACGTCGACGACGTGATCGCGGCGGTCGACGCCTGCAGGAAGTACGGAGCTCCCATCCTGCCCCGCGGTGCTGGGACAAGCCTGGCGGGACAATGTTGCAACACCGCCGTGGTCTTCGATTTTACAAAGTACATGAATCGCATTCTGGAACTTGATCCAGAGAGGAGAATTGCACGAGTTCAGCCCGGAGTGGTCTTGGATTCTCTTCGAAACCAGGCAGAGATCCATCACTTGACTTTCGCCCCCGATCCGTCGACTCACAATCGATGCACCATTGGTGGAATGATCGGGAACAATTCCTGCGGCACTCATTCTTTGCTTGGCGGGAAGACTGTCGACAATGTGGAGGAGTTGCGCGTCCTTCTCTATGATGGCTCGCAACTTACCGTGGGACCGACTCCGGACGACGAATTCGATCTTATCGTCCAGCAGGGTGGCCGTCGTGGTCAGATCTACAGCAAACTGAGGGCAATTCGAGACCGCTATACCGACAACATCCATGCCAAATTTCCCCGCATCCCACGGCGGGTCTCGGGCTACAACCTCGATGAATTACTTCCAGAGAGAGGATTCAACGTCGCGCGTGCACTGGTGGGAACCGAGGGCACTTGTGCCATTGTTCTGGAGGCTAAGCTTTCTCTAATTCGCAGTCCGCAACACAGGACTCTTGTAGGTCTTGGCTACCCCGATGCTTTTTCAGCAGCCGATCACGTTCCAGAGATTTTGGAGTTTGGACCCATCGGGCTCGAGGGTTTTGAAGGAACGATGGTCGATGGTCTTCGAAAGAAAGGTGTGCCTAATCTTGAACTGCTTCCCGAGGGCAGGGGCATTCTGCTGGTCGAGTTTGGGGGCGATGATCCGCACCATTCCGAAGATCTCGCGTCGAAACTCCTTTACCGGCTAAAAAACGTCGACAACCCGCCAAGCGGACGGATTTATTCAAAATTTGAGGCAAAGACGGTTTGGCATCTCCGGGAATCAGGTCCCCGTGCCGCGGCGTTTGCGCCGGGAGCGCCGCTGGACTGGGAAGGGTGGGATGATTCGGCCGTCGCGCCTGAAAAGCTGGGTGCTTACCTACGCGATCTTCGGAAACTGATGAACGAATACGAATATCGCGGCACGTTCTACGGACACTTCGGGCACGGATGCATCCACATGCGCCTGAATTTCGACCTGCAGACCGAGACCGGCATTCGCAAATACAGCGAGTTTATCGAGCGCGCCGCTGACCTGGTGCTTGGCTATGGTGGATCGCTGTCCGGCGAACATGGCGACGGGCAATCTCGTGGAGCGCTGCTGCCTAAAATGTTCGGTCCAGAATTAATGACCGCATTCCGGGAATTCAAAGCCGTTTGGGATCCTGAGAACAAATTGAATCCTCACAAATTGATCGATCCCTATCTTCCCACGGAGAACTTGCGTTTAGGAGTCGACTACAAGCCGATCGAGCCTGACACTCATTTCAAATTCCCCGACGATGATGGCTCCCTTGCGAAAGCCACACTGCGATGCATCGGTTTGGGAGCCTGTCGTAAGCGGGACGGCGGGTCAATGTGCCCTAGTTACATGGTCACGCTGGAAGAAGAGCACAGCACCCGTGGTCGGGCGCATTTGCTCTTCGAACTTCTTCAGGGTGAAGTGCTGAGCAAAGGCTGGCAAGATGAGCACGTCAAGAAAGCCTTCGATTTGTGTCTCGCGTGCAAAGCGTGCAAAGCGGAATGCCCGGCCAACGTCGACGTTGCCACCTACAAGAGTGAATTTCTTTCGCATTACTACGAAACGAAGCGCCGTCCTCTGCACGCATACGCGTTCGGCATGATCGATCGCTGGGCCCGGTTGGCGTCGCGCGCTCCTAAGCTGGTTAATTTCGTGAATCAAGCTCCCGGGATCAGCGCGATCATACGAATGATATTGAACATCCCGAGGCAGAGACAAATACCGAAATTCAGCGAGTTCAGCTTTCAGAAGTGGGCCGCGGCAACGCAGGTTGTCGGATTGGATGGGTTGGACGGTTCAGCCGACTCAGACTCTCGATTTTCCTCAGGGAAGCAAGTCATTTTGTGGCCCGACACGTTTAATAATTATTTTCATCCGGAAATCGCTCGGGCGGGCGTGGATGTGCTCGGCCGTGCCGGGTTCCAGGTCATCGTTCCGCGTCAACAACTATGCTGCGGACGGCCCTTGTATGACTTCGGCATGATGGATCGAGCCAAGCAATACCTGATGAACGTGATGCAGTTGTTGGGCAAGCAGATTGACAGTGGTGTTCCGATAGTCATCCTGGAGCCGAGTTGCGCTTCGGTCTTTCGCGATGAATTGCCGAATCTTTTTCCCACAGATCCACGCGCTGCTCGTTTGCGTAAGCAGACATTTCTTCTCAGCGAATTCCTGGAACACCACGCGCCTGGGTTTCACCCGCCCACGTTTCCGCGCAAGGTGCTACTTCATGGTCATTGCCATCACAAAGCGCTAATGAAGATGAACGATGAAGAGGCAATTCTCCGGAAGATGGGGGTTGATCTGCAATCGCTTGATTCGGGCTGCTGTGGCATGGCCGGCTCGTTTGGGTTTGAAAAGAGCAATTATGAGGTGTCACTGGCTATAGGGGAGCGAGTCCTGTTGCCAGCGGTTCGAAAGGCCGAGCCGGAAACTCTCATCGTTTGCGATGGGTTTAGCTGTCGGGAGCAGATAACCCAGACCACGACGCGGAAACCAATTCATTTGGCCGAACTACTGCAACTCGCAGCCGCAGCAGAAAAACTGGAGAGTTAACTGAAGGTTGCAAACTGAGTTCGGCTCCCGCCGTTGAGAAGAATCACTCCAACCTTAGTTCGGCATTGTAGAGTGGTATACCATGAGCGAATCGCAGGTATGGCTCAATGCAGCTCGCACCTCGAAGTGGGATCGTGATCCCATTTCTGGAAATCCCGTGCGGGGCGAACAGGTTGATCTGCTCCTCAGCCTCATTACGGATCACTATATTCCCGGTTCCACGATTCTAGACATCGGGTCGGGTTCTGGGCTGGTTGAGGAACAACTGTTCGAGCGTCTGCCTGACGCGTTAGTCGTCGGAATTGACTATTCGCCAGCAATGATGACCATGGCGGAAAAACGCTTGGCAGGTAAGGAGCAGCAATTTGTCACCGTGCGGCATGACTTGTGCAATATCGAAACTGCAAGCCTGCCTGAACGGAACTACCACATTGCGTTTTCAGTGCAGACGATTCATAATCTGCCGCGCGAGAAGCAGCGAATCGTAATGTCGTGGGTGAGCAAGGTTCTATCTGTTCCGGGTTTCTTCTTCTTTCTCGATAGAATTGCGGTGCCCGGAGCCGAGTTGTTCTCCTGTTATCAGTCGGTGTGGAAGAAGCAGAACGCGGTTTACTCCGCATCGATCGACGAGGGACGAACATTCCTCGATCATCAGCGCTATCTGGCACAGGAAGGCGATTCACCTTTAACACTGCAAGAGAATTTGACAATTCTTACTGAGTCGGGATTCCAGGCTAGCGCGCTGGATGTTCGCGGGAACCGTGCCTTAATTGCGTGTGGGAAAACCAAGTGATTTAGCTCAAGGATTTGCTGCCGAATACGTTTGCGCAGCTAGTCTCCTCGCCCTTCAGTTTCTCCCTTGCAGTCGTGCGGCAGACTATTAATTCCCGTTACCTATTATTGCGCGAGTGAATCGGTTACTTGTGCCTACATCTCTTTCCTGCTGAGCGATCTCAGAACTCGTTCTATCCGCTCCGGCGTAACAGGATAAGCTTGCACGTCCTGTAAGCTGTCCAGAACAAGATCGGTCAGAACGTGTCCCGGAGGAACCTCCAGAAAGAGCGTGCAACCCAGTTCGTGCGCAACGGTTGTAGCATCGTACCAACGCACTCCATGGGCAATGTTATCTGCAAGATCTCTCTTGATACCCTCCGCGGAACGTATCGCTCTTGCGTTCACATTGGCGATGTAAACGATCTTGGGAGCAGACACCCGGATCGCTTCCATCTGTATTCTCAGCGATCGAGCAACGGGTTCCAGCAAAGGACAATGCGAGGGCACACGAACATCAAGAAGCTCCGCTTTACGTGCTCCCTGGCTGGTAGCTAGTAACAGAACTTTCTTCATCGCACTGATCGAGCCCGCGATCACGATCTGTACTGGGGCGTTGATGTTAGCGACGAAGACCGGTTCGGCGTCGCTGTAGACGCCCTCAACAAGTTTTGTAACTTGCCTCTCATTCAACCCGACAAGCGCCGCGAGTCCATAACCTGTCGGGTACATTCGCTCCATCTGGTCAGCCCGTGACCGCACCAGGCGGGTCGCGTCAGCCAATGAGACAGCTTCAGCAGCGACGGCAGCGGCGTAAGCCCCGACTGAAAGGCCTGCAACGGCGGTAAATTCCAAATCATTGTCCATGAGGATTCTGGCACTTGCGACTCCAGAAGCCAGGAGTGCGAGTTGCGTCGAGACGCTGGATCTCAAAGCTGTCTCGGAGTCCAGTTCTCGGACCTCGTAACCCAGGACCTCAGACATCTCGCTCAACACAGCTTTCGTCGTGGGATGATCCGGCAACTCATGTAGCATTCCTGCTCTTTGAGATCCTTGGCCAGGAAATAAAAGAGCGATCTTCACTGGCTTCCTCGCATGTCTCTTCGCAAAGACGGATACCGCCAGGGGTCTTTCGCTAGACGTGGCCCGGTAGGCGTTCGAACGAGAAGACTCGGAGTTTCGGCGCGAGCATATTCTTCCAGCGAGAAACCGCACCAAGGTGTTTCTATTCGACAGTCTATTTTGCCTGGAGAAGCCAGCAGGATGGTCAACAGTTCTTTAGCGAACTTTCGAGCGAAGCGCTCCTGAGCCCGAATCACTAGATCAAGATCGCTTTTCGGATGCACGACTTGCGTTCCACTGGCGAGTTCGTATCCCACGCTTCCTCCTGGTCCCCACTCGAGAGAGAACGATGACAGTTCGCTCTCGAGGAATTGTAGGGTTCGCATCGCGGGCAAGTTGAGTCGATTCTTCGCACTGAGATCAGACCTCAATTCTTGTGGAGTGGCCAGTCTCACGATCTGGCTATATGGAGCGAAGGCTCCCCATCGTTGTCGGCGTTCCGAGCCGCGTACGCCAATGGAAATTGTCTGGTTGGGCGCAAGACTGCGGCGGACTACAACCCAGGAACATTTCTCCAGTGCATTCTTGATCCAATCAGGGTCTGCCAAGCACGCAGCATCAACCTTGGTATCAGACAAGCTCAGTAACGCAAGGTCATGGACAAACGGCGATGGAAACATGCTGGCCATAAACACCAAGCACCTCTTAGGCTTCGAGCCATTGCTGTTCCATCAACGCGCGTGCAGCGATACCGGCTTTCCGGGTTTCCTTGGCCGCATCGGAGAGTCGACGGACATCGAGATCAACAGCCCCTCGTCGTGCTTCATCGATCGCCTTTACAATCGCCTGCTTCACGGTATCGATATCACTCTGTGTGGGTTTGAGTGGACTTTCAACGTGTAGCAGTTCGTGGAGAATCCCAAGCTTCGCATAATCCTGAATGTCGTAAGACATCGGGACGATCTCATGGCCGAGCTGCTCAAGATCTCTGACGGAACGGCGAGTGATCCGAGCAGCAGCCTCCTTATGCATTGCATGGATTATGACTCCCGGATCGTCGAACGCAAGGATGCAGTTTGCCTGATAGCCGTGGGTCAGGAAGCCTCCGGATAGCGCCTGCCCTACAACGAGTGCGATCACCGGATGCCCGGCCATTCTTGCAGAGGCATAAGCATCCGCTGACGCCGCTGCGGCAAGAAAGATCCCGGCCGTTTCCTCGCGACGACCGTATGCCTGGCTCTTCACGTCGACAATCGCAACGATTGGACGCCTTTGAGCTCGTGGCTTTTTGCGGTCCGCGGCCATCGTTTCGCGTACCCGCGCCGCCAATGTGTACGCTTCTTCCAACCCGACTTGGCCATCGCGTACACACGGGAAGCGACTCTCCAAGTTGGGTACGACGCACAGAAACAATGCGGTTTGGGGGCCGATCTTCTCGTTCGCGCTCCATACGGACGCCGGATCTCCCGTTTGCGGTTGGTGTTTGCCCGTTAACGCATGGAACCAGGCTTTGCCTCTCAGGCCTACTTGCTCGCTCATCGTGCACCTCGTTTCTGCCTGCTGGTAGCCCACTCCTCTCGTAGCTTCAGTGGGTCGATCTGTCGCGAAGTATCCAGAGCTGCAATTCGCTCACGGTAGAGCCGGATTTGTTCGCTCCGATGTTGAGCGGGCTTTCCCGCCGCCACATATTTGCGCACAGCCGATGCAACCTGTTCGACGCTGTCTTCCGCGAGAAAGTCTGCCAATCCCATTCCGACACGTTGTTCGCCTCCATGGATGGCCCACGCCAGCGCTCGGTCTGAGGAATCGAACTCCTCGATGCCGGATTCCTGCTCGATGACCTCTGGTCCATTCAGGCCGAGCCGGGCTCCGCGCGTCATGACGACATAGCTTGAAAGACCTGCGGTTAGCGCCATGCCCCCGAAGCACCCGACAGTACCGGCGACTACCGTGATGACGGGAGCGTGTTCACGAAGAACAAGAAGTGACGAGATCACCTCGGCTATTGCAGCCAATCCAAGATTTGCTTCTTGAAGGCGGACACCTCCGGTCTCAAGCAGAAGGACCGCGGCTGTGGAGTTACCGGCCGCTGAATCCCTTGCCGCAAGATCAAGAGCCGCCGTCATCTTTGCGCCGGAGACCTCTCCAATGCTTCCCCCTTGAAATGCACCTTCAAGTGAGATGACCACTGCGGGTTTGCCCGCAATTCGACCTTTAATCACGATGCATCCATCGTCTGACTGCGGCGCAACACCCTGCATGGGAAGCCAGGGAGACTCGATGCGGTCGAAGGGCCCAACGAGTTCTCTCCATGCAGTACCTTCGTCGAAGAGACTCTGAGCGCGGGACCGTCCGGTCAGTTCGATGAAACTGCTTCGTTTGACAAACGCGGGAATTAAAGTTGCCTGGTTCATTGCTCTATCATCTCCACTGCTTGCTCCAGTCGCAGCAAGACGCTGCCCGGCGTAGCGCCTGCGTCGTTGATGTGTATCCGAACAGCTCCGTCGAATCGCGAGAAGAACCGGTCGAACACCGCCTTCCAGGTATCGCGGAATCCATTCACACTGGTGGTGATCGAGACGTGGGCTCCTTCGCCTTCGGACGACTCCATCAGCACTTCCAACTCACCGGACCCGACAACACCGACATGAGCTCTTCTGGTAATACAGCGATTCGCCGTTGGGTAGTTGAATTCAATGCGCTCCATACGTGACCTCCAACATCGTGTTCTGTTGCACTGCTTTCGTGCCATTCCAGGGAATCGAGAAAAATTGTGGCTGCGAGAAGGTCGGCACTTCCTCCGGGCGAGATTCGCCGGGCGAGAAGGTCTTGATCGAGCTGATGCAGAGCGGCATCTCCGGCATCTGTTTCCGGCCCGCCCCCCGCAAGCACCGACCGGGCGCCAGCCTTCACCAACGCTGCACCTTGCGAACCACTGCGGTAGAGAACGCACGTATCGTCGAGCGTCGCCATGAGGCTGAGAAGCGCGCTGAGTCTGCTCGCCGACTCCGACTTTCCATCGCCGCGCGCGGCTCGAAGAGCGGGCAATCCGATATCAATGACATGCGGAAAGTCCGCATATGCTTCGCCACGTGCTCCGCTGAATCCGTAACGACTTCGGACGATGGCGCCATGCGACACAAGCTCAGGATGCGGGAGGTCCGGCAGACGTGAGATAGATCCTGCTACCTTCGCTAGCTGAAACGGCTCAGCCTCATCGGTGTAACTCGCCGCGGCCACAAGGAGACCAAGTACCCAGATCGCGCCCTTGTGAGTGTTGGTTCCGCCGGTTGCCATGTACATTGCACGTTCAGCGGTTCGCCCGATCGTACCGAGTTGTTCGCGCAGGGGTCGTCCGAGTGGAAGTTGACTCGAGACAACGGCCATCGACTTGAAAAACGGTTCAAGGCTTTCGGCAGAACGTCTCATCAGCTCCAGCGAGAGATCCATGTGAGCACCGGATCCCCGTCGATCGACGAGTCCAGGTTTTGGAGTCAATTCTGCTTCGTCGATCAGGGCTTGCTTCGCGAGGGATGCAAGGTGCAACGCATCCATACCTCTCTTCTGGCAGCGCGTGGGAGCCATTATGATCACGTATGTCACTACCAGTTCCTGAATTTTGCTGGGGGTTGATACAGACCACCCGACCAGGCGACCAGGTCTTCCATACTCCGTGCGGCAAGAAGCGAACGGTTTGCCTGCAGCCGCTGAACCCCAATATCTTCCGGATAAGCAACAATGCCTTTGCGTCGAAGCTCCGCCGTCTCTTGTGGTTTCGCCTTGAGGCCGATCGGACTAACCCCGGCCACCGCCGCAAGAGCGCGACGGCGCTCCTCGTTCCCTTCGGTCTTATAGAGGTAAGCGATGCCTTCTTCGGTGACGACGTGGCTGACGTCATCTCCGTAGATCATGATCGGAGTGACCGGCATTCCGGCCTTCCTGCCGACTTCTACAGCGTCCAACGTCTCAACGAATGCGGGAACTCCCCCTTTTGCAAAAGTCTCCAGAGTCTGTACGACTATCTTTCTGCCCCGAGCCATGGAAGACGGATCAGTCTTCAGGTCGAGCCAGGCCGGCGTGGAATGCCTGCGACCGCGAGGATCGTGTCCCATGTTCGGAGCGCCACCAAACCCGGCAAGCCGTCCGATTGTCACCGTGGAGGAGTTCGCATTGCCGTCCATCTGCAATGTAGCGCCGATGAACGCATCGACCGCGTACTGTCCCGCCAGCTGAGCTAAGACTCTGTTCGACCGCAGACTCCCATCGCGACCAGTAAAGAAGATGTCGGGACGAGCACGAATGTATTCATCCATGCCTACCTCACTTCCGAAACAGTAGACACTCTTGACCCAACCGCTCTCGATCGCCGGAATGAGAGTGGGGTGGGGGTTCAAAGCCCAGTGTTGACAGATCTTCCCTCGAAGACCGAGCGATTCAGCATAGGTAGGAAGCAGAAGTTCAATCGCGGCCGTGTCGAAACCGATCCCATGATTCAAGGAGCGAACCTGATGCTTTTCATACACTCCACGGATCACCATCATGGCGAGCAGAATTGTCAGATCATCGATATGTCGTGGATCACGCGTGAAGAGAGGTTGGACCGCAAATGGTGTGTCTGCCTCCACCACGACATCAACCCACGAACCAGGTATATCGACGCGCGGAAGCTTTTCCACAATCTTGTTGACCTGAACGATCACGATCCCATCGTGAAACGCTGCGGCTTCTACGATCACCGGTGTGTCTTCGGTATTCGGACCAGTGAACAGATTGCCTTCGGCGTCTGCCTGTTCTGCGCACACGAGAACGACATTGGGAATCAAATCGACCAGGAGTCGAGCATAGAGCTCCACATACGTATGAATAGCCCCGATCTCGAGGACACCATCCTCGAGCAGCTGGGCTACGCGAAGGCTTTGCGGTCCGGCAAATGCAAAGTCCACCTTGCGAGCGATGCCAAGCTCAAACAAGGTCAAATGCTCGGGAAGGCTGATGCTGGATATGATCAGATGTAGATCACGGACTTTCTTCGCATCCATTCTGACGAGAGAGCGCGCCAGAAAGTCAGCCTGCTTCTGATTGTCACCCTCGAGGACAATACGATCTCCTACGCCAATGAGAGCTTCCAGTGCCTCCGTCGTTCTTTCACGAGGAAGTAGAGGCCCCCTCATCCATGGCCGGATCGCCTTCAGCCGCCGTTGCTTCTCTTCCCGGCGTTTCGTCCATGAGATGGGAGGTTGCATCTGTTCGCTCATCTCATTGTCTCCTTCTCGCGCCCTACGCTCTCACCAGGTGTCAGAGGTTCAAGCCCTCTCTCCCCGACCTATTCCTTAATCCCATCATTGAACTAACCTGAAAATTGCTTGATCACGACCGGGAGGAGGTTGTAAACGGCTCGCGTCTTATACTCGAGTACCTGGTGCCAGACCAGCATGCTTGGAGTTCCCCTACGGGAGGTTGAGCGTCTTCGATCACTGCCTTCGATAACACACTAAACTGCAACTTGAAGTTGAACCAGAGGGCCATGAAACTGCCCACCATAAATATCCGTGTCTCTTAGGTCTCCTGAGAAAATTCGTCTTGGAATCGTTATCTTGACGGCGAGGAGTTTCTCCATGCGGAAGAAGCGTACTTGGCGAGGGTCAGTACGATAGATCTCAGCAATCCTCTCCACAGACAGGGCCCCGCTCGCTAGCACTCGATCAAAGCTATCGCGGTCCTTGAACATGATGTCGAACGTCAACTCAAAGGGACCGGCGTTTTTGCTCCGAATAAGTTTCGTAAATTGCCACAGTTCGGGCATTTCGTTCCTCCCGTTAAATGGTCGAAGGCGTTCGTTCTATACGTTAAAGAGCGACATGTTGAACGGCATACACGGGTCGTCCAATCGCCATACATGGTTGGCACAAAATTGGTAGACGGGGCCGGCGTCGATCCCACCAGGCGAAAAAGGATAGGCGAAGTTGCTGATCAAACCGTCGTGCTCAGGAATGGGAGTATGTAGTCCGGTATGGGAGACAATGGGAATGATGTCAGCAGCCACCGCTTGAGAGGATGCAACTACATCGATAACCAAGCCTACCTCGTGGCCCTCAACTTTCGCGATCGGTTCCGCGTCGCCTAACGAACCGTCGCGACCGTATACGCGAAAAGTCAGACTGTATTGATTGGCAGCCAATTTCAAACTGTCTTCAACTTTCCGCTCCACCACAGTGCGAACATTGGAAAGAAAAGAGTCCAGTTGGCGCAGGACGAGAGGATCTCTGAGTCCGGCGACCACGATTGAGCGGTAGCCGACCAAAGCCGCCCCTTCTATGCGCACCGTATATTCGGCGGATGGTAAGAACCG
>Ga0137412_10003335_pt1 | contig 12819 bp, 10 predicted proteins | sample CZODoug2_1_16fun_FD_122160 | JGI IMG/M metagenome (GOLD analysis project Ga0137412, IMG submission 122160) | Vadose zone soil fungal communities from Angelo Coast Range Reserve, California, USA - CZODoug2_1_16fungal (Hybrid Assembly) | ecosystem: Environmental > Terrestrial > Soil > Vadose zone...
CGTTGCATCCGCTCATGCAAAGGGCTGGAACGCGGAAAGTGCGCGATCAAGTATTTCATTTGGTCCGCCAGCACCCGGCGGCCCTTCAGAAAAATGTATTCCGCGTAGGTCGGGGTAAAAGGCACCGCCAATAGCTGCATACCGGCTTGCTCCGGCGTTCGGGATGCCTTGGCGTTGTTGCAGCGGCGGCAAGCCGACACGACATTGCCCCAGGTGTCCCGGCCCCCGCGGCTGAACGGCGTCACGTGATCCCGTGACAACAGACTGTAGGTAAAACGCGCGCCGCAGTACAAGCAAAGATACGCGTCGCGGCGAAACAGCGTTTGATTGTTGAGCGGCGGTGTATAGGCGGCGCCCCGCAAATTGCCGGGATTGCCGGTGTGTCCATGCGTGGCGATGATCGAATTCACATCGACGATGGTGCGCAGACCCGTCCTTGCGCAGGTCCCGCCGAATAAACGATACAGCAGGGTACCGCAGGTATAAGCCACTTGTTCGGTGTGATACAGACGGGCCGCTTCCCGGTAGTCGACCCACTCCAACGGCATCCCGGAGACGTCGGTGCGCAGGATCTGCTGGGACAACGGATATCCTTGCGGAACCACCGCCAGGTCGTCCGCCCAGTCGAGCGAATGCAGCTTATCTTGAACGTTCGGCTCCATAACAATGCTAAAGATAGTCGAGTTTTATGTCATTATTCAATGTTTGAGGAGATATCGTTCATGGCTGTCGTCATGGGCGCCCTCGTGGTATCGAAACGAGCGGCGCAGGGGCCGCCGCTCATCGGCGTCTTGGCAGTGATAACCGACGATTCGACGCAGCGTCAGCTCTTGAGCGCCGCCAGCACGCCCTCGAGCATCTTCTTCGCGTCGCCGAACAGCATCCGGTTGTTCTCCTTATAAAAGAGTGGGTTGTCGACCCCCGCATAACCGGAGGCCATACTGCGCTTCATGACGATCGTGGTCTGCGCCTTCCACACCTCGAGCACCGGCATGCCTGCAATGGGGCTCGTCGGATCGTCCTGGGCGCTGGGATTGACGATGTCGTTGGCGCCGATCACCATCGCGACGGCCGTGTCGGGGAAGTCCGCATTGATTTCGTCCATCTCCATCACGATGTCGTAAGGTACCCTGGCCTCGGCCAGGAGCACGTTCATGTGCCCCGGCATGCGTCCCGCGACCGGGTGAATGGCGAACCGTATGTTCTTGCCCTTGTCGCGCAGATACTTGGTGATCTCGTAAACGGTATGCTGCGCCTGGGCGACGGCCATGCCGTAGCCCGGGACGATGATGACGCTGTTCGCCTCGTTGAGAAGATCCGCGGTTTCCCGGGCGCTGATCGAGACCACCTCGCCGGCAGGTTGAGCGTCACCCGCGGCCTTCGCCGGACCGGGGGTGCCGCCGCCGAAGCCGCCCGCGATCACGCTCAGGAATTGGCGGTTCATCGCGCGGCACATGATGTACGAGAGGATCGCGCCGCTCGAGCCGACCAATGCCCCCGTCACGATCAGCAGGTCGTTCGACAGCATGAATCCCGTTGCCGCGGCCGCCCATCCTGAATAACTGTTCAGCATCGAGACGACCACCGGCATGTCGGCGCCGCCGATGGCCATCACCATGTGCACGCCGAACAACAGCGCAAGGACCGTCATCGCAATCAAGGGCGTCATGCCCTGATCGATCGATTCGGCCGAGAGGAACATATAGCCGAGGACGATCACGCCGATCAGCAGCGCGAGATTCAGCCAATGCCGCGCGGGCAGGAGCAGCGGCTTGCCGCTGATGCGACCCGACAGCTTGCCGAACGCGATCACCGATCCCGAGAGCGTGACGGCGCCGATCAGCACGCCCAGGTAGATCTCGACGTGGTGGATGCTTTGTTCGGCCGGGCTCATGCCCGCCGATGCCGTCGGGTCGATGTAGCTCGCGAAGCCCACGACCACGGCCACCAACCCCACCAGGCTGTGCATGAACGCGACCAGTTCGGGCATCTGAGTCATCTGCACGGTGCGCGCGAGATACAGGCCGAGGGCGCCGCCGACCACCAGCGCCACGGCAATCCAACCCAAGCCGCCGACGCTCACACGCGGCCCCAGCACGGTGGCGAGCACAGCGATCGCCATGCCGATCATCCCGTAGAGATTTCCCCGACGCGAACTCTCGGGATTCGACAGTCCGCCGAGGCTCAGGATGAAGAGGATGGTCGCGCCGATATACGCGACCGAAGTGAGACTTCCTGACATTCTTATTCTCCGTTACTTGCGGAACATCGATAGCATGCGACGCGTGACCGCGAAGCCGCCGAACATGTTGACGGCCGTCAGCGCGATACCGGTCACGGCGAGCCAGCGAATGATGTCGTCGGGTCGAGTATTCTCGCCGGCCAGCGCGGCGATCGCGGGCGGCGCGATCTGCACGAGCGCACCGATGATGATGATGCTGCTGATCGCATTGGTGACGCTCATCAGCGGCGTGTGCAGCGAGGGCGTCACGTTCCAAACGACCTGGTAACCGACGAAGCACGCCAGCACGAACACCGTGAAGTGACCGAGGAAGGCCGCCGGTGCGAACACGCCGATCAGCGCGAAGACTAGCGCGGCGGCGCCGAAGAGCATCGCCGTCGAGCCCGCCGACATCGGCTCACCGCCGCCGCCGTGGCCATGTCCCTTCTTCTCAGGAGAGGGCGGCGTCACCGCGGAAGTCTGCGCCGCGGCCGCCGGCGCGGCGGATAGCTTCGGTGCCGGAGGCGGCCAGGTGACTACGCCCTCTTTGACGACGGTCGTGCCACGGATGACCTCGTCGTCCATGTTGACGTTGTACCGGCCGTCCTTCGCCTTGCAAAGCTCTTCGGACAGCCGCCACAAATTCGTCGCGTACAGATTGCTTGCCTGCCGGGGCAGTCGGCTGGGTAGATCGGTGTAGCCGATGATGATGACGCCATGTTTGACGGTGACCTTGCCCGGCTCGGTCAATTCGCAATTGCCGCCCTGTTCGGCCGCCATGTCGACGATCACGCTGCCCGGTTTCATCGACTGCACCATCTCGGCGGTGATGAGCTTCGGGGCGGGCTTGCCGGGGATCAAGGCGGTCGTGATGATGATGTCGACTTCCTTGGCCTGCTTCGCGAACACTTCGCGCTGCGCCTTCTGGAAGCCTTCGCTCATCACCTTGGCGTAGCCGCCGACGCCGCTGCCCTCCTCGACATAGTCGACCGGCACGAATTCTCCGCCCAAGGACTTGATCTGGTCCCCGACCTCGGGGCGAGTGTCGTTGGCGCGCACGATGGCACCGAGACCGGAGGCCGCACCGATGGCCGCAAGACCGGCGACGCCGGCGCCGATGATGAACACCTTGGCCGGCGGGACCTTGCCGGCGGCGGTGATCTGCCCGGTGAAGAAGCGGCCGAACTCGTGCGCGGCCTCGATCACGGCGCGGTAGCCGCCGATGTTCGCCATCGAGGACAGGGCGTCGAGCTTCTGTGCGCGTGAGATGCGCGGCACGCTGTCCATCGCAAGCACCGTGGCCTTCTTCGCCGCGAACAGCTGCAAGAGGTCCGGATTCTGCGCGGGCCAGATAAAGCTCACCAGCGTCTGGCCCTCTTTCATCCGGTTCACTTCATCCCGGTTCGGCGCGCGCACCTTGAACACGATGTCGGCGCCCGACCACAGACTGGCGGCGTCCGGCACGATCGCCGCGCCCGCCGCCCGATAAGCTTCGTCGCCGATGGTGGCGGCCTCGCCGGCGCCGGCCTCGACGATAACCGAGAAACCCAGCTTCAGGAGCTTCTCGACCACGTCGGGTACCGTCGCGACTCGCTTCTCGCCCGGAAAGATTTCCTTCGGAACCCCGATAATCTGAGGCATGTTCTTGGTTTCTCCTTGGCAAAAAATACAGAGCGGCGGCCGGCGATTGGCTTGCCGACGCAGGTGCTGAAAGAACCGATATTGTAGCGACTCGAACGCCCCCTGATAGACTATCTCCGCAGCGGGCCAAGCACGGGTCCGCGCCGCGGGAGCAGCGCCCGCCTGATCAATTTCCCGTGGGGCATAACCCAAGCACGCACGCGGCTTGGCGAACAACAACGCCCGTCAGTTCACAGCTCGCTTTCGCGAACCTGTATTTGATCAGATGCCGCATGATGCCACCGCAGGAGGCGTGTCGGTGTGTGTCTTCCAGCGACGACAAGGCGCTGTTCGTGCTCGACCAAACCCGCATGCTCGGGCGGCGCGCAGAAGGCGGTAAGTCAACGATCCTACGCAGCTTATGTTGCGCGCGCATGCACGCGTGCCGCACCATCGCCGCTTCGTGTTCTCGAAGCAACAGGAGAGAGTCTTGAACCGCATGCATCAGTCGACCCTCTTGCTGGGACTATTCTGGGCCTTGACCTCTCCCGCCGTCGGAGCAACTGCTGCCGCAGACGCGAAACGGCACCTGTTTCAAACACCGGCGCTCAGCCGTGACTTGATAGCGTTCGGTTACGCCGGAGACCTGTGGACCGTTTCGCGCAACGGCGGCCGCGCGTCACGGCTGACGAGCGGGGTGGGTCTCGAGAGCACACCGATTTTCTCGCCCGACGGCAACACCATCGCCTTCACCGGCGAGTACGACGGCAACACGGATGTGTTCACGATTCCAGCCGCCGGAGGCATACCGCGTCGCGTGACCTACCATCCTGCCCCGGACGCCGCGGTGGCGTGGACGCCGGATGGAAAGCGCATTCTTTTTCGCTCCACCCGCGAATCCGCGAGCCGGTATACCAAGATCTTTTCAGTCTCCGCCGAGGGAGGCGAGGCCATCGCAATGCCTCTGCCGATGGCCTACCAAGGCCAGCTGTCGCCGGACGGCTCTCACATCGCGTACTCGCCATTGCCGCCTGCGTTCGGCTTTGAATACACGGCTTTCGTGTCGTGGGGAAACTACCGAGGAGGCCGCGCCAGTACGATCTGGCTGACGTCCCTGCCGAACCTCGATTCGGTCGAGATCCCGCATGAGCGGGCATCGGACTTTTTCCCGGTGTACGGCGGCCAGCAAATTTATTTTCTTTCGGGTCGCGCCGGACCCGTCGGAATATTCCGCTACGACCCCGCCACGAAGCGGGTCAGCGAAGCGCTGCATAACGACGGTCCGGACATTCGCAGCCTCGCCGGTGATGGGAACTCGCTTGTTTACGATCAATTCGGGGAGATTCATCTCTACGATACCGCCAGCGGTCAAGCTCATCAGGTCCCCATCGAGATCGAGGCCGATCTGCCGGAAGTGCGGCGTTACCTCAAGCAGGTCGGCGGCGAAATCGACCATGCGGCCATTTCACCTACCGGCTTACGCGCCGCGCTGGAAGCGCATGGCGAGATCCTCACGGTTCCAGCGAAAGCCGGACCCACGCGCGACATCACCAACACACCGGGAGCCATGGAGCGGTCTCCCGCATGGTCTCCTGATGGCCAATACATTGCCTATTTCTCCGATGAATCGGGCGCATACGCCCTTCATGTCGCCTCGCAGATGGGAGCCTGGCAGCCCGGCGCGGCGGCACTGCGAAAGTTTCCCCTCGCGCCGGAGCCTGCCTACTACTTCGCGCCGAAATGGTCGCCGGACTCGAAGCGCATCGTCTTCCATGACAATCGCCTGCACATTTATCTGCTCGATACCGTGACGGGCAAACTCGCCATCATCAACGGCAAGGACGTCTACGGCGGCTTTTCTGACTTGAGCTACGATATCGCGTGGTCGCCCGATTCGAAATGGATCGCGTATCCGCGCTCTCTGGCAAATCACCTGCACGCCCTATTCCTGTACTCGGTCGAGAACGGACAATCCACACAGGTCACCGATCTAATGGGGGATTCCCGCCTGCCCGCCTTTGATCGCAACGGTAAGTACCTTTATTTGACTGCCAGCACGAATTCCGGCGCCACGTCTGACGGTCTCGACATGACCAGCGACCTGTATGAAGTGCGCTCGAACATTTACGCCGTGGTGCTTGCTGCGGATCAGCCTTCGCCGGTTGCGCCCGAGTTGGACGATGAAAAGGCGTCGGCGCAAAAGCAGTCAAAGCCCAAGGAATCCGACGAGGGCGCCGGCGGGGACGAACCCAAACGCGGCGCGGCGGGATCGCAGACGCGGCGCACCGCGGCGGCTGGCGCCCCCGCAACGGCTGGCAGCACGCCTGCCGCAGCGCCGGTCACGGTCAAGGTTGATTTGAACGGCATCGGCGCCCGGGTGGTGCCGCTACCCTTGCCCGCCGCCGCCTATGTGAGCCTCGCCGCCGGCACCCATGGAAGTCTGTACTTCGCGGTGCGATCCGATACCGGGCGCTACGACGACCGCGCGGCCACCTTGAGCCGATGGACTCTCGATGATCGCAAGACCGAGAAGTTGGCGGATCGAATCGAGAATTTCGAGCTCTCGGCCGATGGTGAAAAAATGCTGCTCGCACTCTCCAACCGCAAACCCGATGCGCCGCCCGAAGCGGCCGGCGATGAGGTGCGGCCCACCTGGGTCATCGTTCCTTCGAATGTTCCGCTCAAGTCCGGCGACGGCGTGCTTTCATTGGCGGATCTTCAAGTCCGCGTCGATCCGGCCGCGGAATGGGCGCAGATGTACCACGAGGTGTGGCGCATTGAGCGGGCCTATTTTTATGATCCGCATTTCCATGGCGCGTCCACCGCCGACGACGAGCGCCGCTACGAGCCGTATGTCGCTTCGATCGCCTCGAGGGCTGATCTGAACTATGTATTCCAAGAGATGCTGGGCGCTTTTTCGGTGGGTCATTTGCGGGGGAGCGGCGGTGCCATTCCGCGTGCGCGCCGCGTCCCCGGCGGCCTTCTCGGCGCCGATTACGTCATCCGCAGCAATCGCTACTGCCTGGCGAAAATTTATTCCGGCGGCGACTTCAATCCGCAGGTGAAAGCTCCGCTGGCGCAGCCCGGGCTCAATCTGAGTGCGGGCGACTGCATCCTTGCGATCAACGGCCTGGATGTGCGGCCGTCCGTCGACATCCAGCAGCCGCTCGAGGGTACCGCCGAACACGCGATCACGCTGCGCGTCGCACCCGCCAATGGCGCCAGTCCTCGCGACGTCACCGTAGTGCCCATCGGCAATGAGGGCAGCCTGCGCAACATCGATTGGATCGAATCCAACCGGCGCAGCGTGGACCGGCTATCCGAGGGCAAGCTCGCCTATGTGTACCTACCCAACACGGGAGCTGAAGGGTTCACGGCCTTCAACCGCTACTACCTCGCCCAGACACAGAAGCAAGGGGCCATCATCGATGAGCGCTTCAACGCCGGCGGACAGGTGGCCGACTACATCGTGGAAGTGATGAGCCGCAATATCGAAGCCTATTGGTCACCCCGCTACGGCAACATCGAACACACGCCGAATGCCGGGATATACGGACCGAAAGTCATGATCGCCAACGAGATCTCCGGCTCGGGCGGCGATGCGCTGCCATGGCTGTTCAAGCAGGCGAAGCTTGGCACGCTGGTCGGCAAACGCACGTGGGGCGGTCTGGTCGGTATCAGCGAAATTCCCGTCTTGATGGACGGCGGCCACGTGACGTCGCCAAGCGTCGCATTCTTCTCACCCAAAGGCGAATGGGACGTCGAAAATCACGGCGTCGATCCGGATGTCGTGGTCGAGCAGGATCCAAAGGCGGTGAGCGAAGGGCACGATCCGCAGCTGGAAGCCGCGGTCGCCATCGGGTTGCGCGACTTGGCAGCCCATCCCGTCGCGCAACCGGTGCGGCCGCCGTATCCGGTCTATCACCGATGAACCGTGATCGAAGGGTCCAACAGTGGCAGCGCGTCGCCAACCTGTGTTGCGCCGGTGTTCCTGATGTCATCGCGTGTGTAGGAACGGCCCACCGCCGAGCACTTGGTGTCCCTGAAACGAATTCCGGTGCCGGTCAAGCAAGTGGGATCGGCAGCAACCGCTGCGGATCGCTCGGCGCTGGGTTTCACATTCGCCGCGCAGCCGGCGAGGATGAGGCCCGCGGCAATCGCAGCGGCAATACGAACATGAGTGATCATTCAACACCTCCAAGTCATGCTTGATTTTACTCTTCGGAATCGTCAATTTGCTCGGAACCGCCAATTTGGGTTACCGCTGACCGGCGAGGCGCAGCAACTCCTGAAACGGCGGCTCGACCCGCATCGCCAGCAGTTGATCGGCATCGCCAATGAGCGCCACCTTGGCGCGCGCTTTGTCAGCGACCGCGAGTAGGCGCTCGAGTTCCTTGAGTCCTATCATCTGCGCCCCGTCGACCAAGAGCACCGTCTCGCTGGTGAGCGAATCGTGCCCCTGTTGGCACTCCTCAGCGCCCCGGACCGAGAATCCCGCGGCGTTCCACGCCTGACGCGCTGCCGCAAGAAGAGCGGCTTTGGCGCCGTCCGTCACGGCGATCGCCTTCACGTCGCCTTCGTTCACCAGGTACTCGAACGCGCCCCGCCCGGTGTCGTTCAGCGAAAATTGCGCCAACGCGTCGTTCTGCACCTCGGATGCGACGCCGTGCCCTCGCCTGGCCGCCATGGACGCTGTGCGCCGCACGAGGGATCTCTTTGCCTCGATCATGTCTCGGGAGGTAAAACGACCCTGGCCGCCCTCGTCGGGGTCCAGCGCGACGAGATCCTTGGACTGGGTGACGGCAAGGAATACCGCGTCGAACTGCGCTGCGCTTTCCGTCCGGGGCCGCAGAAACTGCGCCAGGTCTTGATGCGTGAATGTCGGTCGTTGGTGAGTGAGCGCGCGAAGCGCCACCGTCGGGTCCTCGAGGATGGTCTCGCCATTCTGTTTCGCAATTCGCCGCTGCTCGGCGATGCGCTCGGCCAGATGGTCAGGCAATGCCTCATCGCCACGCCGCGCGCGCCCCACTCCGATTCTGCGCCCCGGCGTAAGTTCGATCTGTTGCGCCTCGAGCGTGCGATGATCGATGCGCACCGCATGCCCCGCCCGAGACAAGTGCTCATTGGCGTGGGTTGCCCAGGCGGATCGCCATTCGAGCAGAACGGTCTTGCCGTTCCAGCGCCGCTCCTTGGGTCCGAACCCCGACGGCGTCACCCCGCGTAGGGTCAGTAAGATATGTGCATGCGGGTTGTTCGCATCGCCACGAATACAGAAATCCGCGATCATGCCCTTCGCGACGAACTCCTTGGCGATGTAATCGCGCGCGAGCGCCACGCGTTCCTCGGCAGATAACTCGATCGGCAACCCGACTTCGATCACGCGGGCGAGCTGCGAATCCTTGCGCAGCTCGTTCGCCTCAACCTTATTCCAAAGCACCTGCCGGTCGCGCGACCAGGCCGGCGACCCGGCGGGCGTCATGATTTCCGAATGCACCACGCCGCGCTTGCCCGCGTAGTTATGCGTGACTCCATACCGTTCGTCGCGGAGCGCGGCGCCCGACCGGTACGCCGCCGCGGCGACGACGCTCTGGCCTCGAGCCCGGGATATGATGTTCGCCGTCAAATGGTAGATCGCCAAGACCCGTTCCTCGTATTTTGCGGCAATGCTACCTGTGCGGTGCCGGCGGCGCCCGCGGCGGCGGCGGCCGCGGAGGGGGCCGCTGGATGACGCTGCGCCGCTGCTCAGGGCTCATCTGCCGCCATTGTCGCCGCAATTCACTCCGGCGCTCCGGCGGCATTTGCCGAAAGCGCTGAAACGACTCTCGAACTCGCTGTTGTTGTTCGGGCGGCAGGCTCTTGAACTGCTGCCAGCGCTGCCGCAGCACCTGGCGCTGTTCGGGCGGCATCGAGCGCCATTGGCCGAAACGCTGCTGCGCGCTCGATCGCTGCTCCGGCGTCATTGACAGCCATCGCTGGCTGCCCCGGGCCAGTGCCTGCCGGCGTTCCGCGGGCAAACTGCTCCATTGGTCTTGATAATTGTGCAGGAGGTGTTGCTGCTCGGGGGATAGCGATTGCCATTCCCCAGGCGCCGGAGTCGCTTCAGAAGGCGGCGATGGGTTCTGAGCAAAGGCCCCCTGGGCAAAGGTCAAATTCGCCATTGCGACGAAGAGACTCACCCAGAGAAACGAGGCCCTGATCATTGCTTTGCATCCTGCGGCGGCGGCGCGGGAGGTTGGTCCTTACGCGGCGGCGCCGACTTCTTCAAGAATTCCCACCAAGCGGCATCTCCAACATCATCCGTGCCCAAAAATTCGATGAACTCATCATTGGACGCATCCGGGGACGCCTCCGGCGGCGGCGGTGCCGGGGGCGCCGCAGGTGGCGGTTCCGCGAACGCAACCGCGCACAAAGCCACGCTCAAGGTCAACCAGTAAGGCGCCGCCTTCAATCGGATTTCAGGCTGCCGGCCCGGAATTCGTCGCTTTGTCCGCGAAGTCATAGAAATCGAGATCGTTCTGCAGCATTTCTATGGCGTCGCCGGAGCCCTCGTCGCTCGAGGCAACGATGTCCAAATCCTCCAAACTGGATTGGTTGTCGGCCGTGATGCCATGGCCGCCGGGGAGCCCGAGCCAAAGAGCAGCACCGAGCAGCGCGGCGGCAGCCACCCCCGCCGCCGGGGTCCACAGCGGCATTCGAGAAAACCACGGCCGCCGGCTCGCCGCGGCGGCCGCGTCCAACGCCGCATGCCGCGCTTGGGTGAGGCGCGAGCGCACGCGCAGGTCGAGTCCGTCGACGCTTTCGTGAAACAGCGCCCGGCTACGGTCTTCCAATGCGCTCCGCACTGCCTCTTGAGTGTGCTCCGTCATCACCAAACCTCGCCCAGTTGCTCGCGCAACGAATGCACGGCGCGCGAATAGTGCGTCTTGACGCTGCCTTCCGAGCAGCCCATGGCCTGCGCGGTCCCGGCCACGTCCAAGCCCTCGAAATTGCGCAGCATGAATGCTTCGCGCTGGCGCGCCGGCAACGCTCGCAACGACGCCTCGAGCTTCCGCATGGCCTGATCCTGCATCAGCAGCTCCGGTGCGTCCGGCCCGCCGTCCGCGACGTTGTCGAGCGGATCTTGGGCTTCGCTGTCCGGATCCTCCTTCGATCCCGGCAACCACGCCATGAACTTCCTGCGTACGGTCCTTCGCCGCTGCAAATCCCGGATCCCGTTCTCCAGGATTCGATAAAAGAGTGGTCGCCATTCCGCGCTGGGTTTCGCTGCATAATTGCGCGCGAGCTTCAGCATGGCGTCCTGCACGACATCCAACGCATCGTCGGGGTCGCGTAGCGCGACCTGCGCCATGCGGAACGCACGGCGCTCGACTTCGGCCAAGAATTTATCGAGTTCTCGCGTCTGCTCCAGAACCGCTCCCTTAGCTGCTGGGGCGGGAACATCCCAGGCCAACCAAGCGTCGGGAAGCGTATCAAAGTGCGGCATACCTCGTCCTGTCGACGTCGACGACTCCATCCATTGTCTGTATAAACGCCTGACCGTCGCTACGGTTGACGACGCGTGCAACGGCCGCTGTCCGCGCAAGATCAGCGACTTACGCACATCATCGATGACTTGCATTGCAATATTTGCAACCACATCTCAGCGTGGCATCCAGAGGGTGTTGTATCTCATTGATTTGCAAGTATTCATATCGATTTCGAGCAGATTTTCGCCATTTTGAATGCGACCCGAAACAGAACGGGCACTTAGGGCAAATGATCCCGGCTTCTCAACAGACTTATCCACAGGATTTGTGGACAAGAGAATCACCTTGATTTTGCAGATTGCCCTCGATACTCCCTTGCGCCGCGTGTTCGACTATCTACCGCCGAAGGATGCCTGCGACTCGCCGGCCTGGGGAAGCCCAAAGCTCGGCGTGCGCGTACGAGTGCCCTTTGGGCGCCGCCAGTTAGTCGGCGTGCTGGTCGGCGTCGCCCAAGATTCGCCCATCGCCGGCGCCAAACTCAAGCACGCGGGGCAGATTTTGGATGAAGAAGCAATTTTCGACCCTGTCACCTTCGAATTGCTGCGGTGGGCCGCCGAGTACTATCACCATCCGCTCGGCGAGGTGATCGCGGCGGCGTTGCCGGTGGCCTTGCGCTTGGGCCAGGCGGCGAACGACATCGTCGAATCATGGGCACTCAGCGATGCAGGCAGGCAGGAACTGACGCGTCCCACAGGCCGGCGCGGGCCGCAGCAGCGCGCCCTGCTGAGGTGGCTGGCGGAACGCGGTCCGGCAACCACGACCCAAGTCGCCGCCGCGTTCAAGCCCACCCATTTGCGGGCGCTCGCGGCGCGCGGCTGGGCCAGCGCCACGCGCCTGATGCCCGATCCGGCGCCATTCGAGCTGCATGCCAGCGACGTCACGCTGACGGATGCGCAAACGCTGGTCGTCGACACCATCACCGCCTCATTGGGCCGGTTCGCTGCACATTTACTGTATGGCGTGACCGGCAGCGGCAAGACCGAGGTGTACTTGCGGGTCATCGCCGCCGCAATTGCCGGCGGCGGCCAGGCTTTGGTGTTGGTCCCGGAGATCGCCCTGACGCCCCAGCTGGTCGAGAGATTCCGCCGGCGCTTCAGCGCCGGTGTCGCGGTTTTGCACTCGGCGCTCACCGGCATGGAGCGGCGCGACGCTTGGCGGGCCGCTCATGGCGGCCAAGCGCGCATTGTGATCGGCACGCGCTCCGCGGTCTTCACATCCCTACCCCGGCTCACCTTGATCGTGGTGGATGAGGAACACGATGCCTCATACAAGCAGCATGAAGGATTTCGCTATTCGGCGCGCGATCTGGCCGTGTGGCGGGCGCAGCGCGCGCGGCTGCCTATCGTGTTGGGTTCGGCCACGCCTTCGCTTGAAACCCTGGAAAATGTAGCGCAGGCGCGTTATGCGAAACACGTGCTGCCGCAGCGGCCGGGAGCCGCGCGAGCGCCGCAC